>Ga0256838_1000783_pt1 | contig 17104 bp, 17 predicted proteins | sample 4571419metaG_FD_185978 | JGI IMG/M metagenome (GOLD analysis project Ga0256838, IMG submission 185978) | Hydrothermal vent microbial communities from Guaymas Basin, Mexico - 4571-419 | ecosystem: Environmental > Aquatic > Marine > Hydrothermal vents | place: Mexico: Guaymas Basin | collected...
CGGTATGTCCATGGGTAAAAACAATATCAATATTTTTTTCTTTTATAAATTTTAAAAAGAAAGGAACGGTTTTAAAAAAATTTTTTTTATTCATACTAAGTTCTGTTACTTCAAATCCCAAATCTTTTGCTTTTTTTGCAATTTTAGAATTAGGATTGCATATTAAATAAACATTGTGTCCAAGTTCCCTTAAAAGCACCATTTCATTAATTACTTTATTCTGTTCTCCTCCCCACCCTTTTAATGTTTCCGTATGCAATATATTCATAAAACTTTCCTTATTTACTTTTAATTATTGAATAAATTTTACCTAAAAAATCATTATTGAATATAAAAAGCTGTTTTCTTATCCATTTTTCATCTTTTTTTACGGCAATTCTTTTTATTTCCTCCAAATATTTATCGGGTTTATTGATTCCCCTTTTGGTAGTATATAAAATCTCAAAATATTTTTTGGCTTTTTTTATCAGCTCTTCATTATATCTGCCTTTTGGCCAGCATAAATGTTTATCGTCAAATCCGAGACGTTTTTTGATAATCTCTTTTGAAAGAAAAAATTCCTCATCCCATGTATATTCTTTTTTAAAATAAAAATCCCTGTGTGAATGGGTATGGGAATGAAAATCAAAAACATCTTTCATTTCATCTATTTCGGACCAGTTGAGAATAACCCTGCCGGGATTAACAGGCACCACCTTTTTAGCATCTTTATGTGCGTAAACTTTAAACTCTTCTTGTTTTTCGCTGGCTTTTTCCACCCATTCCGTTACAATAAAAACGGTTGCCTTTAATCCGTATTTTTTCAAAATAGGATATGCATAAACATAATTATCCCTCCAACCATCATCAAACGTTATAAAAACGCTTTTTTTAGGGACGTTTAATCCGCCTTTTTTATATTTTAAAAACTCTTCGCTTGTTAAGGTTTTATAACCGTTTTCATATAAAAACCTCATCTGTTTTTCAAACTCTTCCACACTACTTGTAATAAAACCCGACTTAGGTAAAACATGATGATACATTAATACTATTACACTCAATTTAACACCTTTTTATAAACTTCCAATACTTTTTCTATCATTTTACTCTTTGAAAAATTTTCTACAATAAAATCCCTTGTTTGGACTTTAATATCGTTTAACAGCATTTTTTCTATTTCATTCGCGAGTGTTTTTTCATCGGCAGGAGGTATTAAAATAAAATTATTTCCGTTATATAAATCTTTTACGCTTCCGACATCACTGACTATAGCAGGTTTATTCATCATCAAAGCCTGTATAAGGCTCTGAGGGACCCCTTCGTTTAAAGAAGGCAATACAAAAATATCAATTGCGGCTAAAAATTCCCCGGGGTCGGTATGCCCTAACAGTTTAAAATCCATACCTTCAACTTCCTCTTTTAACCTGTTCATTAAAGGTCCGTCCCCCGCAATTGCAAATTCAATATTATCATATCTTTTTAAAAGCTCTTTTGCCGCCTTTATAAGATAAATATGTCCTTTTACATGTCTTAAAATACCCAAAGCACCGATTACCGTTTTTTTATTAAACCCGAATTTTTTCCTGCATAAATCCCTGTCAAACCTCTTTGGATTAAACATATTTTCATCGACACCAGTGGGAATAGAAACTATTTTTTCGGGTTTTATTCTGTTGTATTTAATCATATTTTCCCTTACCACCTCGCCGGTGGTAATTATAAAATCAGCCATTTCGTTTATAAAATTGAGCCTTGAAGAATTTATTTTGCTGTTTAAATGTCTTGTACGGATAAACTTAGCACCGCTCAGCTTTGCCGCAATACCGCCAACCCACGTGTCTTTTCCGGAATGCGTATTGACGATATCGACTTTTTCATTTTTTATTATTTTTCTTAATTGAAAAAGGGTGGAAAAATCGCTATTTCCTTTAAAAGGGAGAATATAAACCTTAAACCCTCTTTTTAAAGCCTCTTCTTTTATGCGGCTGTGTGCTCTACAGGCAAGAATTACATCCACCCCCTTTTCCCTAACACCTTCCATCTCGGAAATTATCCTAATTTCCTGTCCCCCCCATCCGTCAGACCACTCCGTATGTAAAACTTTCATAATCTTTCCTCTAAAATATTATAAATGTTATTCATATCAAACTTCATTAAACACTCACTGATTTTACTCCCCCTGCATCCGTCTTTTCCACAGGGAATACACTCCCAGTTATGCTGAATTACGGTATGTTTTCCCATTTTTTGTATACCGTTTTTATTGACATATCCGCTTTTTGTCAAATCATTATCCCAAGGCCCCCAGTTAAAAGCCGCGCTCGGTCCGAAAAACGCGATAACAGGCGTATTTACAGCCGCCGCCATATGCATAACTGCGGTATCAACACCAACAAAAGCTTTGGCTTTGCTTGAAAGACAGGCAACCTGATTCAGACTTAATTTTCCGCTTAAATTCAAAGGTTTTGTTTTACAGTGTGAAAGTATCGAATTTACTTTTTTTAATTCTTTTTCATCGGGGCTTGCGGTAATTACGACTTCATACCCTTTGTTTTTTATAAAATCTATGATTTTTGCCATTATTTCGTCTTTTACACATTTAAAAAGCCATCTTGAAACGGGATGGATATGTACAAATTTTTCAGGGATTAAAGAATCTACTTTTTCTTCATCACCCTTATCCCAAAAAATTTCCACCTTTTTTTCATATATTCTTTTTTTTAAAACCCGCACGGCATCAAGATTATTTTCTATAATATGATTATTCCAATTTATTTTCAATATTTTATTAAATACATTTTTTAAAAAAATATTTTTTTTAACCGGATAACCTATTTTTATTTTAGCATTACTAAATTTTGCAATAAGTGCTCCCCTGTCACCTTCGGTGGTATTAATAACAATATCATAATCTTTAAAATTATTTAAAAATTTATATTCTTTTATTAATCTTTTTAATAAATAAAAATTTTTATATTTATTTCTGTCATAAGTATATATTTTATTAATAGCAGGATTATATTTAAGCACCGACTCAGTTCCTTTATTAATTAAAACATCAATCTGTGCATCCGGGAAATTCAACTTAAGATTTTTAATAAGTGGTGTAGTCAAAAGCACGTCTCCGATATTTCTGAACTTCATAATGAGTATTTTCATTTCCCACCTTTAATATATTTCCAAAATGTATACTGTGAATAAAGCCTTGCTATTACAAACCCGTCCCACCCTTCAAGAAAACCGAGTTTAATAAAATAGAGCTTAAAAAAGGTCCAAAAAGGTGAAAACAGAGCCTTTATCCTGTTCGGTTTAGCCCCGATTGAAGAATATCTGTTTTGTTTGACAATAAACTCTTCAATACTTTCATAAGCAAGGTGCTTTAAAGGATGTTTCAAATATCCCTTTTCACATTCGCATATTACGCTTTCATGCACATCCCTGTCGTTAAATCTTGCTTTTTTTCTGTTAAAAAGCCTAATTGTATAATCCGGATAAAGACCGAGATGTTTTATATCCCTGCCCCAAAAATTATTAATTCTGGCAACATAATAAGCGTCAAACTTTGGATTTTGAAGTTCTTTTAATATTTCATCCCTTAGCTCAGGCAAAATCCTCTCATCGGAATCGAGCACAAAAACCCAGTCGTTTTTGGCTAAATCTACGGCTTTTTGTTTTTGTCTTCCAAAACCAAGCCACTGCTGATATTCAACCCTTGCACCAAGTTCACCTGCTATTTCACAGGTTTTATCACTGCTTCCGCTGTCAACCACTAACACCTCATCTGCAAAATCGGCCGACTTAACGGCGCCCATTATGTGTTTTTGAGAATTTTTGGTAATAATAACAACGCTTAATTTATTCATACCTGTCCTCATAATAGTGCTTAAACCTTCTGTGAAACCAAAACCACTCCTCAGGTTTTTGCCTGATCATCTCCTCAATAACGTCGCTTTGTTTTTGGACGGATTTTTTTATATCCTCTTCGATAATAGGCTCTTTAAATATAAATTTATATTTGTCTTTATCCCTTTGCACAAAAACGGGGATGATAGGAATTTTAAACCTTTTTGAAAGCAGGGCGGCACTTGGGGTGTGAAGGGCTTTAAGTCCAAACATAATTACATCTTCACCCTCTTTTCTTGCAGTATTTTGGTCAACTAATATTCCTATACTTCTTCCTTTTTTAATATCGGATATCAACTTTTTTAACGCCCCTTTTTTATTTACCGTTTTAATATTATATTTTTCCCTGCTAGTTTTTACAAAATAATTAACCAGTTTATTATCCAAATCCCTAACTACTATTGTCATTGGTATATTCAATATACCTCCCAACACCCAAGGGATAATTTCCCAGTTACCGTAATGTGCGGTAATAAAAATTGCGGGTTTGTTTAAATATTTTTCAACTTTTTCCATTCCTACAAATTCTATCTTTTTCTTCAAATCATCCGCAGAAAGATTTCTGTTTTTAATAAGTTCTAATAAATTAAATGCAAAATTTTCATATACTTTTTTAGCAATTTCAATCTTTTTATTTTTTGGCATATCCGGAAATACTAAATCAAGATTGGTAAAAATTATTTTTTTTCTTCTTTTATCCAGCAAATATAAAACATTTCCTATTATTTTACTTAAACTCATCTACTTTCCTAATAATGTTTTTCACATCCATTTTATCCATTATATCCAACCTTTTATTTATTTCTCCCTTTTGAATTTCCACGCTTTTGGAAAATTTATTTTCCAAAATTTTATTATTATACGTGCATCCGTAAAGAATTATATTTTTTACATTATTAGCCCATGCTATAAAACTAGGCCCCGTATCGTTTCCTATAAGCAAATCGCTTTTATCTATTAAAGCCTTCAAATCGTTTAAATTCAGCTTTACAGGATATGCCCCAATATTATCCGCTATCTTAAAAGCGCTTTTTTTTTCCTTTTCATTTGCATAAGGAATGATTATATTTTCTTTTAAATTTTGCCCTATCTCAATCCATATCCTATCAGGGACTTTTTTACAATCCCATGTAGCGCCTATAATAAATACAACATTTTTTTTATTACGACTTAAAAACTCAAACTCTCTATCTTTATAAAACAGTAATTTGGGATGATTTTTTAAATACTCTTCATCTTCAATTTCAAAAAGTTCAAGGTACCTCTCCACGGCATACTTTTTTTTAGATTTAACCTTTTTATTATAAAACAAAGCTGCTATTTTTTCTCTTGGATTTTCATATCCTATTAAATATTTACCGGTTATTTTACCCACAATTGCACTTTTTAACAAACCCTGCAAATCATATATAGTTTCATACTTTATGTTTTTAAGCTTTTTAATTTCACTTAATATTTTTAACTTTTCTTTTTTCACTTTTCTTAAATCTAAAGAAACTACATTTTCAATAAGAGGATGATAATCCAAAATTTCTTTAAAAGCACCATCTACGATAAAATCGATTTTCCTATTTAATTTAGGAAGAACAATAAGAGAATGAATAATATCCCCCATCGAACTAAGTTTCAATAAAGCTTCCATACATCCCTTTTTTTAGATAGAATAACTTTCCAAAATTATATCATTAAAAGGCATTTAAGTGTGGCAGTTTTTTAAAGAATATTTTCCTTATTATAAAAATTATAAAAAAGAAATAGTTATAGCAATTGTAGGAATGATACTGGTCTCCGTATCAACTGCAGCCACTGCTTACTTAATAAAACCCGTCCTTGATAAAATCTTTATAGAAAAAAACGAACAGATGCTTTATATTCTCCCTTTAGGAATAATACTTGTATATTTTTTAAAAGGAGTGGGTACGGTATTGCAACAATATTACGTCAGTTATATAGGAGAGGATATTGTAAGACAAATAAGAGATAAATTTCTCTCCCACATTACAAATCTTGATTTAGATTTTTTTAAAAAAACACATTCCGGTGAACTGGTCAGCAGAGTAATAAACGATATAAACAGAATTCAAAACGCCGTTTCAAACTCCATAGCAAATATGTTAAGAGACATTCTTATGGCAATTTTTCTACTAGGTGTTGTTATTTACCAAAATCCGAAACTTGCTTTTTTCGCCCTTATAATTTTACCTCTTATGATTTATCCCATAAGCGTAATTTCAAAAAAACTTAAAATACTTTCAAAACAGGCTCAAAGTAAAACAGCGGAATTAAACCAGCATTTAAGCGAAATTTTTAAAAATATAGAAACAATTAAAGCTTACAACGCACAAAAATACGAAACGGATTCATTTAAGAAACATAACCTCAATTACTTAAAAATAAATCTTAAAACAATAAGGACAAGGGCATATTTAATTCCTGTTTTAGAACTTTTAAGCGCTACTATAGCCGCAGTTGTAATTATAATCGGGGGAAAAGAAGTTATTGAAGGAAAAATGAGCGTAGGAGCCTTTTTTTCATTTATGACGGCTCTTTTTATGCTGACCGACCCTATTAGGCGATTATCTATGACATATTCAAAACTTCAAGACGCCATTGCCGCTCATGAAAGATTAAAAGAGATTTTAGGTAGACTCCCTAAAATAAAAAGCGGACAAAAAGAAATTAAAGAAATAAAAAACATAGAATTTAAAAATGTAAGTCTAAAATACGGAGACAATTATGCCCTTAAAAACATATCTTACAAAACCGAAAAACCTAAAATAATAGGTTTAGTAGGAGACAGCGGAGGAGGAAAAAGCAGTTTTGTAAGCCTTATAGAACGGTTTTATGACCCTGATGAAGGAAAAATATTAATCAATAATGAAGATATCAAAAACTACAATATACACCTACTAAGAGAAAAAATAGCCTATATTCCGCAAAATATCCATATTTTTAACGATACAATTGCCGCCAATATAGCTTACGGAAAAAAAATAGATGAAAAAGAAGTAAAAGAAGCTTTAAAAAAAGCAAATCTTTTAAATTTCGTAGAAACTCTTGAAAACGGCATTTATACAGTGTTAAATGAAGGAGGAAGCAACTTAAGCGGAGGACAAAAACAAAGAATTGCCATAGCAAGGGCTTTATATAAAAATCCAGACATTCTAATCCTTGATGAAGCCACAAGCGCCCTTGATAATAAAAGCGAAGCCGTAATTATGGAAACAATTGAAAATTTAAACAATAAACTGGTATTTATAGTGGCTCACAGATTATCTACAATAGAAAACGCTGACGAAATTTTGGTATTTAAACAAGGTCAAATTATCTGTAAAGGAAAAAAAGAAGAACTTTTAAAAAACTGTGAAGAATTTAAAAAACTTTATAAGGTAAACTATTGAAAAAAAAGTATAATCTTTTTAAAAACGCCTCATACGCCCTGCAAGGAGTTTTAACACTTCTTACAGAAAAAGCTTTTTTGCTTGAAATTTTTTTTATAATACCGCTTTTATTTTGGCTTTGTTTTTTAAATTTAACAATTGTTCAAAAATCGGTTATGATTATGAGTTTATTTACTGTTTTAATAGCTGAAGCTTTAAATACCGCCGTGGAATATACCGTAGATTTGGTAACTGATGAGTGGCACGAATTTGCAAAAAAAGCAAAAGATACCGCAAGTGCGGCAGTTTTTTTCAGTATCGTTCAAGCGGCAGTTGTCTGGGGAATAAATCTATTCCTTTCTTAAAACCTTATCACTTATAAAATCGGCTAAACTGTTCGATTTAAATTCTTTAAATTTATCTCTGTTTTTATCAAACCATTCAACGAAGTCGCTTTTCCCGTCATAAAATTCAAAAATTTTTTTTATTTTACCGGCTTTACTCCATGGAAGATACATATATTTAAGTCTCAGTTCCTTTTTTATAGCCCAGTTTTTATCACGCCCCTGCAGCAGATGCCAAAGAACAGCTACAAAACCGGTCCTGTCCGCCCCGGCTTTACAATGAAAAAGAAGAGGTTTTTTAGAAGTTTTTAAAATTTTTTCAAGTTTAATATATTCCTCTTTAGAAACGCTTTCGGGTTTTCGGGATTTAATGGAAACAGTATGATATTCAACACCCATTTCTTTGCATATCTTCTTTTCAAGCCTGTAAAGATAATTTTTATTGTCTCCCCTTAAATTGATAATCGTTTTAATGCCGTATTTTTTTATAATTTTTTTTAATCTCCAAGGCAGTATCTGAGCGCTTCTGTAAACCCCGTCATCCACTTTATGAAAATTGACCCAAAAAAGATTTAAAAAATTATGTTCTTCCGTTAAAATTCTAAATATATCTTTCAATTTCATCAAGTCTCTTTATAAGTTTCATAGGTGTAAGGGCATAGTCAGGTTCGTAGTTTCCGGCTATGGAATGAGCCAAGGATGCATGAATTGTAGCTTTTAAAGGATGCCATCCCTGAGCCAACAAAGCACCTATCATACCTGCTAATACATCCCCGCTTCCTCCTTTTGCAAGTGCGGCGATTCCGTTTGGGTCAATGTTTAATTTTCCGTTAAAAGCGATTATTTTATTTGCACCCTTTAACAGTAAAACTGTTTTGGGATATTTTTCGCTGAATTTTTGGGCAAGTTCAAATCTGTTTTGTTGAATATCCGATACACTGTATTCTCCAAAACCGCTAATTTTAAGAAGAGAGGCAAACTCTTTAGGATGCGGAGTCAGCACAATCTTATCTTTTTTTAAAAATTCTTTTATTACATCTTTATAAAACATATCGGCATCAATAACCATCGGAATATCAAGCTTTAATATATTTTCCATCTCATCGTCAAAATGATTATTAAGTCCCATGCCAAACGCCAACGCGCTAAATCCTTCTATATGATGGGAATGCATAATTTCATAAGGTATATTTATCTTATCATCATGACTTACAATGCTGACAAGCCCCGCTCCAAAATTAAAAGCGGACATTGCAGCCATAATTCCGGCTCCCGGCTTTTCTCCTACCAAAACTCCCAAATGACCGTAAGAACGTTTATGTGTATTTTGTTTTTTTCTATATGGAAGGGTTAAATCGCGTTTTTCCCATACGTAATAATCGGTTTTACCTCTGTATTTTGAAAAACTGACTCCAAGATTTGCAAGTTTGATTCTTCCTATGTAATCTTTTGCCGCGTCTGCGTAAAGGGAAAGCTTTTCAGCTCCCATCGTAACGGTAACGTCCGCTTTAAAAGCTACCGGTCTTAAATTACCGTTATCGTCTATTCCGGTAGGAATATCACAAGCCAGTTTAAAAGCGTTTACGTTATTCATCTTTTTAATAAGACATACTATCTCTTTTGGCAAATCTCTTTTTAATCCGCTGCCGAAAACAGCGTCAACCAAACATTCACATTTATGATATTCCTCTTTAATTTCTCCTCCAACAGCTTTAAATCTCTCAAGCTGCAGCTTCGCCATATCCGATTTAACCCCAAGCGGCAAATAAAGATTTACTATATAATCTCCATGTAAAATCCTGCCAAGAGTTATTCCATCAGCTCCGTTGTTTCCGGGACCGGAAACTATATTAACCACGCTTCCCTTAGGAACGTTTTGATAAATTTCCAAAGCCATTTCATAAGCGGCATGTTCCATTAAAATATCTTCCGTTAGTCTGTATTTTTCATAACATTTTTTATCAAAGGAATATACTTCTTTAAATACAGGCTTCACTTTCTCCTCCTGAATTTCAAAGCTTTTAAAACGTCTTCTTTTTTTATTTTATTTCTTTTTTTGGTATTTGCCACCGTTTTTGAAAGTTTACAGATATTAAATTCGCTTCTTTTACTCAAATCAAGATTCTTAACGGCTTTTTTAATTATATCATATGCTTCGTTTTCCAAAGAAAATTTAAAATTTTCTTTCAAATTGGCATTAAATTCTCCCTTTTGCATTTCAAAAGCCGTCAAAACCTTTTCAAACATCTCTTTACTAGAAATACTTGATTCATCTTCATCTTCAATCATCTGATGATAAATTTCTATTCTGTCATACAAAGGTTCGCTAATTCTGTTTTTGTATCTTCTGATTTCCAAATCGGTACACCTGCACTCCTTAAAAGGGCTTAAAAGATTACCGCAAGGACATGGATTCATAGCAGAAGCAAACAAAATATCCGTTTCATATTCTATTTTGGAGTTTACCCTGCTGATAACCATTTTCCCATCCTGCAAAGGAAGCCTCAAATTTTCTAAAATGTCTTTTTGGAAATATGGAAGCTCGTCAAAAAACAGCATTCCTTTATTGGCAAAAGCAATTTCCCCTATTTTCGCTCCCCTGCTCCCTCCTCCGAAAATAGCCGATTTCGTACTTGAATATATGGGATGCCTAAAAGGCCTCTTAGGAGAAAAATCAACTTCTTTTCCTTCAATAGCTTTAAGATAGGCTACTTTAAGTATGTCATCAAGACCCATAGGGGGCATTATTTCTTTTAGCCTGTTTATTATCATAGATTTTCCAACTCCGGGACTTCCTTCAAAAAGAAGATTATGAAATCCGCTTGCGGCATATAAAGCGGCTTCTTTTGCCCCTGTTTGTCCTAAAACATCACAAAAATCATCCTCAAACTCGGCATCATAAAAATATTTTTTACCCTCTATTTTAATAAAATCGTAATGGATTTCGCTTTTTTCAATTTTTCGGGGTTTAAATTCGTCAAACTCGCTTAAATGGGAAAAAGCGTATACTTCAACTCCGGGAATATTACCTACCTTTTTTGCGCTTTCAATGGGAATAATTACTTTTTCAGGTCTTAAAGATAAAACAAGAGGAAAAATTGAAGCGGTATCTTTAAGCGCCCCGTCAAGTCCAAGCTCTCCAAGGACCATATATTCGTCTAAATTTATGTCCGTATTATGATAAAGAATACTTAACGCTATAGGCAAATCAAAATGGCTGCCCTCTTTTTTTAAGTCGGAAGGACTTAATGAAATAACAATTTTTAAAGGAGGAAAAGAATAATCGTTGTTTAAAAGAGCGGATTTCACTCTTTCTTTACTTTCCTGAATAGACTGAGAACCAAGACCGACTATAGAAAATCCCGGAAGAGCTTTAGTAAAAGAACTTTCAACTTCAACTACTCTGCCTTCAAACCCGTTAAGAGTGGAAGAAATTATTTTTTTCGTTTTTGTTTTTGTTGTTTTAATAGTTTTTTCCACTCTTTTTCAAATTTTTTTCTTTTAATATAATCTAATCTTTCTATAAAAAGATGCCCGTCAAGATGGTCTGTTTCGTGTTGAAAAGCCACACTTAAAAGACCTTCGGCATCCATAATATGCTCTTTTCCGTATCTATCAAAAAATTTTACTTTAACGGTTGCGTATCTTTCCACTTCGTCAAAATAATCAGGGACACTTAAACACCCTTCCGTATCTTTATGAATACCATCCCAAACCAAAAACTCAGGGTTTATAACTTCAATTAACGTATTTTTAGACTGTTTTCCTTCTTCATCCCCTATATCTATAATAAGAGCCCTTCTAGGAACCCCAACCTGTATAGCCGCAAGTCCCACGCCGTTTTTGGCAATCATTGTTTCATACATATCGTCAAGAAGTTTATGAAGTTCCTCATCAAATCTTTCAACGGGTTTTGAAATTTGTTTTAAAATTTTATTAGGATATGTCACAATATCTAAAAGGGGCATTATTTACCTTCATATACAATATAAAGTATATTTTCTTTTTCCGCCTTTTTCATAGCTTCAAGGGCACTTGCCACATACTCATCAGGCGTTTTTTTCTCTTTCATTTCAACAACACCCGCTACAATCTGAAGTTCTAATTCTTCACCTTCTAAAAATACAGCCGAATTGCTTATCATATCGGCAAGCCTCTCAACCGTTTTACCGGCTCCTACTCTATCAGTGTGTCTTAGAAGCATTGCAAAAATTCCGTCTCCAAGATGGGCTACAACATCCGTTCTTCTTGAAGTTTTTAAAATAATTTTTGCAATACTTCTATTTGCAAGTATCCTGCTTTTTTCATTTAAAAGTTTTTTGGCAATTTCATCTTTTAATTTTATAGTTACAATAGAACTTGTATGAGCAAACTTTTCTATTAAAGATATCTCTTTTTTAAGAATTTTTAAAAAGTAATTTTTGTTATAAACCCCGTATCGTTGGTCAAACATAGAATTGCTTTCGATATCCTTTACTATTTCTACGTTTTTTGCGTAAAGCTGTTTTACGGTTTTTAGTTCATTTTCCATCTTAGAATAAATATTGTCAATTTTCACAGAAAGCTGATTTAATATTTTTTCCATTGCTTTAGGAGAGGTTATATGAGAAATCTCTTCAAGATGTTTTTTTATCAAATCTTTTACAGAAGCGGAAATTTTATACATTAAAGCGGTGTGTTGAAGGAGCTCTTTTGAATATTTAAAAGAAACTTTAAGTTTTTTTTCAAGCTCAAAATCTTTTTCTAATTCATTACTCTCTTCAATCGACATAAGCTCATAAACCTGTTTTCTAAACTCAAGCGGCTCTTCGTCAAGCATATTTAAAAAATATATTTTGTAATAATAAGGAATAGGAGGAGTCCCCTCCTCTATTATTTTATCCAGTACTTTCTTAGCAAACTTCTCTAAAGGAGTTGTCGCATCACTTAAATCAGGAGCCGTAAAAGAAGTTGAATATTTATTACTACCCATCATATCTCTCTTTTTTTAAGAATTTTATCAATAAGTCCGTATTTAAGCGCCTCTTCAGCACTCATAAAAAAGTCTCTTTCAGTATCTTTTTCTATTTTTCTAACGCTTTGTCCCGTATTTTCAGCCAAAATTTTATTGAGCTCTTTTTTCATTCTTAAAATCTCTTTTGCATGAATTTCTATATCGGTTGCCTGTCCCTGAGCTCCACCAAGAGGCTGATGAATCATAATTCTGGCATGAGGGAGTGCAAATCTTTTGCCTTTTGCCCCGCTGCTTAATAAAAACGCCCCCATACTAGCCGCCTGCCCCATACAGATAGTTACGACATCCGGTTTTATATAATTCATCGTATCGTAAATGGCAAATCCGCTGGTTACAACGCCTCCTGGGGAATTTATATAAAGATAAATATCTTTTTCGGGATTTTCAGCTTCCAAAAACAGCATCTGAGCCACTATAAGACTGGCAGTATGGTCGTTAATTTCCCCCTGAAGCATAATAATTCTGTCTTTGAGAAGGCGGGAATAAATATCATAAGCCCTCTCTCCTCTTCCCGTTTTTTCTATAACGGTAGGTATTAAAACACTCAACTTTTAACCTTTTCATCCAAAAGTTTATTTAACAGTTTTTCTTCTACAAGATTCATTTTAAGTACAGGTATAAGTCCGTTTTCCTGATAATATTTTATCATATCTTGAGGATTTTGTCCCTGCATTAACGCTTCATAAAAAATAATTTGAGAAAGTTCCTCATCACTAACCTCAACACCCTCTTTTTTAGCTATAGCATCTATAATAAAAGTAAGTTTTACTCTCTCTTTTGCTTCGTCTTTAAACTTATTTCTAAATTCTTCAAGTTTTTCAGGATTTGTCTGAAGTTCTTTAAGCTCGGCCGGAGTCAGTTTTGCGGCTTCATTACCTACGATAACTTCAACTTCCTGTTCCACTATATTTTCAGGTAAATCTATATCGTATTTTTCAACAAGACATTCAAGAATTTTCTCTTTTAAAGGCGCATACGTTTCTGCTTTTTTCTTTTGAAGAATAGAATTTTTAACATACTCTTTCAAATCCTCAACCGTAGCGTTTTCATTATTTAAATATTTTTTAGCAAGGTCGTCGTTAATCTCAGCAGGTACTTTTTCCTGAATTTCCTGTAAAGTCACCTCAAATTCCGCTTCTTTTCCGGCTAACTCTTTTGCCCCGTAATTTTCAGGAAACATTACTTTTATTTTTCTAGTTTCCCCTACTTTCATACTCTCAAGCTGCTCTTCAAACCCGGGAATAAAACTTCCGCTTCCTATTTCAAGAGGATAGCTCTCAGCACTTCCGTTTTCCATCGGTTTTCCGTTGATATATCCTTTAAAATCAATTACAGCTATATCACCTTTTTCAAGAGTTTCTTTATTGCTTATTTTTGTTGTTGATTCCGCTTTTGCTATATTTTCAAGCTCTTTTTGAATTTCCTCTTCACTAACTTCCGGAAGCTCAACATCAGGCACGCACTCTTTATAAGAATCGTCTATATTTATTTCAGGTTTGGTATAAACGTTGATTTCAACATCTATTCCGTCTTCTTTTTTATCAAATTTGGTTACTTGAGGTTCTCCGATTACATCCACAGCGCCAAGCTGTTTAATCCCTTCATCAAGAATTTCTCTTACAGCTTCGCTTACGGCATCTCTTTCTATTTCATCCGCATACATTTTTTTAACTACTTTTACAGGAACTTTTCCTGGTCTAAATCCTTGGATTTTCGCTTTTTTAGCTATTTCTTTAGCTATTTTCTCTTTTTTCTTTTCCAAAGTCTCATTATCTATTTTAGCTTTAATAACACTATTAGCAGAATCTATTTTTTGTACTTCAACCATTAATATTCCTTTTTTAAAAGGTATAATACCAAAAAAGTTTACAAAACTCAAAAGGATGGATTATGAGCGTTGATTTAAAAAAAATAGAAACCGCTACAAAAATGATTCTCGAAGCCATAGGGGAAGATGTAAACAGAGAAGGTCTTATAAAAACTCCTAAAAGAGTTGCAAAAGCTTTTGAAGAAATATGCAGCGGTTATTCAAAAAATCCAAAAGACGTTCTTAACGAAGCTTTGTTTGAATCAAGCAATAACGAAATGGTAGTAGTTAGAAACATAGAATTTTATTCAATGTGCGAACATCACATTCTTCCATTTTTTGGAAGGGTTCACGTAGCGTACATCCCGGACAAAAAAGTAGTGGGACTTAGTAAAATCCCAAGAATGGTGGAAGTTTTTGCCAGACGTCTTCAAATACAAGAACAGCTAACAGAACAAATAGCAGATGCTATTATGGAAGTTGTTAAACCAAAAGGCGTTGGAGTGGTTATACATGCCAGACATATGTGCATGGAGATGAGAGGAGTCAAAACAAAACACTCTTATACTTCAAGCAGCGCCCTTAGAGGTATTTTTCTTGAAGAAAAAACAAGAGAAGAATTTTTTAATATAATAAACGCACCAGTTCAGACTCATTTTTAGGAGAATTGATTGACCCTAAAACACATAAAAGAAACTATTAAACAAAAACCCCTCTCAAAACCTTTCGGGTTTGTAAAAAAAATAAACCCGATTAACCTTATAGCAACCGGCCTTAGTCCCAGTATAGGGGATATAGTAAAAATTTCTTCAAAAAACAAAGAGGTTTTAGGAATGGTAACGGGAGTAGAAGAAAAAGAATTCATTGTAACCCCGTTTTCTTTTCTTGAAGGTATAAAAATAGGGGATAAAATATATCTCGACGAAGGAGGCATGGAAGTCCCGGTAGGAGACGGTCTTCTTGGAAGAGTGGTTGACCCTCTTTTAAGACCTATAGACGGAAAAGGACCAATAATATACAAAACAAAATATCCTATTATCAAAAAGCCTATCTCCCCCCTTGAAAGAGGCGTAATTAACGAGGTTTTTCCTACAGGGGTAAAAGCCATAGACGGACTTTTAACATGCGGAAAAGGTCAAAAACTCGGAATATTCGCCGGAAGCGGTGTTGGTAAATCCACCCTTATGAGTATGATAGTAAAAGGAAGCGAAGCCTCAATCAAGGTTATAGCCCTTATTGGAGAAAGGGGAAGGGAAATTCCCGAATTTATAGAACATAATTTAGGAGGGGATTTAACTAATACGGTTATAATAGTGGCTACAAGCGACGACAGTGCCCTTATGAGAAAATACGGGGCTTTTTCAGCTATGACGGTTGCCGAATACTTTAAAGACCAGGGTAAAGACGTACTGTTTTTAATGGACAGCGTAACCAGATTTGCCATGGCCCAAAGAGAAATAGGACTTGCTATGGGAGAACCTCCAACAAGCAAGGGATATCCTCCAAGCGCTATTATGCTTTTACCCCAACTTATGGAAAGAGCCGGAAAAGAAAAAAATAAAGGCTCCATAACCGCTTTTTTTACCGTTCTTGTAGAAGGGGACGATACTTCTGCAGACCCGATAGCCGACCAGGCAAGGTCTATTCTTGACGGACATATTTTATTAGACAGAGAACTTACCGATTACGGAATATATCCTCCTATAAACATCCTTAAATCCGCAAGCCGGGTTATGAGCAATGTAGTAACCCCGGAACATCTGCAAAAAGCCCAAAAATTTAAACGTCTTTATGCACTCCTTAAAGAAAATGAAGTATTAATAAGAATAGGAGCTTATCAAAAAGGTGTAGACCCCGAACTTGACGAAGCCATAACCAAAAAACAGGCTATGGAAAACTTCTTAAAACAGCCGCCAAATCAGCTCTTTAAGTTTGAAGAAACCTTGAAATTACTCAAATCTATTGTATAATTTTTTAAAAAAAGCGAGTCAGAATGCTTGATATTTTAAATGACGTGCGAAATGTCGGTTTAAAACAAAAATTTTAATTAAAATAATCTAAAAAGATATTTTTATAAATTCAAAAGGGCTTATTCCATAGACTTTTTTAAATTCTTTAATAAAATGAGATTGATCAAAAAAACCAGATTCTACAGCTACAATAGATAAAGGATATCCTTTTTTCATTAATTTTAAAGCGTGTTCTATTCTTAATTTTACAATAAATTGATATGGAGTTAAAGAAAAATATTGCTTAAATATTCTAATAATATGATATTTACTAATCCCTGTTATATTTTCTAAATCTTGTAATTTAATATCAAAAAGATAATAAGCATAAATGTAGTCCACCAATATTTTTATATGATAATTACAATTAATTTTACTAGTTTTCGTGATTTTTAAGGAAGAATATTTTTTTGTAAGTATTGCTACAATTTGGGTAATATTTTCTTCAATTGTAATACTATCTGAATGGTAATAAAAATATTCACTTAACTGATTAAATAAATTACTTATTGTTAAATCTTTTATTTGATTAGAAAATTTTATAGATAATTTGTGTTCTTTATTTAATAAAGAGGAAACTATGTTGTAAATATAGTCTTTTTCTATAAACAGATTAATATAGCTCCATTCAGTACTGTTTTCTACATAATGAGTTTCTAAAGGATTTA
>Ga0256838_1000784_pt1 | contig 17070 bp, 17 predicted proteins | sample 4571419metaG_FD_185978 | JGI IMG/M metagenome (GOLD analysis project Ga0256838, IMG submission 185978) | Hydrothermal vent microbial communities from Guaymas Basin, Mexico - 4571-419 | ecosystem: Environmental > Aquatic > Marine > Hydrothermal vents | place: Mexico: Guaymas Basin | collected...
TAAATAAATTGGGGAGGTATCCAATTTACATAAAAAATCTACAAAAAAGACCTAAAAATAGATACTGCTATTTAAACTCTGGGGACTTATTATTTGTTAATGAATTTGGGGATATTTATTTATGCCCTACATTGGAAGAACTTTCTTGCTTAGGAAATATAAACAAAGATAAAATAAAATTACCAAAAATTAAATGTAATAAATGCTATGCAAGAGAGTTTTTGATAAAAACATTTAAAAAATAAATAAAGCCATTTAAATCTTTTCAATAACCAAGATTCCATTTCCTAAGCGTTCAATTTTGAAATCATACCCTAATGATTCAAGAATATTAACTATATCTTTCTCTGAATAATATCCTCTGAATCTTCTATTTAACCTATTATAGAACTCAAATACTTCTTTACAAATATTTTTATTTTTATCCAACATAAACTCTTCTGAAATGAATATTTTACCCCCACTATGTATGGAGGACATCATCTTATTTAAAAACTGCTTTAATGACGGAGCATATTTCATTGTATGTGAGCATATAACATAATCATACTTTTCTTTAGGAATTATTTCAGCAAAGTCCATATTTTTAAGTTCATAGGAGTCACAATACAATCTTTTAATTCTACATTCTGCAATCTGTAAAAGTCCTTTTGAGATGTCTACTCCCATGTAATAACCTTTTGGATATACTATGTCCGTAAAGTATTTTGGAGACCTTGAACCACATCCAACATCTAATATATAATCTCCTTTATCAATCTTTAGATAGTCGCTGGCAATCTCTCTGCATAGTAAGTAGTATGGACTACTCAATATCATATCCCAGATGTCAGGATCTTTTTTAAAGCTTATAGCAATCTTTGGATGACTATATCTTATTAGAGCGTATCTTGACACATGCGTTATGAAGTTATATTTCATTACATAATCACTAATAATCTTATCAAATTTTGGCATTTTTATATTTAGTTCAAAATCTTCGTTTATCTTAATTTTTTCGTCTTCATACTTTAAAATTTCCAATTTCAAAGCTGTTTTTATATAGTCAAGGATAAACTGCTTATTTGGATATCTCACCAATAATGGGATGTCATCGATTTTTGGAGAATATTTAGCGATAATTGGAAAGATCCCAAACTCTACACCCTGCTTTATAAAGGTAACAAGCAATTCATAACTTAAATATTCTATGGTATTGTCAATCATTTCTATTTTCTTTTTTAGTTTTATTTCAGATGGCATTATATCATTTATAACTTCATTAATAATCTCATCCAATATTTTTGAATCATCATCTCCTATCTCAAATGACCCTCCCCCAACCATATCCTCAATTTTTGCTGAATCAAATTTCATATTACCACCTTAAAGATTCTATAAAGTCACTATCTTGGTCTTTTAACACTTCAACTATTTTCTTTCCATAATCTGTTAATTTATATAGCTTTATCCCTCCCCTCTCCACACATTCAACCAACCCCAATTCTATAAGCGAAAAATGACCGTTATATCTCCCATTCATGCCTTTTAAACATCCAAGCACGTTACTTGGGTCTGATCTTACTCTCCTTGAGATTTCAGAGAGATAGATACCATGTGGATACATCTTATACAGCAAATATAATATCTTCTTTCTCAATTTGCTTTTATTTAATGACCTAATAATCATTGGGTCAATAAATGCCAAGCTCATAATACTCCCTCCCCCACCACGAGTATTAGAAAGAAAACTCCCTATTGATGTTGAATATACTAAAAAATTATTACCCAAATAACCCAAGAATCGTTGAAACGATATTTCCAACAATGCCCGTTATCTTATTGAATATTGAATTATTTTCAACATTTTTCGTTTCAACATTTTTAGTGTTGGGTTCTTTAATCTTTAACTCCTCTTTATTATTCAGAGTATATGTTTTATTTTGGATAATCTCTGTCATATTTTTATAAGATTTGGAAATTCCATTATCTGTTTCTTCTTTTTCAGAAGATTCAAGTTGCATCACCTCTTCACTACCATTTATTCTAATAGTTATTGATTTTTTCAATACGGCAGGGACTTTTTTGTGATTAAAGATTGCAAAGTCATTAACCTTTACATACAAAGTTACATTATATGCCCCACTTTTCAATTCATCCAACTTTAAAGGAATCATCAATTCCTTTTCAGATTTTGGATAAACATTTGTTTGGAAAATAGAGCTTTTATAGTAGATATTTGAACCTCTACTGACATCAACCCAATACTGAACTGTTAAATTCACTGGAAACTTATCATTTCTGATTTTTGCCTTTAATATATAACCACTACTGTTGTAAGTTAAATTTTCAATATTTACTGGGGAAATAATTTCTGTAACTTTATGCGTCCCTGTAGGAATTTCATTTCCTAATATATCAATTTCTGAATACCTTCCAACCCCGTAGTAATCGGAGATTTTAACTAAATGAATTCCGTAGCCCTCAGTGTATATAACATCAACATTCTCAACAGATTTTGGAATTATGTGAGCTACAGTATATCCCTCAAACCCCTCCTCGAAAAATATTGGAAATGCCACTTCAACTTCTGAATAGTTATCTAATTTAACTGTTTTAATATCACTTTTTGCTCTAACCTTTCCATCTTTGTCAATAACCTCAACCCAAACATCACAATTAAGTTTAGAATTCAGTTTATTTCTTAATGCAACTACACATGTATTGTTAAATCCTGCAATAGGTTTAGTTGAATATATTCCACCCTCCCCTTTTATTACATTTATTTTTCCTAACAATGTGTTATTATAATATACTCTAATAACATCTACTGGTAATATTGCATAGAAATGAGCAAGATATGTATAGTCCTTAGCCCCACCTTTAACTGAAACTGTAATTTTTAAATCACCATTTACTTCTTTATAAAATATTATTGGAACATTTATTTCTTTAGTTTTATGAGATTCTATAGTAAATGGAATTTCTTTAGTGTAATTTGCTATTTTATCTTCAAAGTCATCCTCTATAGTAATTTTTCCTGATAATGTTCTATTATAGATATTTTTTATAATAATTGTCATGTTATACTTTTTCCCTACTAATACACACCCACTATAATTTGACCCTTTACCAATTTTTTCGTCACTTGGTAAAATTACTCTATCAATAACTACTGGAGATACAGCTTCGGGGTCTATATCAATGCTATAAGATTTATTAAAAATTAAACTATGAACATCTACAGGTCTTACACTTATTTCTATATTTTTACTACCTTTTGTTGTATATATCGGAACCATTACATCCTCTGTATCTTTTTCATCAACCTTGACTAATTTGCTAAAAACTTTGTTATCATATCTAACTATTAAATTGGCTACAATATCTTTATCGTATTTATTTTCTATTGTAACTTTTAAAATAGATAGTGTTGGGTCATCTTCAACATAATATCTTGGTAATATATCTTCTTTTTGTAAATACTCATCTGATAAAGCATCTTCTATTTTGTCGTCTAAAATACCTGAAGATTTATAAAACTCTTTTACAATGTCGGAGGTATTTTCATCAATCTTTCTGTAAAGCTCTACATCTTTTACAATTACTGGAAAGTAATAATATTTTTTTGTGCTATGGTAATCATAATATATTCCGCCTTTGTCTCTTCTTTGGACAGTTTCTTCAATTCCCTCAACAGAGTGAGTAACATTCATTATCTCTACATTTGTTTCAATTGTAAATTTTTCTTTATCAAGGACAATCTTAGGAACTTTAAAAGATAATTCTACTTCCTCTCCAAAAGGAATATATACTGTTTTAAAATTGTCTTTGCCATCGTAAATTACATCATCTCCATCTTTTACGTTTATCCAAACTTTAGCAATATAATCGCTCTTTGCAGTTGGGTTGCTCTTTAAAACCACATCAAACCAATTAGAATAGCAAACTTCAGAGTTTTCATTATTATATGAATCTTCGCATGTTACATTTTTAACATCTACTGGAAAATATTGCCTTACTTTAATTGTTTTTGAAGCAATAGTTTTTCCATTTTCAATTAACGATATCTCAGCATCATGCTCTTCGTCATCACTAACTGGAACTCTAACTTCCACGATTTTTTCTACATGGCTATTTGGTGGTAAAGGTATTAAACCAGATTTCCATACTTTTCCTTCACATTCAACTTTAACTATAACATCATGCTCATACTCATCTTTATTTACAATTCCTAAATATAGAACCTGCTCACTAATATCTACATGTACTATTGGTGAATTTGGTGGGTCATAGGGTGACCATACCTTATATACACTAACATCTCCACATACAACTGGTAATAACAATAGCAAAAGAGCCAATACTATTCTTTTCATACTCCCTCCCCCCATAAGATTATTTTCTGAGATTGTTTTAATCAATTAAACATAATATCTACATTGTAATTTTATAACTTTGTATTTTTATTTTTTCATTTTTATAGAACTATAATAAACTTTAATAACACCATATAAATTATTTAGCATAAATCAATTTCTACATTTATCTAAATTCATATATTCAGTTATTTTATTATTAAATATAACAATATACTCAAAATTATAACCCAAAAACTGATAAAAAGATATCTATAAGTTTATCACCTATAATTGGTGTTAGCAAATAGGATAAAAATATCGGAATAACAAATGGTATAGCAGGAGTTACCCAAATTTCTTCATTTTTATCAAACTTTGAAAAATCGTAGTCTTTCTCAGCACTTGGTAGTAATTTTAAATTTTCGTGATTTCCAAGGATTAATCTTTCTTTTTTTATAGCTTCAGAAACTTTCATTTTTTCACCAAGAAACATACATAGAAATTCTTTTTTTGTCTTTGGTTTTACTCCTCTAATTACATTTTTTAAAAATATAATTATTGGAAGTATTATCAAGAAAAACATTGCGTTAATTACCACCATTATAGAAAAGGAAGGGAAGTAAGGATAATTTAATATTGCCCCTAATGGAGTGTATATTGGCATATTATATTTTGGAATTAAAGCTCCAAGCCCCATTATCAGCTTTCCGTCCCCTCCTCCAACACCAAATAAGAACATAAAAAACCCTAAGAAGAAACAGACGATAAATCCAACAATCGATTGAATGATGTATGATATATCACTTACAATAAATGATAAATAGCCATTATATATTAACCCAAAGATAGCTATCGATATCCAAATATAATCTTCAATTTCTCTACTTTTTAAATCGTAAATTGAAGCTATTAACAGTCCTATCGCCCCGATAATAAAATTTATCATTTTTTCCCTCAAAATTTAATAATTTTTAATAGAGAGGAACTGAAATCCCCAAAACCTGCGAAACTATTAACTTTGTTACATATGCCACTATTGCACATATCCAAAGTATAACAACAAAATGTAATAGAGAAACAAACTTATGCCCTCCATCCATAATTTTGAGTAATACAGCAGAAATCGCAGAGTAAATTATAAGGGAACCAAATATTATATACTCCATAATATCGACATTAGATATAGGAGCAATGTTAAGGATGTGAATAACTGCCTCAGGGATACTTAACGATGAATATAATTCACTAATCATCTTAGCCACTCCTAACGAAGCAAATAATGCTAAAGCTAAACCCCCTCCAAGACCATAAACTACACCAGCAAATTGCTGTATGTTTTGATATTTAGATTTTCTTAATTGCACTATTTTACGGAAATTTTTACTTATTATCTCAGCGGCTGTTTTTGGGTCACCTCCAAAGTATATGCATCTCGAAAATATATCAGAAAAGAGTTGTATCAAATAACTACAAGAGTCAAAACCAAACAACCTCCAAGATTTATTTGAATCAATACCTAAAGCCAATCTTTTGTATAAATTCCTAATGTCATGAGATAACGGTCCAAAATCATGGTTTGAGAGGTATTCTAAAGAATTAACCATTCCCCCTCCCTTAGCACTTACTGAATCACCCAAAGACCTTAAGAAGTCAGGAAATACAAATTCTTTCCTTTTTACTTTTGTTTCCTCTTTTAATGCAACTACCCCTCCAATAGCTAATGGTGTAACTCCTAAAGCTATCAATATCATATACGGTATTTGGGAAAATGGAGATAACCCAACTATATATTTAGCCCATAAAAGAAATAGTAAGAATATTATAGTCAATATAATAGATATTATTAGCCATTTTCTAAGTTTTTTATCAGTTTCTGTAGGCTTTTCTCCTGTATGCCACAATCTATCAAATGGAAGCTTATTTCTTATCACAATGACAATAAGTAACTCAACAGCAAAAAATGAAAATAATGATATAGTAGCCATAAAGACGAAATCATAAGGTAACAAGAATGGAACTAAAATTGAAAAAGCTAAGAAAAATGCTACTGAAGTCATTGCACTAACATACAACTCCTTATACAAATCAAGAGAATACAGCATTCTTTTGTAAAATGCAGCATAGTCATTCATAACAATGTCTTGCTCTTTTATTAAAAACTCTTTAAGTTCTTCCCCACTGTCTAATGCATAAGCCAATCTATCCAAAAAATCTGCAAATTCACTACTTGGTGTTCTTTGAGCTAAAAATCTACACGCCTCAGCTAATGAACGCCCCCACTTATCTGTCAAAACATACAATTTTTCTGATTCTTTTGCTAACTCTCCAAGCTCTTCTTTTTCCTCTGAGAGAATTTTTAACAAATCTTTTCTATTTAAGTCAGTTATAGATAATGTTCCAAATTTTGTAATAAAAATGTGTAATCTCTCATTTATCTTGTTTTTTTGGGAATCTAAAACAATATATGGATAGCCGATTGCACTAACAAGTATTATAGTTGGTAGAAGTAAATACATATACAAAACAATGCCACTAAATAACATAAAACCCAATAGGGTTAAAACAACAGAAGTTATAAGTGCGGGTAATACAATTTTTAATAAATAATCTCTGGGCTTAAGCCCAACTCTTGGCAGTAAATCAAATACCATAATAACCACCTCAGATTGGGAATGGAAGCCCCTCTAATCCTTTTTCGTAAAATGCCCATATTATATCTCTAACCTGATAGTAATCGAAAATTTCTCTCGCTATCATCTCCTCTAAGATTCTCGCCCTCAATTCTAACTCATTATAAATATCCCTTGGATCCTCATAACCTGCTGCCTTAGCTATCTTTTCCTCTAAGATATAACTGTTATTTTTTCCAGTAAATACATGTCGGTCTTTATCTGGCTCCCATTGGAAAACTGCTCTTGTAACAACCCCATCTACCTCTTTGTAGTATCCTTCAATTTCTTCAATAGAAACTACTCTTCTCAAAACCTTACCTCTCTGATAAACCGCCAATTGGAAGAGTGCAACATTTAAGTTATCCATAAATGTTAATGGAACATTAATTGGGTCTCCATTCAACCTCTGTATCATCTTTCTAACATTAGCCGCGTGAAATGTTGAGAGAACGGGGTGTCCAGTTTGCATAGCCTGGAAAGCAACTGCCGCTTCGACACTTCTAATCTCTCCAACAATAATATAGTTAGGTCTTGACCTCAACGCAGCCCTCAACAAATCAAAGAGTGTAACTCTACTCTCCTCTGGCCCTCTCTCTCTTGTAACTAACTGCTGCCATACTGGATGAGGTGGTTTAACCTCTGGAGTGTCTTCACAAGAGAATATCTTTGAATTTGGTTTTATAAATGGTAAGATTGCGTTTAACGTTGTTGTTTTACCTGATGCGGTCTCCCCACAAATAAAAATACTCATACCATATTCTAAACACAGCCATAAATATGCTGCAACTTCAGTTGAGAATGTCCCCCAACTAATAAGTTGTGTAACACTAATAGGAACATCCGTGAATTTCCTAATTGTAAATGATGGACCCTTTAGAGAGACATCAGTAGAGTAAATAATGTTAATCCTTGAACCGTCTGGTAAAGCTCCATCGACTATTGGGTTGGCATCTGAAACTGGCCTACCCATTCGTTCTCCTAAATTTTTTAAATAATCTGCAAGTTCAATCTCATCTTCCCATGTAATATTTGTAGGCAACATCCCAAAAATCTTGTGAACAACATGACAATTTTTTGGTCCAATAACATGAATATCCTCTAAGTATGGGTCTCTACCAATGGGCTCAAGATTACCCAAACCTATCAAATCCCTTTTTAATATGTAAAGGAATTTATCCCTCTCCTCTGGTGTGATTTTAATTTTATTGTCTGCAAATCTAAATATCCTTTGAAAAAAACCCTCCTCCCCAACTGTCTCAGTAACTTTTGTGCATGCATTAAATAATCTTGTTAAAACTTCTTCAAACTCTTCTACGCTCTTGGGAGTTTCTTCATAAGGGGCAAGCTCCAAAATTTTGTTTAATATCATCTTATACTTTAATTTTTCTTCAGCAGTTTCTAATTTTGGCTCAATAACTATGTATTTCGTCTTTGTTTCTGGGGTTCCAAATATGTGGATAAAGATTGGGTCTCCAACTGGATATATAATATTCGGATATTTTAACTCTTTTAATTCTCTTGAGAGTGAAACCATAAAATCTGGAATTCGCATATAAGTTCTTTTAAAGTTCTCAATGTATCTTCGTAAATGCGGATTTCTTTTCATTGCTTCTTTTAATTCCGCCTCACTCATTATTATCACCAAAATCTGCAATTATGCAACAGATGCAATTTCAACAGCGATACCAATCTTAGGCTCAACTCTAAACACAATATTTTTCTGATATGGACCGGGAGCCATGTTATATTTTAATATCTTGGCTAAGTTCTTCAAATCCCCACCAAATGTAAATAATTCTGTTTTTATCAATATTGTTGCTGATGTTCTTAAGATAGTTAAAACCGATTCTGGCAATTCTTTTGGATTCACCGTGCAAATTATTATTTTCTTTAAAGCGGTAATTCTCTTAAAAAAAGCCATTAAATCATTAACATTAACTTCACTTGCATCATTTGCAATTAATGCAGATATTGAATCAAATATGATAACATCTTTTTCATAAAATGCTCTCGTTTCCATAACTTTTTTTAAAAATCCATCCTTTTTTTTATTATCTGCAATTAGGGGATAAACTGGAATATATAATAAAGCTCCAGATAATAATTTTTTATTAATTGAATAATTCAAAGAATTCATCTGTTTTATAAATTCTAAGGTTGTAAGTTGAGTAGAAACATAAGTTACTGAATATCTATTCTGTAAAAATCCATATGCCAATCTCTGGCATAAGACAGATTTACCTGTACTCTCCTCTCCCTCAATTATTATCAAGCTACCATGTGGAATACCACCTCCAATTCTTTTATCTAAGTCGTCTCTACTCAAATCAATTCTTGCTAATTCCATAATCCCCACCTAAAAATTTAGGAGATATAACCCTTAATTATTCTTGAAACCCCACATTCAGAGATAACTTTTATCCTATGGTATCCAGTTTCGTTATAATTTACAACAATCTCCCCCACATCTCCAGGTGATAATATATTGCTCCCAGGAGATGTTAACTGATTAGTACTATTTACTCCTACAATACTTCCATCAATAATTACCGTAAATGAATCATTCGTAAATATAATTGGATCTTTACCAGTATTTTTAATGTAAAGGGCAATAGTACCTGCTGAAGAATTTCTAATTATTTTTCCAGGATCATTTATAATCTCAAAATCTTGAGATAGTTTTGTGGCTAATGCATCACCTTTTTTATTAATATTCAAAGAAATCTTATAGGTAGATGTTGTTAAAATCCCTGCTACAAATGCGGCAATTAACAATACAGCAACAAACATAACTATTTCAGACATTGCACTTGATGCCAAATAAATCACCCTAATCCCAAAAAGTCAGATTTTGTTTTAAAGAAGAACAAATCGTGCAGGGGTCGCCAAGTTATGTCAATGAGTAAAAATACTTATTACCATTATCTGAGACAATACATATTCTGCTTGGCTGTGTCCAATTAACTACAATCGTTATACTATCCAATGGGACGAGATATTTCTTTAGTTGAGGATAATAAGAAATATCCTCTTCTGGCACTACAGTGCCATCAAATAATATAGTAAATTTCTCTGGTTCCACTACAACTGAACCGTTATTATAGATGGTTATATTTGTTTGTGATGTACTGCTTTTAACATCAGTAATTACTAACTTTTCATTTAATTTGGCATGTACATGGCTGTAATACGTTGCATAAGCTTCATCTACATCTTCATAATAACTGTCCATTGTCACATAAAGATATGCTCCACATACAAGCAATGCGATAATCATTACTGTTGCCCCTACTACTGAGCTAAATCCCATAGAACTGTTCAGCCCCCTTCTTTATTTTTCTTAATTCCCATTCAATTTTATCCAATAGTTCAGCAGATATCTTTTTTCCATTTAACCTTTCAATGAATAGGAGCGATATTATATGATCGGTAATATTTAATTTTCCAGAACCTTCAACTACATTTTCTTCATCAACTTTTATTCCCTTTAAAAATTTTAATAGTTTTGCTAATGCTTTATCCCCTAACCATCCTAACATATAATAGAAATCTAATATATCAGATACATTTTCAACGCCTGCCCTTTCACATAAATATTCCAACCATTTTAATGCCAATATAATTGCAATTGGGTCCTCATCAGGTATATCCTCTAATTTAGCAGGTTTATGAACTTCCAATATTGTTGAAGTTAATGCATCCATTTTAAACACCTCCCCCACAATTTTTAGATAAACTTATAATCTTAATAGCCATATTTTTAGATTGATTGTAATTCTACAGCCCATTTTTTTATTCTTCTAATTTCTATTTCTAACATTTCAAGAATCTCGGAATCTATTGGTCTTCCTGCAAGCTTTTCTATATATAGGAGAGACACTATATGGTCGCTTGGTGATAGCTTATCTCTTGGTCTTAATTCTTCCTCATCAAATGTTATCTGCATATTCTTAGCAAATCTCAACAGCTTTAATATAACTCTATTGGATATCCATCCAATTTTATTGTAATAATCTAAGATATCGGGTAAATATGTCATGCCTGACCTACTAATTAAAAATTCCAGCCATTTAAATACTAATGTCATGGAAACAGCATCTTCAGGGATGTCGTTTAATCTATACTCTTTTTCTTCTTCAATAGGTGCCATAAATCCTCCCCCCATAGATAACTCTTTAAGTGGTTTATATTTTTCTAATTTAACTTCTTTAACTTCTTCTTTAATTTCTCTCTTAGTTTCAGTTTCTTCAACTTTTTTATGGGTTTCTTCTACAGGTTTAGGAACCTCAATCTCTTTAACTTTCTCCTTAGTTTCGGTCTTTTTACCAGTGTCCATAACTTCTTTTTTCTTACTTACTTCAATTTCTACAGGCTTTTCAGGTTTTTTTTCACTTTTAATAGGAACATTTTCTATTTTCTTAGTGGTTTTAACTTTTTCAATTTCTTCTGAGGTTTTTGTTGAAACGGCTATTGTAGTAAGCTTCATTATAGCATCAAGCTTCTGTTCAAGAGTTTGAAGCTTTTTACTAAGTTCCTCTGTTTTATCCTCTCTTTTTCCTTTTGACAAGACCTCCGTAACCCGCTCAATGATCTTATCAAGTTGTTTTTTTGTAACTCTCTTGCCTCTTAAATTATTTTTTAATAGGATGATAACAAAAGATGGCAATTTTGATTTTAGATTATCCAAATATTCCTCAATTTCATCTTCTGTAAGGACCTCCTCATCAGAGAACACAGGAGGGGGTGATGTATCACTTATTGTCTTTTGCATCATGTGTATCCTCCCCAGACATTGACTTTATAATCTCCTCCTCAAGCACTTCTTCAATAATTTCGTCAAGATTAATGTCAAGTTGATGCAAATAAAGAGAACCAAGGATTATTAAATCATTTGTAAGTTCTTCAACAGTTTTTTTAAGTCTTTTATATTCTGTTTCTAATCTTTCAAGCTTTTCTAAGCTCGTTGCAGTAATTTTTGAAACTCCAATAAATGGGTTTATTTGATTTGATACAACTTCATAGAGAGCCATTATATCCTGTAAATTTTCATTGATTTTATTAAGTTCAACTCTCAACATTTCATTTTCTTTCCTTAAGTTATTTATTGAAGATTCTAACTTTGGTAGTTTGGATTCAATATCATTAACTTTTGCAAGTAAACCTTCCGTAGTTTCCATTAGATCTTTAACTGTTCGTTCAAGTTCCTCATATTTTTCAGTTTCTAATGGGTCTTCAAGTAAAGTTTCTTCCTCTTCGGGAGAGGCGTCATCTTCTAATTTTTGTTTTTTTTTAATTTTGGAAATTTATTTTTTATTGAGACAATTATATCTTTTATTCCCATAAGGATTCACCTTAAAAAGTTAATATGGACACCCCACATACTGAGTCCTTATTGTAGGGGCACTACATGTTCATTAAACGTTGATGGTGCTCTAAATTCGATAATTCCAGAAGCTCCAAATTCTGGAATAACTTCTCCATAAACTCTTTCTCTTGGTTCAATGCCACCAAAAACATCTTCAACATTTATAGCAATTATGGCTTTATCTCCAAAGTTCATTGTTGGATGCTCAGTATTGTTCATAGAACCATCAGCATCTTGTAAAACAATTATTCCAAATTCTGTTGTTGGATTATTAATATCTGGCCAAGATTCATTAAATATATCCTTAGTCCCATTAGTATTTACATAAGTAATTTCTCCCCCATAAACTAACGAAGCCTTGTAATCTCCATTTGATATGGTAACTATTGTAGATGATAAATCAATTTCATCCCCAACATTTGGAGATACAATTATTGCAATCTTTGTTATATTTTTTGTATCTACAGCATAGCCAGTTATTTTTAATACTTGTACTCCACTTGCTACCTGTCTTGTACTTTCTTCACCAACCCTCGCAGCTTTGTGCTGAAGGTTGGCTGCCGTGTTTATTATAACTGCCGCTGCTACTGCAGCGACTAATACTAAAGCGATGAAAACGATAAGCGTACCTATACCAATTGCCCCTCGGCGACTTTTAAGGTAATCTAACAACATATTCAGCCACCTCAGTCTCAAAAATATTTAAATAATACTTTACTAATTTATTATAAGAGAATTTCATAATCTAACTATCAAATAAAAAAAATTAAATTAGGGGCTTATTGTAATTGAATTACTTCTTGTGTACCTAAGTATGCAGCTGGTGTTGTGAATTCAATAACTGCTGGAGCACCAAATTCTGGAATTACTGAACCAGTTACTGTTGTTCTTGGGACTAAGTTAAATCCATTTGCTGAAGCATTTATTGTTAAAGCAACGATATCTCCTTTGTTAATTACTGGAGTTGTATTCTTACACGAACCATCAGCATCTTGTAAGACAATTATTCCAAATTCTCCAGAGCTTAAATTCCATGCAGCAAGGGATGTATCAGTTATTGCCCCTCCTGTTGTTAAGTCATTGTATGCTGTAGCTCCTTTATATTTTAATACAGCTTTCTTTTTACCATCAGTAATTAATATCTTAGTTTGATTTAAGTCAATTGGAGCACTTCCAGCGTTTGGTGATACATAGATAGCTAAATAGTTGATAGTGCTACTGTCATGAATTCCAATTACTTGAAGTGTCGATAATCCGCTTGCTACTTGCTCGGTACTTTCCTTACCTGTAGCCATTGCTTTTTGTTGGAGGAATCCACTTGTGTTAATTAAGACAGCTGCTGCGACTGCAGCAACTAAGACCATGGCTATGAAGACTATCAAGGTCCCTATACCCATGGCCCCCCTCTTACCCTTCAAGAATTCGAGGACTTTCATTTTATATCACCTTTAGTATTATTATTTGTAATTATTCATAATTATATGGGGAGTAATTCAGTAGATGGTCTTAGTTAGGCAGTTATTGTAACTCAATTACAGTATGTGTATATGCAGCTGGTGTTGTGAATTGGATAACTGCTGGAGCACCAAATTCTGGCTGATATTGTCCTGAAACTTCTTTTCTTGTTGGTATTGGGTTGCCAAATACTTGATTTGCATCTACTAATAAAACTGCTATATCCCCCTTGTTAATAACTCCACTCTGGAGTGAGTTGTCAGCATCTTGAACTATTCCTACAACATATGAGCTTCCATCTGTTGGCCATCCACTTACACTGAATATATCAGATTGTCCAGAAACATCTACATATCCACTGTAGTTTAATACGTGTGACTGGCCATCATAAATTAAAAACAACTTAGCATTTTTTAAGTCAATTGGGGCACTTCCAGCATTTGGTGATACATAGATGGCAAGTTTGTCAATACCGTTACTTCCATCATAGTGTCCTGTAATTCCTATACACATTAATCCGCTTGCTACTTGCTCGGTACTTTCCTTACCTGTAGCCATTGCTTTTTGTTGGAGGAATCCACTTGTGTTAATTAAGACAGCTGCTGCGACTGCAGCAACTAAGACCATGGCTATGAAGACTATCAAGGTCCCTATACCCATGGCCCCCCTCTTACCCTTCAAGAATTCGAGGACTTTCATTTTATATCACCCAACGTCTCAATTCCTTATCGCCTGTAGTATTTCCTCCCCCACACAAATTCCCCACACTTTCCTCAACCCAGTCCAATATATACTGTAATTTTCTTAAAATATATTTTTTTTGCGTAATTTATTGCGTAGCCAATTTTATCGGTGTTTATGTAGCGATTTATGTAGGTAAAACGATGGTCGAATCTTAAATAGTAAATTAACGTAATGATTAGTCCCTTTCAGAAATAAAATTTATTAAAGGAGTTGAACTCTTATCTAAGAGAAGTTCATCAATACCTTATGTATTCAGAACATCCTTTTAATAAAAACCTAAGAAAAAGTTGTAAAAAACCATTAACTCATTGATTATCTACAGTTATTGGTGAAAATTATGAAAAACGATGAAATAATAAAAATCTTATCCAGTGAATTGCTAAAAGGTGCAAAAATGTTATCAACTCATTGTTCAAACTGTGGATATCCATTATTTGAAAAGGATGGAAAAGTATATTGTCCTGTATGTGAAAAACTTAAAGATAAAGAGATAACTGAAAAAAGCAAAAAAGAAATTGAAAGTAGAATAGATACAAAAGAAGTTGAAGCTAATAAGATGTTAAATTTAAATGAAGTATTAGTGGAGAAAATAAACTATTTAGTAATAAAACTAAAAGAAGAAACTGAGGTTAGCAGAATTAAAGAAATAGCGGAAGCTATTTATCTATTGATTAAAATTAGAAAGAAAATTGAATAATGGACTACTTTATTATTTTTATTTTAGATATTGAAATGCCCAATCCTTTTTCTGGAAGAATTTTTGAGCCATTATATTTAACTATTAAGCTGTAAGTTTTTTCTTTTTCATCAACCTTCTCAAACAGTTCAATTAATGTAGTATTTTTATATATAACATTCCCATTTTTTACATTAATTAATTTTAAGTTACTATTTTCTGATTTTATTGAAATGTAGTAATACCCCCGTTCTGGGAATACTATGGATATTGGCACTAATTTTGTATTTTTTGAAATTTCATCCACTCGAAACTTTACCAAAATTTCTAAACAGTTATCCTTAGATTTAGGGATTATATTACTTATTATCGATTTGGAGGTTTGTAATGAATTTTCTGAAATGTTTGTTAGAATATATGCTGATTTATTTTCACTACCTACATCTATTATTGGAATTTTTGTGGCATTTGGTTGATATGGAACGTCATTAGTGTGATTATTAAAATTATTTAAATTAGCTGAGTTTTTAGAATTCAATATTACAAGTAATCCAAATATAAGAATTAAAATTAAGGTAAATGCCAATACAACATTTTTAATTATTTTCGGTTCAGTATATTGCGGTATTTCTTTTTTCTCCTTTATTAATATAGGTTTATGCCCTTCTGTGTTTAATTTTGGCGTTTCTACTTTAACAAACTTCTCATTTATTGGTCTTTCATCAAAAGATACCACAAAGAGAGGGATATTATCTTCTAAATTTAAAATATTTTTTAATTCTTCCTTTATCTCATCAATATTTTCCCTATTGGACACTATGCTATTTATTAAGTGTAAAATCCTATATTTAAATGGCTCAGCAATTAGCTTATTATTTTCATTTTTAAATTTAAATATTTTTCCATTGAGTTTATTACTACAGGCAATAACACTTTTTGGATTTTCAATTAATCTACTAAATTTTATAAATTTTCTCCAATCTTTTAGATTACAGTTATTATTTAAATCAAAAGGACAGTATAGGTAATAATTTTTATCAATAACAAATACTGGAGAGTTTCCTAAGGAAAATAGCATTAATTTTCCATTTCTATATACTCCCCCAGCAATGGATATATCTAAATTTTTATAATTAAGCCTTTTTTGTTTTAAAAATTTATCTACCTTTTTAAGAGCTTCGTAGATACCTACCTCTATAAGGTTCCTTAAATTAGTTATATATCTATTGTTATAAACTTCATTACAAAATGTTCTTGAAAAAATTTCGGATATCTTAAATCCATACCTCAATGCATTTGGCTCATCACATATAACAAAAACAAGAAAGTTCTCATCCTCATCTAATATATAGTAAGAATACTCACTATAATTACTATCGAGTAAATATCCACTTGAAATGGAAAGAGTTATCATAACTCCCACCAAAATAATTTAAAGATTTAACTAACTTAAGTTTTCAATAGTATTTATATTTTTATTCTAAATTAATTTGGTGAGAAAATGATTCTAAAGCTTAATGGATATGGATATAGCTCAAACTCTTACCTAATACTTGGAAAGAGAACCATATTAATAGACCCCGGGATTTCTGGAACATTCAATATACTAATGGAGGAGTTAGAAAAAAATAAGATAAAAAACATTGACTTAATAATAAACACCCACTGCCACTTTGACCATACATCAGCAGATTATTTAATTGAGGAGTATTTTAACTGCCCAACAGTAATAGAAGATAAAGAAGTTAAGCATTTAAAAAATGGAGATGAAGTTACTGTATCATCATTATTTGGAGCTAAACTTAATCCACCAAAAGA
>Ga0256838_1000787_pt1 | contig 16988 bp, 21 predicted proteins | sample 4571419metaG_FD_185978 | JGI IMG/M metagenome (GOLD analysis project Ga0256838, IMG submission 185978) | Hydrothermal vent microbial communities from Guaymas Basin, Mexico - 4571-419 | ecosystem: Environmental > Aquatic > Marine > Hydrothermal vents | place: Mexico: Guaymas Basin | collected...
AGTTCTACACATATTGCTATAGGCGCTATATTTGGAGTTGGATTTTTAAGAGAATGGCTTCATTTGGTTGAACAAAAAGAAGATGAAATTGAAAAAGAACTAAAAGAAATAGAAAAAAAACTAAAAACATATGAGCTTGAACTTAAAGAATTGCAGGAAAAAACTGATAAAAGTAAAGATGATTACAAAAGAATTGTAGAGCTTATAGAAATTATTGAAGATTTGGAAAAAGCTTTAAAAAGATACAAAAAAATCCTTAAAAAAGAGGAAAAAGTAAAATATGTTAAAAGAGACCTTTTCAAAAAAATAATTGCGGCATGGATTATAACAGTGCCTGTAGCGGCATTGCTTGCGGCTATGATATTTTTCATGATTAAGGGTATGATGTTATGAATATAGTTTTTATGGGAAGTCCCGATTACGCCGTAAAAATTTTAGATGAATTGGCTAAAAAACATAATATTACTGCTGTTTATACTCAGCCTGACAAACCGGTGGGAAGAAAAAAAATATTGACCCCCACTCCGGTTAAAAGATATGCTCTTGAAAAAGGTTTTGAAGTTTTTACTCCAGGCAGCTTAAAAAATGAAAATTTTAAAAGATTTAATCCAGATTTTATAGTGGTTGCGGCATATGGACTTTTACTTCCTAAAAATGTTTTAAATACGGCCCCATGCATAAATCTTCATGCTTCGCTTCTTCCTAAATACAGAGGTGCTAGTCCTATTCAAAGCGCTATTTTAAACGGTGACAAATATACAGGTGTTACTTCAATGCTTATGGATGAGGGGCTTGATACGGGAGATATTTTGTGTTGGGATTATACGGAGGTAGGCAGAAAAACAAGTATAGATTTGTTTAATGAGCTGGCTGATATAGCCGCAAAACAGATAATTTATACAATTGATAATTTTTCAAATATAAAACCTCTAAAACAGAACGATATTTTTGCAACTTACTCTCCTAAAATAAAAAAGCAAGACGGATTTGTGGATTTTAACAATGCTGAATTAATTGACAGGAAATACAGGGCTTTTCAGCCATGGCCTGGAATTTTTACCCAAAATTTTAAAATAAACGAAATGGAATTAATTGATACCGATTCTAAAAACAATGCAGGCGAGATTATTGAAATAGATGGTGAGGGGGTGATTGTAGGCTGTAAAGAAGGTAGGATTAAGCTTATTAAAGTTCAAGTGCCGGGTAAAAAAGAAGTCTTTGCCGTTGATTATGTAAACGGAAAAAGATTAAAAACGGGGCAAAATATTTTAGAATGAATATAATATATTTTGAAAGAATTAATTCTACCCAAAAAGTTCTTTTGGAAAAATTAGATAAATATAAGCTTCCTGTGTGTGTCTGGAGCGATTACCAAGTTGACGGCATAGGAAGCAGGGGGAATAAGTGGATAGGAAAAAAAGGAAATCTGTTTTTTTCCTTTGCTTATCCTTTAAATTTTTTTGAAAATGTACCTCTTCAGAGTTTTTCAATCTATTTTGGATGGATTTTTAAAAAAACGTTAAACGATTTTGGAAGTTGTGCGGTATTAAAATGGCCAAATGATATTTATTTAATAAGTAAAAAACCTCTTAAAATAGGGGGAGTTATTACGAACCTGAAAAAAGAGGTTATTGTATGCGGTATAGGTTTAAACACTAAATTTTCTCCTTCTGAGGAATTCGGATGCTTGGATATTGAAATAAAAAATGATAAAATTTTGCAAAACTTTTTTATAAGATTGGAACAAAAGCCAAAATTTGACAAAGTGATTGAAGAATATAAAAAAGAGTTTGAAAAAACAAAAAAAATATTCGGCATCGACGGTGAGCTTGATAAAGACGGCGCTTTGATGAAAAACGGAAAAAAGGTGTATTCAAGAAGATGATAGAAGTAATTTCAGTGGCTAATCAAAAAGGTGGGGTCGGTAAAACAACCACCGCGGTTAATCTTGCCGCAAGTTTGGCAATAGCGGATAAAAAAATATTGTTGATTGATGCCGATCCTCAGGCGAATGCAACATCGTCTCTTGGATTTTATAAGAACGATTATGAATATAATCTCTATCATGTGCTTATAGGCAGTAAAAATATTAATGAAGTTGTATTAAATACTACATTGCCGACTCTTGATTTAATTCCTTCTAATATAGGTCTTGTAGGGATTGAAAGAGAGTTTGAAGATTTTGAAGATAAAGAAATGATATTAAAAAAAAGAATTAAAGACTTAAATACCGATTATGATTACATAATAATAGACACTCCTCCTACCTTAGGTCTTATTACCATAAACGCCCTTAATGCAAGCGATAGTGTTATAATTCCTACTCAAACAGAATTTTTTGCTCTTGAAGGTTTGGCTCAGCTTATGAAAACCATAAAACTTTTACAGCACACCACAAATCCTAAATTGAAGATAAAAGGTCTTTTGCCTACTATGTATTCGAAAAAAAATAATCTCTCAAAACAGGTATTAGCCGATTTGGTAAGGCATTTTAGAGATATGCTTTTTATAAACGAGCAGGGCAATATTCTTATTATCCCAAGAAACGTAAGGCTTGCAGAAGCCCCGAGTTTCGGCAAACCCATTATTTTATACGATATAAAAAGCAGCGGGGCTATAGCTTATGAAATGCTTGCTAAAAAAATATTGGAGAGTAACGAATGAAAAGACTTGGCCGTGGTTTAGGAGCTATTTTAGAAGATGCGGAAGCGGGATATTTAAAAGGCCTTCCTAAAAGCGGTGTTAACGAAATCGAAATAGAAAAAATAGTTCCAAACCCTTATCAGCCTAGACGTGAGTTTGATGAAAAATCTATTGAAGAACTTGCGAGTTCAATAAGAAAACATGGACTTTTACAACCGGTACTGGTTATTAAAAAAGATGAGGAAAATTATATTTTAGTAGCCGGAGAGAGGAGATTAAGGGCTACTAAAAAACTTGGAAAAGATAAAATAAAAGCAATTGTCGTTGATTATACGCTTGATGATTTAAGAGAATACGCTTTAATAGAAAATATTCAAAGAGAAGATTTAAATCCGATAGAAATAGCTTTAAGTCTTCATGAGTTAATAAAAAAACACGGTTATACTCATGACGAACTTGCTAAGAATCTGGGTAAAAGTAGAAGTTATGTTACAAATATGCTCAGAATTTTAAATCTTCCCGAAAAAATAATAGATAAAATAAAAAAACAGGAAATTTCTTTTGGGCATGCAAAAATATTAGTTTCTTTGCCTGAGGATAAGATAGAAAAAGTAGTAGAAAAAATAGAAAAAGAAAATTTAAACGTAAGAGAAACTGAAAAATTTATAAAAACTTTAAAAGAACCTAAAGAAGAAAAAATAAATGAAGAGATTGTAGAAATAAGCAGCTTTTTAAAAAAGATGGGGTTAAAAACTGAAATAGGAAAAGACTATATAAAAATAAAGTTTAAAAAAGAAACAGATTTAGAAAAATTGAAAAAACTTTTGGACAATACAAATTAAATTTATGTTAAAATTTCACAAAAAGGAGATTTGATGTTAGACTTAAATATTGGCGTTATGCTGATAGAAGCCGGTATCTTTTTAATCACTATGGTGCTTTTAAAGATGTGGCTTTTTGATCCGTTGGTTAAGTTTATGGATGAAAGAGAAGCAAAGTTGAAAACAGAACTTGAAATGATTTCGAAAAACACTGAAGAAACAAAAGAAATTGAAGAAGAGATTCAGACTATTTTAAAACTTGCAAGAGACGATGCAAGAAAAATAGTTGAAGAGGCTAAAATGAAAGCAAGTGAAGAAGCCGAAAGAATTAAAGCTCTTAAAGCAAGAGAGATAGAAGAGGCAAAAGAGTCTTTAAAACTTGAACTTCAAAAAGAAAAAGAAAAAATATTAAATGAACTCTTAAAAGATAAAGAGGATATTAAATCACTTATTGAAAACAAAATAAGGAAGGCGGCATGAAAAAACTTCTTTTAGTATTAAGCGGTGTAGCTTTATTTGCTAACGAAGCTGCAAATGGTGGTACCGATATTATTCCAAGAACGATAAACTTTTTAATTTTTGTTGCATTGCTGTGGTATCTTGTAGGAGATAAGATAAAAAGATTTTTTGCCGAAAGAAGAGAAAGTATTGCGAGAAAATTTCAGGAAATTGAAGAGAAATTAAAAGAGTCAAAAGCAAAGAAAGAGGCTTTAAAAGCTGAACTTGAAGAAGCTAAAAAACTTGCGGAAGAAATTATAAAAACCGCAAAAAAAGAAGCAGAACTTGTTGAAAGTAAAATAAAAGCTCAAGTAGAAGAAGAAATAACATTACTTCAAAAACATTTTGAAGAGTTTAAAGAATCTGAAATTAGAAAAACAAAACAAGAGGCTGTTAAAGAGTTTATGGAAGAGATTCTTAAAGATATCCATATTACAAGCGAAGATGCAGCAAAACTTATATTAAAGGCGGCATAATGATAGTTGAAAAGTATACAAAAGCTTTATTAGCGGCATTAAGCGAGGATGAAATTGTAGAAGTTTACGAAGCTGTTGCAAGACTTGCATTGGTGGCTAAAAATCCTAAATTTATCTTGATTGTTAAATCTCCTCTTTTAACGTTAGAAGAAAAAGTAAAAATTTTACAAGAAATAGGAGAAAGCAATAATCCAAAATTTGTAAATTTTATTAAAATTTTACTTGAAAATAAAAGAGTAGACCTGTTAAAAGAGATTCATCAAAGTCTGTATGAAAAAGTATCTAAACTGTTTAACACTTATGCAGGTTTGGTTGAAGGTAAAGTTAGCGAAGATACTTTAAAAGCGATTGAAGAAAAACTTTCAAAAGAGTTTAATGCAACAATTAAATTACAGTTGAAAGATGTGGATTTAAACGGTATTAAAGTATTTGTTGATGTGTTAAATGTTGAGGTTTCTATTTTAGAAGATAGAATCAAACAAGATTTATTGAGTCAAATATTAAAAGCAATCTAAACGAAAGGAGTTTAAGTGGTACAGGAAATCACGCAAATTATAAAAGAGAGAATTGAAAACTACGAACTGAAAGTAGATGTTGAAGAAGTCGGAAAAGTTATTTATTCTGCTGACGGTATAGCTAAAGTTTACGGTCTTACAAATGCAATGGCTGGTGAAATGGTTGAGTTTGAAACTGGTGAAAAAGGTTTGGTATTTAACCTTGAAACAGATAACGTTGGGGTGGTTGTACTTGGTAAAGGTACTGAAATTGTGGAAGGGAGCAGTGTAAAAAGACTTGGAAAACTGATTTCTGTTCCTGTTGGAGAAGGGTTGATAGGAAGGGTTGTAAACGCTCTTGGTGAACCGATTGACGGTAAAGGTGAAATAGAAGCTGCTGAATACAGATATGTGGAAGAAAAAGCGCCTGGAATTATGGCTAGAAAATCTGTTCATGAGCCTCTTCAAACAGGTATTAAAGCTATTGACGCACTTGTTCCTATCGGAAGAGGGCAAAGGGAGCTTATTATCGGTGATAGACAAACAGGTAAAACTACCGTTGCTATAGATACTATTCTAAATCAAAAAGGTGAAGATGTTATTTGTATTTATGTGGCTATTGGACAAAAACAATCTACTGTTGCCAATATAGTAAGAATTCTTGAAGAGCATGGAGCAATGGAATATACTATTGTTGTAAATGCAAGCGCTTCTGAAGCTGCATCTTTAAAATTCCTTGCGCCTTATGCAGGTGTTACAATGGGTGAATATTTCAGGGATAACGGAAGACATGCTTTAATTATTTATGATGATTTAAGTAAACATGCAGATGCGTACAGAGAAATGTCATTGCTTCTTAGAAGACCTCCGGGAAGAGAAGCGTATCCGGGAGACGTATTCTATTTGCATAGTAGATTACTTGAAAGAGCAGCTAAACTTAATGATGAACTCGGTGCGGGAAGTTTAACGGCTTTACCGATTATCGAAACAAAAGGTGGAGACGTTGCGGCTTATATTCCAACAAACGTAATTTCTATTACCGACGGTCAGATTTTCCTTGAAACTAATCTATTTAACAAAGGTATAAGACCGGCAATTAACGTAGGTTTATCTGTTTCAAGGGTTGGTGGTGCCGCTCAAATTAAAGCTATGAAGCAAGTTGCGGGTACTTTAAGACTTGAACTTGCCCAGTATAGGGAACTTGAAGCATTTGCTCAATTTGCGAGCGACTTAGACGAAGCTAGTAGAAAACAGCTTGAAAGAGGACAAAGACTTGTTGAGATTTTAAAACAGCCTGCTCATCAACCGCTTCCTGTTGAAAAACAGGTTGTAATTATTTATGCCGGTACAAGAGGATATTTAGATGATATTCCTGTAAAAGCAGTTAGAAAATTCGAAGATGAGCTTTATCCGTTTATTGAAACTAAGTATCCTCAAATTTTCGAAAATATCAGAACTAAGAAAAAACTTGACGAGGAAACTGAAGAGCTACTTAAAAAAGCGTTAGAAGAATTCAAGGCTCAGTTCAATCCAGAAGGATAATTAAATGGCAACTTTAAAAGAATTAAAATCAAAAATAAGTAGTGTAAAAAACACTCAAAAAACAACACGGGCAATGAAGCTCGTGTCTACGGCAAAACTTAAAAGGGCAGAAGAATCTCTTTTAATGTCCAGAGAATATGCCAGGAAAATAGACGAAGTTATGAAAGAAATTTCGGCAAAACTTTCATCTATTAAAGATAGTATTAATTTAAGGGCATTTGCAAATATTCAAGAACCAAAAAAAGTTGATATTATCGTAGTAACGGCTGATAAAGGTCTTTGCGGCGGATTTAATATTCAGACAATTAAATCGACTCTTGCAACAATTGAAGAGCTTAAAGCTAAAAAAGTTAAAATAAGACTTAAAGTAATAGGTAAAAAAGCTATCGAATATTTTAGATTTGTCGGTATTGAAATGTATGAAGAAATAGTTGGACTTTCTTCATCGCCTGATTATAAAAAAGCGGCTGAAGTGATAGAAAAATCATATAACGATTTTGTAGAAGAGGAAATTGATAACATCATTTTAATTTATAACGGGTATGTAAACAAACTTACTCAAATGGTTCATATTAAAGAAATGCTTCCTATTGAAGTGGAAGTAAAAGATTCTCAGGAATTTTTAGAAGTGGAACCTACAGATGATTATGAATTGATTCTTGAGAGTCTGGTTAAAAAATATTTAGAGTATACAATGTATTATACTCTTTTAGATTCACTAGCCGGTGAACATAGTGCGAGAATGCAGGCTATGGATGCCGCTACTAATAATGCTCAGGAAATGGTAAAACAATTAACGTTAGAATACAATAAAGTAAGACAAGAAAACGTTACAAGAGAACTTATCGAGATAGTAACGGCTATCGAAGCTATGAAGAAAAAATAAAGGAGTAAAATGGAAGGTAAAGTAATACAAGTTTTAGGTCCGGTTATCGACGTTGAATTTGACGGAGATAAAGTTCCTGAAATTAATGAAGCGCTTATTGTAGAGTTTGAAGCAGAAGGTAAAAAAAGAAAAGTTGTACTTGAAGTTGCGGCTCAAATTGGTGATAATATAGTTAGAACTATTGCTATGGATTTGACAGACGGTTTAAAAAGAGGTACAAAAGTAGAAGCTACCGGAGGTCCTATTAAGGTTCCTGTAGGTGAAGCTGTTCTTGGAAGAATTTTTAACGTAACAGGTGATCCTATCGATAATGGTGAACCTATTCCTGCCGATGTTCCGAGATGGTCTATTCACAGAGACCCTCCTCCGTTTGATGAACAGTCAACTAAAATGGAAGTTTTTGAAACAGGTATTAAAGTAGTAGACCTTTTATGTCCTTATATGAAAGGTGGAAAAACCGGTCTATTCGGTGGGGCTGGAGTTGGTAAAACGGTTATTATTATGGAGCTTATCCACAACGTTGCTTATAAACACAGTGGTTATTCGGTATTTGCCGGAGTTGGTGAAAGAACAAGGGAAGGTAACGACCTTTATCATGAAATGAAAGAGAGTGGGGTTCTTGATAAAGTTGCACTGTGCTACGGTCAGATGAACGAACCTCCGGGATGTAGAAACAGGGTTGCTATGACTGGTCTTACAATGGCTGAATATTTCAGGGATGAAGAAAATAGAGACGTACTTATGTTTATCGACAACATATTTAGATTTGCTCAGGCTGGTGCTGAGATGTCAGCCCTTCTTGGAAGAATTCCTAGTGCGGTTGGTTATCAGCCGACACTTGCTACTGAAATGGGGCAATTACAAGAGAGAATTACGTCAACTAAAAAAGGTTCTATTACATCTATTCAGGCTGTATACGTACCGGCTGACGACTTAACTGACCCGGCGCCTGCAGCGGTTTTCGCGCATTTGGACGCAACAACGGTTCTAAACAGAAAAATTGCCGAAAAAGGTATTTATCCTGCGGTTGACCCGTTAGATTCTACAAGTAGAATTCTTGACCCTCAAATCGTAGGTGAAGAACATTATAAAGTAGCAAGAGGAGTTCAAGAAGTATTGCAAAAATATAAAGACTTACAAGATATTATCGCAATTCTTGGTATGGACGAATTAAGTGAAGAAGATAAACTAATTGTTCAAAGAGCTAGAAAAATTGAAAAATTCCTCTCTCAACCGTTCTTTGTTGCAAAAGTATTTACAGGAGCGGATGGAAGATATGTGACTCTTGATAAAACTATTGAAGGATTTAAAGCTATTCTTGAAGGTAAGGTTGACGATTTACCGGAAAACGCATTTTATATGGTTGGAGATTTAGACGAGGCGATTGAAAAAGCTAAAAAGATGCAACAAAAGGCTTAAAAATGAAAATTGATATAGTAACTCCTCTTGGAAGAATTTTCCAAGGGGAAATTAAAGAAGCGACTTTTCCTGGTGTGGACGGGGAGTTTGGTGTTCTTGAGGGACACTCTCCTTTAGTAACGACACTGCAGCCGGGTCTTATAACCATAAAAAAAGAAAACGGAAAAGAAGAGGTTATAGCCGTTAACTGGGGATATGTTGAAGTAACTCCTGACCATGTAAATGTTTTGGTTGACGGTGCTGTTCCTGTTGTGGGAAGCAGCGAAAGTGAAATAGCCCAAGCTATTGAGAAAGCCAAACAGTTAATTAAAGACGCTGCTGATTCTGATGCATTGGTTGCAGCGGTTGAGGCAAAGATAGAAAGTGCTGCCAGAGCTATCTAAAATTCTAAGTAATCCGGTTAACATTGTAGTAATCGGATGGCTTGGAATTTATCTTTTTTTTGTCTTTTTTGTTTTTATCTACAAGTATATATCTTTAATTTCTTGGGTTAAAAGAGAAGAAGAAGCGCTTAATTCTATTGTTATGAGCGAAGTTTTTCCTATGAATTCATCTTTAAAAAGCTGTATAGAAAAAGCGTCAAAAATAAATAAGTATACTTTTGATGCCTGTATAGAAGGCGCTAAAAAACAGGCTAATAACGGGCTTATTTTTTTAAGTATAGTGGCTTCTACAGCGCCTTTTATAGGACTTTTCGGAACAGTGGTCGGTATTTTAAACGCTTTTGCAGGAATGAAAAGCGTAACGACTATTAATATGATAGCACCCGCTATTGCAGATGCTTTAATAGCTACCGCTATAGGGATTATAGTGGCGGTTCCGGCTTATAGTTTTCATCAAATTCTTGCTAAAAAAGTCGACGATTTAATAGCTACTTTAAAAATGCAAAGGGATATGTATCTTAGCAAATGAAAAAACCTGATTTAAATATAACTCCTTTTGTGGACATAATGCTCGTGTTGCTGGCCATTTTAATGGTTAGCGTAACTGTGTCCACTTATCAGGAAAAAAGTGTAAATCTTCCCGAGGGCAGTAAAACAACTCCGGCTGTTAAAAAAGCCACTATTACAATAACAATTCCAAATGCTGATTACGTTATCGTAAACAAACAGAAAATACCGCTAAAAGATTTTTTTGAAAATTTTAATTTAAAATACGGAAATTACAATAAAAATTCATTAGTATATATTGCGGCCGATAAAAATATTAAATACGATAAATTTATGAAGGTTTATGCAGCTGTGGTTAAAACAGGATTTTCTCAAATAGGACTTTTAACGAAATGAGGCTTCTTGTTTCGTTTTTTTTATCTTCTTTTATCTATTTTTGTATACTTTTTTTCTTTTATAAATTGTTTTTTAATTCGGAAACTACTTCAAAAGAAGTTTTGGTCCATACAGCCATCAATACTTCTTTAATTACTTCTTCATCTGAAAAAAAAGAAGTTAAGAGAAGTATAAAAAAACAGATAAAAAAAGAGGTTTCTAAAAAAACTCCTCCGAAAAAAAAAGTTAAACAGGGTTCTAAAACATCGATTACAAAAGGGGGAAATGTTAATTTTAAAGATATTTTTAAAAATGTACGGGCGGATGTTGATACCACTCCTGTGAAATTTGCCAAGTTTGAAGAAAAAAGCCGTTTTAAAGGTATAGAAAAAATTCAAAAGAATTTATCAAAAATTAAAGATATTAATGAAGATATTCAGTTTCAGAACAACTCCTCTTCTAAAATAAGCGATGCGGAGGTGGATAAAATTGTTAATAAAATTGGAAAAATATGGTATGAAATTTCTGATATTCCCGGAGAATATGCTAAAATAAACGTAATTTCTTCAGGAGGAAGAGTGAAAGTGATTATTTTGGATTCAAATCTCGATGAGAGGAAACAAAAAGAGCTTATTTCTTTAATAGAAAATATGAATTTTGATAAAAATTTTAATTTAAATATTTTATTTCAGACAAAGGTGAATAGATGAAAAAATTTTTTTTATTTTTGCTTATATTTTTATTTGCAGATGCAAAAGAGATAGTAATAACCAAATATCTCGAAAATAAACCGGCTATAAATATAAAGTTTAACGGTCCTAAAGAAGTTAAAAAAATTCTTAATATGGATTTTGAGGTTTTGGACCATTTTGAACTAGAAAACAATTCCACTCTTTCTTTTAATTTTAATTACGATAAAAACGCTAAAACACTTACGGTTGAATATTTAAAAAAAGGACAGCCTTATATTATAAGAAAATATAAGTCTAACTCATATGCCTATTTTCCTTTTTTGATTCATAAAGCGGTGTATGATATAAATGAATATTTTCATATGCCAAGCGCTAAATTTTTGATAAGAAAAGTTGTTTATTCTCTTTTAACTGCCCCTAAAGAAGCTTCTATTTATCTCAGCGATTATACCCTTTCTTATAAAAAAAGGCTTATAAGCGGGGGGCTTAACATATTTCCTAAATGGGCTGATAAAAAACAAAAAGAAATTTATTTTACAAAACTTGAAAGACTTCCTGTTTTGTATAAGTATAATATTTATACAGGAAAAAAAGAGAAGCTTTTTTCTTCTGAGGGGCTTTTGATAGTTTCAGATGTAAAAAAAGATAAAATTTTGCTAACTCTTGCAAAAAACTCCCAGCCTGATGTTTATCTTTTTGATTTAAAATTAAAAAAATTAAAAAGGCTTACTTTTTATAAAGGTATAGACGTAAACGGAAAATTTTGGGGCGATAACAAAATAGCTTTTGTATCGGATAGATACGGAAGGCCTTATATTTTTGAGAAAAATTTAAAGAATAAAAAAGTAAAAAGAGTTTTATACCATGGAAAAAATCAGGTGGGAGTGGATGCTTATAAAAATTATCTGGTAATTAGCAGCAGGGAAACGTCAAATGCTTTTAAACCGAATACTTTTAATCTTTTTTTAATCAACAGTGAAGATGATTCTTTAAAAAGACTTACAATGAAGGGACAAAACTCCTTTCCTAATTTTTCTGTTGACGGAAGTTCTATAATGTTTATTAAAAGAGAGAATTTTTTTAGTAAAATTGGTATAATACGATTAAGTGAAAACAAAATTTTCTATTACCCTTTGCCAAAAATTCTACAATCATTTGATTGGTAAAAAAAGGAGACAAAAATGAAAAAAACATTACTTGTAACGGGAATAGCCGCTTTAATGCTTATGGTGGGGTGTTCTAAACAGCCTAAGATTGAAAATGCTGCCTTGACAAACACAACTCCGACCCAAACGGAGAAGCAAACAAGCGAAACTTCTATGATGCAACCTACGGGTGTACAGGAGAGTGTTAGCACTCAAAACGCAACTCTTGAAGAAGAAACTATTACAAATGAAAATCAGGTGCCTACAAGTGTGACTGTAACTCAGCAAAATCAAAAATTTGCAAAAAAACTTGCAAGTATCGTTGTTTATTTTGATTTTGACAAATATAATATAAGACCTGACCAATGGCCTAAAGTTGAAAAACTTGCTGAACTTATAAAACAAAATCCTAGCAATTATACGGTAAGAATAGAAGGTAACTGTGATGAATGGGGAACTGAAGAATACAATTACGCTCTTGGTCTTAAAAGAGCAAACAGTGTTAAAAACGCTTTAATTAAACTTGGAGTTGACCCTAAAAAACTTACTGTTATAAGTTACGGTGAATTAAATCCTGTATGTACGGCACATGCAAAATGGTGCTGGAGATTAAACAGAAGAGATAACTTCACTTATTTACCATAATTTCGCTACAATTCCTTAAAAAAGGAATTGTATGAAAAAACTGTTTTTAATTATACCTCTTTTTCTGTTTGCGGAAGTTGACCCCTTTAGCGCGGGTCTTAACTCCACTTCTCCTTACGGCCTTACGCCTCAGGAAAAAGCTATTCTTCAAAATAAAAAATCAATCCAAAGTTTGCAACAAAAGATATCTAAACTTTCTAAAAATTTGTCATCATTTAAAATAAAACTGGTTTCTTATGACCAGACAATATCGGATTTAAAAGAGAAAATTTCCGCTTTTAATGATTTATTAGGAGAAATAGACGATACTAAAAGTGAAATTGTCAAGTTAAAAAAAGAGTTTAAAGCCGTATTGGATAAAATAAATTATTTAGATGAAAAAATAAAAAGTCTTGAAGAAAATATCAGTATTATTAATTCAAATATGGATAATCTCAAAGAAAGTATTAAAACGATTACAAAAGTTCAAAATGAAAATTTCGAATATCTGAAAAATTCTATAGAGTCTATTTTAAAACAGTTAAAAGAGAGTAAAAAACCTCTTTCAAAAAAAGAAGCGTTTGAAAAAGCTAGAAATTATTTTTTCTCCGGACAATATGAAAAGGCAAAAGAGCTGTTTTTATATACTCTTTCTAAAAGATATCTTCCGGCTACAAGTTCTTATTATTTAGGGGAAATGGCTTATAAAAAAGGAAATTATAAAGAAGCGCTGGGGTATTATAAAAAAAGTATAGAGTTTTATCCTAAAAAAACTTCTTTTACGGCAAGGCTTTTATATCATACAGGAATATCTTTTGAAAAAACGGGAAATAAAGAAGCTGCAAAACTTACGTTTAAAAAACTTATAAACGATTTTCCTACTTCTAAATATGCGAAATTGGCAAAAAAAGAGTTGGAAAAACTAAAATAATATGATATAATAAAAACTTATAATATTTACAAAAGGAACAAAATGGCAACAGTATACGGAATTGAATATACAGTTAAAAATTCAAAAGGTGAAGTAGTTGATAGCAATAAAGGACAAGCTCCTTTAGAATTTATCGCAGGGAAAGGTCAAATTATACCTGGTCTTGAAAAAGAAGTTGAAAAAATGGAAATCGGTGAAGAAAAAACGGTAGTAGTACCGGCTGAAGAAGCATACGGACAAAGAAATGAAGAATTGGTTGAAAAACTTCCAAGAAGCCAGTTTGAAGGGATTGAACTTCAAAAAGGCATGACTCTTTACGGACAATCTCCTGATGGGCAGGTAATAGCTGTTACAGTAAAAGATTTTAATGATAACGAAGTTATAATTGATTATAATCACCCGTTAGCGGGAGAAAATTTAACTTTTGACGTTAAAGTAGTAACAAAAAGAGAAGCTACTCCTGAAGAGGCTTTAACAGGTCAGGTTGGAGCTCAAGCTCAAGGCGGACACTGCGGCAGCGGTAACTGCGGATGCGGTCATTAAGACCCATCCTTTTTATTAACCTCCTCCTACGAAATTTAGAGCTTCTATTTTATCCCCTTCGTTTAATTTAAATTTATTCCAATTGTCTTTCTTTACTATTTTCATATTAACAGCTACAGCCATTGTTTTATCTAAAATTTCTAAATCTTTTAAAAGCTCTTTGATTGTTGTATTTGGTGCTATTTTTTTTTCGATGCCGTTAATTTTAATATTTATTAACTTTTCCTGTTGCATTTTTCATTCTCCCTTTTACAAGGTAATTTCTTTTATATCCCCGATATCCAAAAATTCTTTGTAAATTGAGGCAATTAAGCTTTTTCTGTTATGTTTTATTTTTTCATCTTCTACATTTACCATAACATTATCGAAAAACGCATCGATAAGCGGTTTTAAAGATACTAAAAAGTCAAGTTTCTTTTCAAGGTCTTTAATGTCTTTTACTTTTTTAAACTCTTCCCATAATCTTTTTTCTTCTTCTTTTTCAAAAAGAGATTCATCGACTTTTATTGAGTCTAAATCAAAATCTTTTACAATATTTGCAACCCTTTTGAAAGTAACAGCTAAATCTTTAAAATCTTCACTTTCAACTATTTTATTTAAAAGTTTGATTTTTTTATCAATTTCTAATAGATTACTTTCTCCGGTTGCGAGAACTGCTCTAATTACAGAAGGGTTAACATTATAAAATTTGTATAATCTTTCAAAAATAAACTGAATCAGTTTTTTTTCATTAAGGCCGGGATAGTTTTCTTTTAAGTCATTTATAACTTCTTTTATATCAAGAGGAATATTATTTTCAAGGGCTACTTTTATAATATGATTGGCCGCACGTCTTAAACCAAACGGATCTTTGTTGCCTTTAGGAATTTTTCCAATGCTAAAGAGCCCCATTAATGTATCAAGGTTTCTTGAAATATTCAAAATAGAAGAAACATCGTTTGATGCACTGTCGGTGTATTGTTCTTTTATTGCGGTTGCTATTTCTTCATCCACTCCTTCTTGTTTTGCGTAATAATATCCCATAATTCCTTGAAGTTCGGTGAATTCATATACCATTTCCGTTAGTAAATCCGCTTTAGCGAGATTAACAGCTTTATTTATTTTTTCTTTATTTTTATTATATTTTTTAGCTAAATATTCACCTATTTTTTCTTCTCTTTTTACTTTATCATATAGGCTGCCTAAATTATCCATATAGACGATATTTTTTAAACCTTCAATGCTTAATCCTCTTTTTAAATCGTTTTCCCAGAAAAAGAGCGCATCACTGAGCCTTGCTCTTAGTACTTTTTCGTTTCCTTTAATAATTTTACTGAAATCATTCGTATAAGCATTGCTGACAACAACAAAAGCGTTTGTAAGTTTTCCGTCTTTATATACCGGGAAATATCGTTGATGCTCTTTCATACTGGTAATAATAACTTCCGGCGGCAGTACCAAAAATTTTTCGTCAAATCCTCCAAGTAAAGGAGTAGGGTATTCGGTAATTGCGACAATTTCTGAAAGCAGTTCTTCGTCTATTTCAACTTTTACCTGATTTTCCTCTTCTATTTTTTTAATTCCCTCAAGTATTCTTTTTTTTCTTTCATCCTGAAAAAGAATTATGCCTTTTTTATCAAGCTGGCAAAAATAATTTCCAACAAAATCGATAAAAATTTTTTCTTTAAACACCCTGTGCGGCATAGTAAAGTTACTTGAAGTTACGCAGTATTTATTAAAAATTAAAGCCTCATCCTCTATCATACATAAAAGCCACCTAACAGGTCGTATAAATTCGGCTTCGCAGTTTCCCCATTTCATGGTTTTTCCAAAATTTAAGCTTTTTAGCCATTCTTCAATCATTTCAGGAAGAAGTTCTTTTGCTTCTTTTCCTTTTATGGTTGTTTTATAATATAAAAATTCCTGATTTCCTTTTGTTTTATATTTAACTTCTTCAGGATTTATACCGCATTTTTTAGCAAAACTTTCAAGTGCTTTTGGATTCTTTTCCACAATTGCTTTTGGCGCACCCCAGATTTCCTGTTCGGTATCAGGCTGTTTTACAGGAAATTCTCTGTGCCAAAGCGTTAATCTTCTTGGAGTATAGTAAAAACTAAACCCTGCTTTTAAATTGTATTTTTCTAAAATATCAAGCCATTTTTTTTCTATGTTTGGAAGCTCTTTTAATAAAGGTACGGCAGGGAGCTCTTCGACTCCTATTTCGATAAGAAGAGGTTTTAACATTTTTTTCCTTTTTTATTGAAATTTTATCAAATTTAATGATATAATTTTTATTAAAGGAGCATTAAATGAAAAAGCTTATCGCTCTTATAGGAGGTGTTATTATGTATGCGATGAATCTTTACTCTCCTGATATCTCAGACAGAATTCATTTAGAACAAGTGTATCATCTGTGTGGAGGAAAAAATATTTCTCCCGAGCTTATATGGTCAAGAGCTCCTGAAAATACCAAATCTTTTGCCGTTACTATGTTTGACCCAGACGCTCCCACAGACCATGGGTGGTGGCATTGGATGGTTGTAAATATTCCTAAAAATGTAAAAATTTTTCCAAAAGGTGCTGGTAATCCAGAAAATAAATATTTTAGCTTGGGGTTGCAGACATTAAATGATTACGGTGAAATTGGATACGGAGGTCCTTGTCCGCCTCCAGGTAAACCCCATAGATACATCATAACCGTATGGGCTTTGGATGTCGAAGGTTTTAACGTGCCCCAAAATATAAATCCTCAACAGCTTATAGAGGTTATAAAAGCTCATGCTATAGACAGTGCTTCTATTATGGGATATTACGCCAGAGGTTGGAGATAAAAAAAGAAAATTTATTAAAAAGTTTTTAAAAATCCCATAAGCCCTTTCATAATCTCTTTTGGGCTTGGCGGGCATCCGGGGATGTAATAATCGATTTTTAAATCATTTCCTTTTATGGCATACGTTTTTTCAAAAACGCCCAAATCTTTAGTACAATCTCCTATTGCAATTACCCATTTCGGACTTGGCATCTGATTGT
>Ga0256838_1000788_pt1 | contig 16966 bp, 6 predicted proteins | sample 4571419metaG_FD_185978 | JGI IMG/M metagenome (GOLD analysis project Ga0256838, IMG submission 185978) | Hydrothermal vent microbial communities from Guaymas Basin, Mexico - 4571-419 | ecosystem: Environmental > Aquatic > Marine > Hydrothermal vents | place: Mexico: Guaymas Basin | collected...
TTTTGTTTTTAAATTCAGAATTAACCTTTTTAAAATTTTCTACAATTTTTTTTCATCCATCATCATCATTTCATATCATCCAAATTAAAAAATCTGAAGGTCATTTACTAGTTTTACTTCAAGAAGTAGTTTGATTCATTTGAGTAATTATAAACATAATTAATAAAACTAATATTCATCCAATTATTGCAAAAATTAATTTATTTTTATTCATTTTTATATATTAGATAGTAAATGTAAATGTATATGCATAACCTCTTGTCATCATTTCTTTCAAACATTAAAGTTTAATTTGTATCATTCATCAATATTTAAATCTTTTGCAACCTTTTTAGCAACAAAAAACATTTCTGATATTAAAGGTCTATCAATCTCTTCTAAGTCATTTATTGTAGATATTTCTTTTTTTGGAATAATTAATAAATGTGTTTTAGCTTGAGGATTGATATCTTTAATCACTATAATATCACTTTGTTCATAAACGATATCAGAAGGTAATTCTCTATTTATAATTTTTGTAAATAAACTCATAATTTATAATTAATTAATAACTTACTTCTTCAACATCAAATGAATCATAATTTTCTATATCAGATCAAGAAGAACTTGAACTTGTAAAAAATATAATTATGTATCATAAAATAGTTAAAAAAATTAAAAAAAACATTAATATATTCGTAACTTTAGAAATATGATTTGAAAAATTTTTAAATTTAAATGCATGTATTTTGGCTACAATAAATAATCACCAAAGCAAAGCAATAGATAATGTAAAAATTCATAAATTCATAATTAACATAAAATTGTAGATACTAAATAAAATAATTATAGCATAATTTATATAAAATTATTATAACTCTAATTTTATATTTGCAAAATTTAAAATTCTTTGTTATAATAATATAGAAATATAAATAGCTTAATAAATTAATTTAAAAATATGGCTGAACTAAAACAAAACTGAAAAACTTTTATGGTTGCTGATGAAACTTTAGCTGAATACAAAGAATTAGTAGATTTAATAATCTCTACGGATTCAATGGATGATGACGAAAGACAATACTGGTTTGATATAATGCCTTCAATGACAGATGAGCAAATCGATAGACTATATAGTATTCTTGATACTGAAAAGAAAAAATTAGAAAAATTAGAAGAAAAATATCAAGATGAAATCAAAAATTTAAATGAAAAACATTTAATAGAATGGCAAGAATTTCAAATGAAAGATTCTAAGAAAAAAATTAAGGCAGCTGAAGCAAAAGATGTAACAGAAGATGCTGATGATGTACTTGAAATGTTAAAAGATTTATAAAAAACGAACTACAAAGTTCGTTTTTTTTTATTTTATAAAACACAAAAAAACTGAAACCTAAGTTTCAGTTTTTTGTGAATTAGAAATCACTTTCGTGTTCCATTTCAGTTGCCATTTCTTTTAAATGTTTTTCTCAAACATCTACTTCATCAGCATGTCTATCAAAGTAATCATCTTGTAATTCAGAATCTAATTCTTGTCCATGAATTTTTCTGTATTGTTTACCTGCAGGGATTAATCTACCAATAATTACATTTTCCTTCATTTCCTTGAATTTATCAATTTTACCTGATACAGATCATTCTACAAGTACTCTTACAGTTTCTTGAAATGATGCAGCAGATAACCACGATTCAGTATGAAGTGATATTTTAGTAATACCCATTAATAGTCTTTCGGCTATACCTGGTTTCTTACCTTCTTTAATAAGTTCATCATTTTGAGATTTAAACTTAATAATATCAACAACATCACCTGGGAAGAATTCACTATCTCCTTTAGATGTAACCCTAACTCTAGAGAACATTTGTCTAATAATTAATTCGATATGTTTAGAATTAACAGTTTGTCCTTGAGATGCATAAATTGATTTAATATCATTTACGATATATTGTTCAGCAGCTAATACTCAAGCAACTTCTTTTAATTTATGTACATCTAAAGATCAAGAAGTTATTTTTTGTCATACAGTAACTTTTTCACCTTCTTTTACAAGAATAGTTCTACCGATTTCAAAATTATATTCAAAAACTCTATTATCAATATCAATTACAGTTATTACACCATCTTCTATTTTTTTAACTTCTCAAGCAAAAGTAGAAACAAGTTTTTGTTTATCTTTAGTTGATCTAGCTAAAATTTGTTTTTTCTTAATAGTTTGACCTACCTTAACAGCAACATCAAAATATTCTTCAAAATAATATTCTTCTTCAAATAGTTCATCAGCAATAACTCTAACTATTTTTTCATTTTCAGTAGCCTCAATTTGAATAGTTCAATCTTGATCTGAAATTTCTGCTGGAATTTTTGGAATTCTAGCTTCTAATAATTCTTCAACTCTAGCAAGACCTTGTGTCATATCTCAACCTTCTTTTGCAACTCAACCCGAATGGAAAGTTCTCATAGTAAGCTGAGTACCTGGTTCACCAATTGATTGTGCAGCAATAACTCATACTGGAGCTCAAATTTCAACTGTTCTATTTAGACCTAAATCTAAACCATAACAAGCTTTACAAACTCAACCTTCAGTTTCACAAGTAAGAACTGATCTAATATTTACTTCATTAATATTATGTTCTTTAAAAAGTTTCATAATATTAGTTTCAATAGTAGTACCTGCTTCTGTAATAATTTCTCATTTTTCGTTTTTTACATCTGTAGCAACAGTATGTGAAAAAATACTATCTTCAAAACTATCATCAAAACTTCATAAAATTTCTTTTCTAGTAACTGTTTTATAATGAACAGTTTTACAATCATCTTCTTTGATAATTATATTTTGAGAAGAATCAACTAGTCTTCTTGTTAAGTAACCAGATTGAGCAGTTTTAAGTGCAGTATCAGATTTACCTTTTCTTCAACCATGTGTAGCAATAAAGTATTCAAGCGTAGAAAATCATTCTTTTAATGTAGATTTAATTGGAAGTTCAATTGTAGCCCCTGAAGTAGAAGCAACTAGACCTTTCATTCAACATAATTGAGTAATATTTCACCAGTTTCATCTGGCACCAGAATCAATAAAGTTATAAACATGATTTTTATCATCAAATAATTCTTTTAATTCAGATTCAATAACTTTTTTAACTTCAGCCCATATTTTAATAGATTGATTATATTTTTCTTTTTCAGTTAAAAAACCATTATACCATTTCTTTTGAATAAATTTAACTTTTTCAGCACCTGCATCTAATAATATTTTTTTATTATCAGGTACAACCATATCATCAATAGATATAGATAAACCAGATAATGTTGAATATTTAAATCAGAAATTCATAATATCATTTACAAATTTTGCTGTAGTAGAAGAACCTAATTCTTCATAACATCTTGATAATATAGCAGAAAGTGCTTTTTTCTTTAAAGTTTCATTAATAAAACCTAAACCTTCTGGTACAATTTCATTAAATAAAAGTCTACCATAACATGTATCTTCTATTTTTCCATTAACTCTCACTTTAATAGGAGATTTAATTCATAAAACTCATGCTTCATAAGCAAGCTCTGCATCATTTAAACTAGCATAAATATTACCAGCTCCAGCAGCATTTTTATCTTTATCTAAAGCAGTAACATAATACGAACCAAGAATCATATCTTGAGAAGGAGTTACAATAGGTTCTCAACTTGACGGAGCAAGTAGATTTTTAGATGTAACCATTAATTCTCTAGCTTCAGCTTGAGCTTTATCAGTAATAGGTAAATGTATTGCCATTTGATCCCCATCGAAATCCGCATTAAAAGCAGGACACGTAAGTGGATGTAATTGTATAGCTTTACCTTCACATAATACTGGTCTAAATGCTTGGATTGATAATCTATGAAGTGTAGGTGCTCTGTTCATAAGAACATATTTACCTTCAATAACTTCATCTAAAGCATCCCAAACTTCTTTAGTACCTTTTTCGATAAATTTTTCAGCATGTTTAATATTATAAACAATACCTTCTTCGATAAGTTTAGCAATAACAAAAGGTTTAAATAAGATTAAAGCCATTGTTTTTGGGACTCAACATTCATCCATTTTTAAAGATGGACCTACAACAATAACTGATCTAGCAGAGTAATCTACCCTCTTACCAAGTAAGTTTTGTCTAAATCTACCTTGTTTCCCTTTAAGTATTTCAGTTAAAGATTTTAATTTTTTCTTATTTGCAGTAACAAAACCAGATCTATTAGTTCTAGTTTCACCAGTCAATAACATATCAACTGATTCTTGTAGCATTCTTTTTTCATTTTTTAAAATTACTTCAGGAGCTCCAAGTTCAATAAGTTTTTTAAGTCTATTATTTCTATTAATAACTCTTCTATATAGATCATTTAAATCAGAAGAAGCAAATCTTCAACCATCTAATTGAATCATTGGTCTAAGATCTGGTGGTATAATAGGTAATGCTTCTAAAATAAACCATTCTGGTCTTTGTCCAGATTTAAGTAAATTTGAAGCTAACTTAATTTTTTGTAAAATTTTCTTTTGTTTAATTTGAGTAGCAGATCTTAATTCAATTTCTTGATCTTCAATAAATTTTAATAAATCTATTCTTTCAAGTAAAATTTTTAAATATTTAGCTCAAGTACCTCATTTAAATACATGTGGAAATTTAGAATCTAAAACTCTATATTCAAGTTCTCAAATAATTGCACCTACTTGAAGTGATTTTAATCATTCTCTTAATTCTTCAAATTCAGCAGTTAAATTATCTAATTTTTGCATAATTAAAGCTTCTTCAACTTTAAATTTCTTTTCTTTTAATTCTCAAGCTTCTTTTTGAATAGTTAATTCATTTATTTGCCTTTGAATTTCTTTTTGTAATTCAGCTTTTGAAACTTTATATTTTTCATCTAATTCCTTATTAGCATCTTCTAATTTATCAAAATCAATATCAGTTACGATATATGATGCAAAATAAACAACTTGCTCTAATTTTTTAACAGGTAAATCTAATAATAAACCTATTCTACCTGGTACAGATTTTAAATACCAAGTATGTACAACTGGTGCATATAAATCAATATGAGCCATTCTTTCTCTTCTAACAGAAGTTTTAGTAACTTCTACTCAACATCTTTCACATACAATACCTTTGTATCTGATTCTTTTATATTTACCACAAGCACATTCGTAATTTTTTCTTGGACCGAAGATTTGTTCACAAAACAAACCTCATCTTTCAGGTCTTTGTGTTCTATAATTTATAGTTTCACTAATAAGTACTTTACCATTAGATAAAGATCTTATTCTTTCTGGTGAAGATATTCAAAGAGATATTCAGGCTAAGTTATCTAAATTTTTTCATTTAGTAATATCTTTTTTCCCTATATCTTTTCAAATTTCGCCAAAGTCAGTAACTTTGTCATTTAGAAAGTCATTTAATTGAGGATCAAATGTCATTAGGTTTTTAATTAATGTTTAAAATTTTTAAGTGAAGAAGAATATATTATTCTTCTCCTTTTTTACCTTTTTTTTCTTCATCTACTTTATTTTCAACTGCAATAATATCTTCATATCTAGCCATAGCTTCATCTTCTTTTTCTTTTAATTCATCTTTATCTAATAGATCTAAATCTAATCAGATAGATTGTAATTCTTTAAGTAATACGTTGAATGATTCAGGAATATTTGGTTTTTTAATTGGAGCATTTTTAACAATAGCTTCATAAGCTTGTGTTCTACCTGCAACATCATCAGATTTGATAGTAATCATTTCTTGTAAGATATTACTTGCAGCATATGCTTCAAGAGCCCAAACCTCCATTTCTCAAAATCTTTGACCTCAATTTTGAGCTTTACCTCATAAAGGTTGTTGTGTAACCATAGAGTATGGTCATACAGATCTTGCATGAATTTTTTCTTCAACCAAGTGATGTAATTTTAACATATACTTAATTCAAACCATTGTTCTCTCTTTAAATGCTTCTCATGTATTACCATCTTTTAATTGAACTTTACCATCTGCATCCATTCAAGCTTTTAACATTAATTCATTAACTTGATCAACAGATATACCATTAAGAATAGGAGTAGCAACAGTTATTCATAATTTTTTAGCAGCCATACCAGTATGAGCTTCTAATACTTGACCAATATTCATTCTTGAAACAACTCATAGTGGATTAAGAATAATATCAACTGGTGTTCCATCTTCCATAAAAGGCATATCTTCAACTGGTACAATTCTTGAAACAATTCATTTATTACCATGTCTACCTGCCATTTTATCTCAAAGTTCTAATTTTCTAGTAGCAGCAACAAATACTTTTACTTGTGCAAATACTCAAGTTGGAAGATTATCTCCATTTTCTCTTTTAAGAATATGAACTGATAATACTTTACCACCTTGACCAGAAGGTAATCTTAAAGAAGAATCTTTAACATCTTTTGATTTATCACCAAATATAGCTCTAAGTAATCTTTCTTCAGGAGAAAGTTCTTGTTCACCTTTTGGAGTAATTTTTCAACATAGTATTGAACCTCATTCTACATATGAACCAATTCTAACTATTCAATCTACATCAAGATCTTTTAATTTTGCACTTGATACATTTGGAATATCATCAGTAATTTGTTCAGGTCATAATTTAGTTTCTCTAACATCAGTCGTATATTCTTTGATATGTATAGAAGTAAAATAATCATCTTCTATAACTCTATTTGATATAATAATTGCATCCTCAAAGTTATAACCTTGCCATGGCATATATGCTACAGTTAAGTTTCTTCAAATTGCTAATTCTCATTTATCACAAGCGTGACCATCACATAAAGTATCACCTTTTTTAATTTTTTGACCATGTGATACTAATGGAGTTTGATGTACAATCATATCATGATTTGATCTTTTAAAAGTAGTTAATTCATGTAACTTCTTTTTACCAGATTTATATAAAACAGTAATATGTTTTGCATCAACTCAAATAATTTCACCATCTTCTTCAGCTACAAGTACATAACCTGATCATTCTCAAACAATTCTTTCCATACCTGTACCAACTACTGGAGCTTGAGGTCTTACTAAAGGAACTGCTTGTCTCATCATGTTTGAACCCATTTCCGCTCTTGTCGCATCATCATGTTCTAAAAATGGAAGTAATGAAGTTTCAATTGACATTGTTTGTTTTGGAGAAACATCAATATGCGTAATTTCTCTAACATATGAAATAGTTGGTACATTACCAGCTCTAGAAGAAAGTCTAGTTTCAGTAAAATTACCATATTCATCAGTTTTAGTACCTGCTTCTGCAATATTTAAAACTTTTTCTTGATGTGCATCAAAATAATCAAAACTAGTAGTTAAAAATCATCTAACTTCAACTTTATCAGCTTTAATTCCTTTTTTAATAGCTTCAGCATCTTTTGATGATATTAATGATTTATCTGAAACAATAATCTTACCATTATCTCAAATAATATTTCATAAAGTTACTCTATTAACAGCAGCTTTTCAGTCATTTTTAACGTAATGCTCAACAGTTCTAAATGGAGTTAATAAAAAACCATGTTTGTTTACTTTTGCATAAGTAGCGAAATGTAAAACTAGTCAAATATTTGGTCCTTCTGGAGTAGCAATTGGACATATTCTACCGTATTGAGTTGGATGAACATCTCTCACTTCAAATGAAGCTCTTTCTCTAGTAAGTCAACCAGGTCATAGAGCAGAAACTCTTCTTTTGTGCCCTAATTCAGAAAGTGGATTCGATTGATCCATAAATTGTGATAATTGAGAACTTCAGAAAAATTCTTTCATTATAGCAATAATAGGTCTACTATTTATAAACGTACCTGGAGTTGCATCATCTAGTTCAACAATAGTCATTCTATCTTTTGCGATTCTTTCCATTCTAGCAATACCAACCTTGATTTTATCAATAACTAATTCTCATACAGATCTAACTCTTCTATTTTCCAAATGATCAATATCATCAACTGAATATCAATCTACACCATAACTAAGGTTCAGAAAATATTTTAAAGCTTTAACTATATCTTCAAGTGATAAAAATTTACCATTTTCATCTTCATACTTTGTATTAATATCTAATTTAGATTGCATTTTTAATCTTGCAATTTCACCTAAATCAAATCTTTTATCATCTCTAAAAGTAACTTGAAATAATTCTTCTACTCTTTCATCTGTAGCTAAATCACCTGGTCTAAGTAATTTATATAAAGCATGTTGAGCTTCTAATTTATTTGTAGTTTTATCTTTTTCTAAAGTTGGAGCAACATTATTAGCAATAACATCATCACCTAATTCAGCAAAAGTATCTAAGATTTCTGCGTTTGATTCCATTCCGAAAGCTCTAAGAACTACAGATATAGGAAGTTTTCTCTTTTTATCAATTTTAACATTGATAATTCATTTTTTTTCAATATCAATTTCGAACCATGAACCTCTACCTGGAATAACTTTTAAAGCATGTCCATTTTCACCTAAAGTAAAGAATATACCTGTAGATCTAACAATTTGATTTACAATTACTCTTTCTATTCAGTTAACAATAAAAGTTGCCATTTCAGTCATAAGTGGAATACCCCCCATATAAACATCTTGTTCTTTTATTTCACCAGTTTCTTTATTTAACATTTCAAGTCTCACTTTTAAAGGAGCTTCATAGTTAAGATTTTTTCTAATACATGTTTCTGGATCATATTTAGGTTCTTCTAAAGCAAATCATTTATAGTAAATATCTACTTTTTCTAAAGAGTGATCAGAAATAGGAAATGAATCATTAAAAACTTTATCAATTCAGTTAGTTAAAAATTCATTATACGAGTCTAATTGAACTTCCAGTAATTCTGGAATTCATACAACAGATCTATCATCAGTAAAAAAATGACGACCTTTTATGTCATATAGACTACCAACTTCGATACATTTATCTGAAGCTTTTTTTGCCATACAATTATATTAATTAAAAATAAAATAATATATTCTAAAATCCTAGTCCTATATTAAGGAAAAGGTTATAATAGAAATTGTATGAGGAGGAGTTACACAATCAAATTCCCTCATTTTTACAACGTTAAAAATGCCCTAACTTATCAGAATAACGCAATCGAAGTCAGTGCAATTACGAGGATTATAGGTAGAAATAGAGAAAAAGCAAAAGAAAAGAGCTCTTTTTCAAAGAATTAAAGGCATTTTTTTGCTTTAAAAATAAATTTATGATAAATTATAGTTATAATATATAAAATAAATAAGTAAAAATGAGTATTTTAGCAAAATTAACAGAAGACATAAACGTTGGAAAATTCACAGAAATGTGAGACCAATTGGAAAATCAAGCTGAAAGATTAGCAAAACTGATGGATATCAATAAAAAAATTATTGAAAATACATTAGAATTTAATGCTATCAACAATTCTGCAAACAATGTTGATTACTCATGAAAAGCAAAAGAAGAAATTTGAAACACAATTAATAATGAAGTTTATAAACCAAAAGAAGTAATAAATAAAATAGAAGACAAAGTAGAAACAGAAAATAAGATAAAAGAATTAATTTACAAAGACGAACAATACACTCCAACAAAAACTCAAAAAAATCAAGCTGATAAAATTATATCAAAAGTAAAAAAAGATGAACCTATAATTGAAAAAACAATTTGATGAGTTCAAATTGATTTAAATAAAATCACCTCAGAAAGCAAAAGTTCTAAAGTAGATTCTAGTTCAGATAAAACTATAAAAACTGATACTACAAGTTGAATTTCAATATGATGAGTTCAAATTGATTTAAATAAAATAACTTCAGAAAAAAAATCTGATGAAGGAAATATAGTACAAGATTCTATAGAACAAAAAGAAACAAATAAAGAAGTAGAAATTAAAAATGAGGAACTTACTACTGAAAAAGTTACTACTGAAGAAGTGAAAAAAGCTGATTGATGAATTATGATAGATATTAATTCTTTAACTTCTTCTAAGTCAGATAATGATAATAAAAAAGAAGTAGCATCTAAAACAGCTGAAGAAATAGAAGCTGAAAAGTTATTAAGTCAAGCTGCAAATAGTGAAGATTCAGATGATGAAAACTCAAATAAAATAGACTTATCAAAAATTATGTAAAATAAAACTAGATTTAACCTAGTTTTATTTTTTTTTTGATTATAATAATAAAAATATGATTTAAATAATAAAAATAATGTTTAAAAATTTTAAAAGAAAAAGAATAATAAGAGGGGTTAATATAAACGCAGAAACTGTTATTATTAATAAAACTAATAATATTACTAAAATATTATTAGTTTTGTTAATTCTTATTATTTGAACAAGCTTTTATATTAAAACATCTTATGATAATTTTAAAGATAGATCATTAATACAAAAAGAAATAATTATAGCAGTGAAGCATTGATATAATATAAACGATTTATCTAATGAATTGAAATTAAATAAAAATTTCTTAAAAATCTATCTTAAAAAAAATAATCCAGATTTTAAATTAATTGCATGAAATTTTAAAATAAGTAAATGAGCGAATATTGAACAGATATTAATTGATTTACAAAAACCAATAATAGAAAATGAGATTAATATTACTATACTTGAATGATGGAACGTATATGATATAGACCATTTTTTAACTAAAAAATGATTAATAGAAAAATATGATTACATAAAATATATAACTAATAGTGAAAAAATAAAACAACTTACTAAATTCTTTCCTTTCCTTAAATGACTTAATACATTAGAATGATATTTATATCCAGATACTTACACAGTTATATCAAATAATTTTAAAATAAATGTTTTTGTAATAAAACAATTAGATAATTTTGAGCAAAAAGTTTATAATAAAATATTATCTAAACATGATAATGAAACAATTCAAGATGTATTAAAATTAGCAAGTATAGTTGAAAAAGAAGAAAAGAATATAGCAGAAAAATCAACTGTTGCATGAATATTAAAGAAAAGATTAAATAATTGATGGATGATATGAGCTGATATTACTGTATGTTACCCTCATAAACTTACTGCTAATGAGTGTAAAATGGTAATAACAAAATATATTAATGAAAAATCAGAATACAATACAAGAACTATGTCTGGATTACCTAAAACTCCTATCTGAAACCCAAGTTTTGAAACGATAAATGCCACTTTATATTCAAAAAATACTAGTCATTGGTTTTATTTACATGATACTAAAACATGAAAAATATACTATGCTGATAGTAATGAATGACATACAATAAATAAAAACCGTTATCTAAGATAACGGTTTTTATTTTAATTATTTTATTATAAATGTTTTTCATTTATCTCTACCAAAAACTTCTACATTATAAAATTCTGAAATTCTTGTTGGTTTTATAGAATATTCTCATGAATGAGTAAGTCTAATCAAATATGTAAATTCAAAAATTCATGAATGCATTTTTTGTTTATAACCAAAAATTCTATCTGTTCTATATTCTAATTTTTCGAAATAAAAATTATTTCATTCTACTTCTTTTTTAGATGAAGTATCTAAATTAGGATTTACTAATTCAACTCAAGCAGGGATAAATCATTCAAAAGCAACTTTATCTCTTGTCTCAGTCGTGATAATTTTGTTTTTTGCAATTAATAAATCTCATACATTTCAATCCTTAACTTCTGATATATATTCAAAAATATTTTTAGAATATATTAATTCATCAAAACTTATTTTTTTATCTAAATAATCAATCCATTCTTTATTTTTTTCTGCTTCTATTTTTTTATATTCATCATATTTAAAATATTTTGTTTCTACAAAAAATCATTCATCACGAGCCTTTATTTCTGATGCATTTTTATAGTAACTTAGATTTAAATCATAATAAATTACTCAATTTCATAATTTATCAATAACAAAAGAATTTTCATCTTTTATTGTATCAAGATTTATTACTTTAGAATATACTTCTAACTTATTATCATTATTAAATTTTCTTTCTTCTATTAATTCATTATTTAATTTAATCTTTGTGAAATTTTTAATATTTTTTAATTCAGCACTAGATTCTAAATATTTAGTAATAGCTCTTATTACTGAAATATTATCACTTGTTGAACCAAAATTTCAATTTTTCTTTTCTCAAATAATCCATCTAATTACATTATCTATAATCTTATCTATATCACTAAATTCATTTACTCAAATAATCGAAATAGCATCTAATAAAGAAACTGTATTTTGTAATCTAGAATAATAATCACTTTTACCTAAATACGCTCACTTAGGATTAAAAACTAATTCTTCTGAAATAATTTTATCAATTATCTTTTTGGCTTCAGTTTTAAGATTATTTTTTTCTATTTTTGTTATTTGTTTTAAATTAAATAATTTAGCAATTACTTTTACTTTTTCTAAATTAATAGAATTATTAATATTTTTAAAATTTATTAATTTAAACATTTTATATGCTTCATAATCAGTATTATCAAAAGATAATATAGCTGATACAGCTTTTAATCTATTTAATTCGCTATATTTACAATTATTATAGTTTGTTACTCTACATCATTCTCTACTATTTAAATAAAACCTGTTTTTCAAATACTTAATTGTATCAAAATATGTTTTTTCATCTAAACTATATCAAACACTTTTAATGTTAGCTCAACTTTCTAATATATAACTACTTAATCAAAAATTAGAATAATTATTTCAATAATTAATATCATAGAAATATACAAATCATCAATCATTTTTTTGATATTTTCTAATATTAACTAGATACTCTTTAATCACTTGATCAAGTGATTTATTTTTATATCAAACATATTCTCATACCCAATATTTGATCATTTTTGTTTTAAAATCAAAATCTTCTCAAACTGACGAATATAATTTTTTAATAAATACATTTGGCATTATAGCTGATGTTTTTTGTTCACTACAACCATAAGGATATTTATTCAAATATTCAATTCAATCAAGTATTGAATTAAGTAATGTTATTGAATAATTAATAGTTAATTTTCAACTAGATTTTATAATATTACCTAAGCTGATTTTTTCCTCAAAACTTAATTCTTTTGTTTTTCAAAAAGTTGAAACGTACTCAGGAGTACTTACTTCAATAATTTTTACAAATTTTTCTATTTCATCTACTTGTTCTAAATCAATAGGACTAGCTTTTATGTTTATTTTTGATGTGAATATTCAAGAATTATCACTTATTCAAATATCATTAATTTTTACTTTAAAATTAATAGTTTTACTTCAACCATCTTCTATCTTTACTGATTTAACATTATCTCAAATTATTTCAGCATTAGTTATATTTAATTCAACATTAAATGTTTTATTTTCTCATGTTTTATTAAAAACAACTGGTGATAAAACTATAGTATCATTAGAACCAAAGAATCTTGGTAAATTATCATTTATAAGTAATTTTTTAGAAGTAATAATTGTTTCATAATTAACTCATACTTTAGTATCACTTTTTGTATTTGCTAATACCTCAATAACCCATGTAGTTAAGTTATCAGGTAATTTACTTGTTTGAATTCTTAATACTCAATTTTTATCAGTAATTCATGAAGATTGCCAAAATGCAGTATCTTTAAATTCTCATCTTTTTTTCTTACTATTTCATCATTTTATTTGATCTCATGCTCATCATTTTTCACCATTACTATTATCTTTAACTTCCAATTTTTCAATTATATTTTTAAGTGAACTATATGTAGATATACCTAAATATCTTTTTAAATCATAAAAGAAAGCATATGGATTTTTCTTAGGGTTTCACTTTAATGCTAATAAACTTTCATCAACTAAAGATATACTAACATCAGAATTTTTAACTGGATTTCATAAGTAATCTTTAATCAAAATATCTAACTGAACAAAATCTCAAGGTAAATAATCTTTTTTATCTGTTTTAATATCAATTGTTAATTTCTTATAATCAGTGTTAACTTTAGTAACAACTAATGCTCTTTTGTAGACTGGAAGAGGATTATTTATTTCTGATCAAATCAAAAATGTTTTCAAATAATAATTTGGATAATAATTATCTTTTACATCTATTATTATTTTATCTGAAAAACTTTTAATGTCGTGAACAAAATAGTTTAATATATCATTATCTTTTTCAACTATAATTAAAGCTTTTCAAGAATTAATAGGAGTTTTAAGCATATATTCAGCTTTATCTCCTATCTTAACTTGTACTTTTTCAGCTACAAATTCAGTTATATCATTATTAGAATTATGCCATTCTATGTAATCATTTCATGCAACATAAATAGTTTTTGAAGAAATGAATTCTTTTCAATTTTCTCATGTATAAATTGCTTTTATTTCATATTCTCAAGAAGTTTTTGTTTTTATAGTTTTTGAAAATAATCATTTTTTATCAGAAATAATTTTAGTAGTTGACTCAAGTTTTTCATCTAATGAGTAATCATTATAAAATACTCAATCTACTCATTTCTTTTTAACTGACTTCCATTCTTTTTTAATTAATTCTATTTTAGCTTTTGTAAAAGATTTTTCTTTTGCATCAAAATCTAAAATAACTCAATTAATTTCAATTCATTTATTTAATGAATTATAATATTTTGATTTAATTCAAATATAAGAATCTGTATTATGTAAAACTTTAGAAACAGTTTTTGACACTACTCTTTTTGTATCAGGATCAGTTACATCAAATGAAAAATTATATATTTTTTCTCCTTTAATTTTTTCTCCTTTAAAATCATAACTAAAGTCGTATTTTCAATTATTATCAATTTTGAATTTTCATGATTTAATTAATTGGTCACTATAATTACAATATCCCCAGTAAATACAATCAAAATACCTATATCATTCTCAAAAATTATAATCAGAATAGCCCTTAGCATCGAAAAAGTAATTTTGAGTTAATACACTATATTCTCAAGTGGTATTTAATATTTTTCAACCAAAATAATATTCAGGTAATACTTTTAAATTTAATTTATCACCTAACGTATATTTATCTCATTTATATTCTATATTTACTTTAAAAGTAGGTTTTCTATATTCTTCTATATGAAAAAATGCATTATTTCTAACTAATGACATATTTTTTCAATTTTGAAAATTAAATCTAAATCTAAACTTTCACAAATCAACTTCTGTTGGCAAAATAAAATTTCAAGTAAAATTACTATTATTATCAATAATTACCTTCTTAGTAGTGATTATTTTTCCTGAAGGTCAAATAAGTTCTATTTTAGCATTTTTTATATCAGTCGCTGTATATCAACTAGATTTAAATTCTCTAAGTATTCATTTGAAATAAACTGTGTCACCTGGTTTATATATAGGTCTTTCAGTATATAAATATAAATATTTTTTTTCTGCAGTTGTTTCTCAAGAAATATATTTAAATCAATAATTTGATAAATGATCATTTCTTAAATCTATAAATCAAATACTAGAAGTATCTTTTTTGTCATTAACTAAAATATAATCAAAATTTTCTTCATCATTATTAAATTCAAATACCTTAGTTTTATTATTTAAAATTGGTTTCAAATTTAATTCTTCAACTTTTCATCATAAATATCTTCAATATCAGTTTCATTTATAAAACTTAAAATCTATATCTGTTTTTTGATTTCATTTAAAATCAGTAACAAATAATAATTCTTTATTTACACCATTCTCAAAAACTAATGATAAGTTTGACCTAATATAAATATTTTCAAATTCATTTATATTTTCAAAAGAATTATCTTTTCTTGTTTTTATAACCTTACTTCATTTAACTAATATAAAATTAGATTTAAATTCTTTTTTTAAAAAATCTTTTTCTAAATCAAATTTATTAAATGTTAAATTCCAATTATGATTTTTCACCTCTACAAATCATGATTTTTCATTTATACACTTTGGCATAAATCATTTTTTCCAATGATTATTATCATAATCTATAAATCATATTTCATTCATTTCACAAACTTCTAATTTAACTTTATCTAAATTTATAGTTTGAAGATTTACTATTATAGGTAAATCATTAGGTATTACATTTATGTCTTTAGCTACCGAAGAATATAAATACTTATCTTCTTCTAAGATATTTCATGTTTTTCAATCAATTTCGAATTTAGTATCTAATTTATTTCAATACTTGTCTTCAAAATCATTGTTAATTATAAGCTTATAATCACTATTTGGATTTAATCTTGTATTTAATACATATAAATATTCTCATTTATTAGCTTTTCTACAATATCATTTTTCTTTGAGATAACGATTCCCTTTCTTTGAAAAAGTTTTCGCTTCGCTTGAATAAGTTTTTTTTCAATACAAAGTTTCATCCTTACTTTTTCAATAATTCAAACTTTCAGTTTCAATTTTACGAGGTATATATTCATAATCAGTAATAGATACTTTTCTAGTATCAGGCTTACTAGAAAATATTTTATCTCATAAATTCCAATAGTTATTTATATCATTTGATAAATATAAACAAGATTTTGAATAATTAATAAAACTAAAATCTTTTACTACAAGTTTATCAGAAGTATAAAACATAAAAGTTTTATCTTCTTTTACATATTTATTAATTTCTTTATTAACAGTTAATCAATAACTAGTACTATTTTCTAGTTTACTATTTAAAATTAATTTAACTTTTTTCTTGTTTAAAAATTTATTATATTCATTTGTTTCTTCATTATATTTTTCATCTTCTATATAACTTAATTTAAAATTTATCTTTTTTCAATCACTATTTTTAAAATCAAAAAAATCATTATTTAACACAACTTCTTCTTCAAAACTCAAATTAAAAAATATATTTTTAACTGGTATTTTATTTCAATTTTTAGTATAAAAAAATCTAGTATCTATAAGTGCTCCTGTTTCCGAATAAATATTTCTATAAACTTGTACTCTATTTAAAAATCAAAAACTACGAATATTTTTATTTAAAATACTTTTTTCTTCACATTCTCTAATTGCT
>Ga0256838_1000789_pt1 | contig 16926 bp, 16 predicted proteins | sample 4571419metaG_FD_185978 | JGI IMG/M metagenome (GOLD analysis project Ga0256838, IMG submission 185978) | Hydrothermal vent microbial communities from Guaymas Basin, Mexico - 4571-419 | ecosystem: Environmental > Aquatic > Marine > Hydrothermal vents | place: Mexico: Guaymas Basin | collected...
GCGCGACGAGGGATGTAGGCTATTATTGGGGCGCGGATGCGGAGCAGGGGCTGCGCTAGGAGCTCGTTGAACCGCTTCGCCAGGAGCGGTATGTCCTCCTCGCGGGGCCTGGGCAGGCAGGTGTGCACGGGGAGCTTCCAGCCTGTGCCGAGCCACTCGCCCCGCTCCTCGACCCATCCCCGGACGTCGTCGAAGCCCATGCCTATAGGCTTGTACCACGAGACGAAGAGTCTACCATCGTTGAGCATTATTATGTTCCAGGCTAGGTGCGGCTTGGGCACACCCAGCTTCTCGAGCATCGAGTTGTCGACGAAGCCGCTCGTCCTTATCACTGCCTGGAGCTCCCGGTCCTCTACCACGCCCGCCGCCACGGCTATGCCGAGTGGGCGGAGGAAGGAGAGGTGGACTACCCTATACTGGCCCCTCTCGACTCGCACACGTAGCCTGTCGACGTATGTGTGCTTGTTTGTTCGGTTTATGCCGAAGTCGTCCAGCCGGTAGTCTAGGCAGGACATGAGTGTAGCGAAGTCCTCTATCCCCTCCACACGTGGATGCGGCTTCCGCTCTTCGGTCAAGGCGTGGCTGCTCCTCCCCGGTGGACTCGTATACAGGTCTACATACTAGTATAAGCTATGTGTGACAATGCTGACTCGGAACTTGTGTTTACCCTATACACATGGCCCACACGGGCCAGAACCCGAGCTAGACACGGGGTGCGAGAACCATGCGCACGAAGAAGATACTCCGCGTAATAGCGGACCCCGAGATCCGTGTAGCCCTAGCCCTAGCCCTGCTCGCCATAACCCTAATCAAGACCGACGCCAGGGCAATAGAGCTTCCGATAGCCTAAGCTCCCGGCCCAGAGGCCGGGAATAGAACAAGCCGAACCCGGTTTTTAGACAGGCTACACTTGGCCGTAATACAGGCCCCCGGCGAGGGGCCCTCTCTCGCAGCTCCTCACTCACGGCGTAGTGCTCTAGATGCTGCTTCTGCTCTCCCCCTTCCTCCTCGGGGCGGGCATGATTGTCTCGGAGAGGTGGCCGGCGGCTAGGAACTCTTGGCCGATGTGGGACTTTATCTCGTCCTCGAATACCTTCATAGCCTTCTCGTATGCGTGCAGGAAGACTGTGACCTCCCGGTAGAGCCTTGCGAGGTGCTCGCTCCGGTCTTTGGCCTTCTCGAGGGCGTGTAGGAGTGGCTCGCCGTACTCCTTCAGGACCTTCATCGGGTACATTATGACCATGGGGAGTGCGCTGCGGGCGTAGAACAGTTTCTGCTTGCCCTGCTTGACGCTGTAGACTAGGCCGTCGTGCTCGAGCAGCTTTAGGTTCATAGCTACTGTGGATTTGCCTAGGCCGGTTCCGGCCGCTATGTCGCTTATAGTTGCCGCTCCCTCTCTTAGGACGAGGTAGGCGTAGACCTTTGCCGCGGCGGCGGGGTAGCCCATGCTCTCGACTATCTTCTCTATGTAGAAGGCTAGGCTGCGGTCGAGGCTGGCTTCCTCCTTCTCCCTCGGGCGGGGGGTGGCGCCCCTTCCCCGGGCCTGCTTATCTCTCTGCACGTTATGCACCTCCAGGCTGCTCTATGGCTGGCCGCGTGCCCCCACGGTAGGGGCGGGGAGGGAAGCCAGGGCTCGGCCCCTCGGGGCCTCGGCGTGGAAGGAGGCAGGGTGTGCGAGGCGGCCCCAGCCCCTCCTGCCTGCTCCGTAGGGCTACGTGGCCGCCATGGTGTTGCACCCCTTCTCTTCCGGCGTGGTGTGCATCGTCCGCAGCGGCGTGTGTGCCCCTCGTTCCGGGGCTTGGGGCCTCTGGGGACGTCTGGCCTGGGGCTTCCTTGCCCTGTCCGCAACTTTGCGGTATGTGCCCCTATCTTGGGGTGCGACCTAGTAGGGTCTGGTTCGTGGAAGCTCTTTATCTAGGATTCTGTCCATGGCAACGTGGCTATCCTGTCTCTATGTTCCTCCTGTTTTGTTTTCATTGTTCTGTTCGCGTCGACTTCTCTGATTGGACCGTTGTGTGTGTTTCTTTCGAAGATTCTGTCCTATCGGGAGATTCTGTTTATTGTGGCTGTATGGTGGTTCCTGTGCAGTCTATGCGCCTTGCACGTCTCTGCCCCACGCTTCTGCCTTGGACCATACGTGGCGCCGCTGTATGCGCCAATGCATAATACAGATGGATAATATATTTTGAATGTAAATAATGCTTTGTTTATCGATGTGTCGGCGGGCGCTGCGTATACGTCATCCCGGAACCGGCTGCCTCGAAGCGCCCCCAGCCCATAGGGAGGTGGCCGCCGCCACCACCATGCCGGCTGCCGGGCACCGCCGGGCCCCAGGGGGACTGCGAGGGGCCGGGAAGATAGGTGCACACCTTGCCCCGGGAGGAGCCTAGCCCAAAAGGTGGCTCCCTCTGGGGGTTGTTGTCTCCCAGCGTGTGGGTGTCCTGGTGTGGCTGGTTGTCTCGCGGCCGTGGAGTCTCTCCGTGTCCTCCGTGGGGGCCGCCTGGTTGTGGACGATGTCTCTCTCTGCATCCCCCGGGGCTCGGTGGTCGCGCTGGTGGGGCCTAACGGCGCCGGGAAGTCTACGCTCCTCGAGGCGGTTGCGGGGTTGAGGAGGCCGCTTGGGGGCAGGGTGGTTGTCGAGGGGCGTGACGTCTACGCGGTGCCGCCCCTGGTGCGTGCACGTCTCGTAGCCTACGCGGCGGCTGAGCCGTTGCCGCGTGGCCTGGGGCAGCGTGTGGAGGAGTTTGTTGCGGCCTCGCGTTACCCGCTTGGGGGCGGCCTGCTGGGGCCCTCGGAGGAGGACCTGGAGGCTGCGCGCGGCCTGCTGGGGGAGCTCGGGGTGTCGGCGCTGGCGGCGCGTAGGCTCTCGGAGACGAGCAGCGGGGAGGCACAGCGGGCCCTGGTGGCCTACGCGCTTGCCCGCGGCGCGCCGCTTGTGGTCCTGGATGAGCCGACGGGGTTCCAGGATGTCAGGGGCAGGGTGCTGGTCTACCGTGCGCTGCGCCGCTACGCCTCCGGGGGCCGCTCGGTGCTGGTGGCTACCCATGACTTCCTGTTGGCGTCCCTCTATGCTGACCTGGTCGCTGTGCTCTCTGGCGGGAGGCTTGCTGCGTGGGGTGCGCCGGGTGAGGTGTTGACGCCTGGCCTGCTTGAGGAGGTGTTCGGGGTGCGGGTGGCGGAGCGGCCGGTCCTTGTCCCCCTGGAGCCTGTCTAGAGCTTCTCGAGCTCCTCGATGGCCTCCAGGGGGAGCCTCCAGCCGAGCGCCCCCAGTATCTCCATTAGGTGGTCCATCCGCTCGGTCTTAGGTATCGCGACGACTCTTGGCCTCGAGATGAGGTAGTTGAGGGCTACCTGGATCGGGGTCTTGCCGAGGCTCTCGGCTATCCGCTTCACTACCGGGTGGCGGGCTACGGCGCCCCTCTCGAGCGGCGTATAGGCCTGAATCGTGACACCGTTCTCCACGGCGAGGCGGAGGAGGCTGCTGGTCTCCGGCTCCCGGTGGAGGACGCTGTAGTGGACCTGGTCCGCGGCTATCTCGGCGCGGGCGGTGGCGGAGAGGGCCTCCTCGAGCTCCCGGCGGTCGAAGTTGCTGACGCCTATGTAGCGGGCGTAGCCCCTCCCGGCGACAACCTTCTCGAAGCGCCTCACCTGCTCCGCCACCGGCAGCCCCGTGGCGGGCCAGTGGATGAGGAAGAGGTCAACCTCCCTGACCCCGAGGCGCCGGAGGCTGGCCCTCGCCGCCCGGTCTATCTCCTCGAGGCTCCTCAGCCGGTAGGGGAGCATCTTGGTGGTTATGAAGACACGGTCCCGGCCGACCCTCCTAACGACGCGGCCCACGAGCTCCTCCGCCGCGCCGTCGCCGTACATCTCCGCAGTGTCTATCAGGTTCACTAGGCCGGTCTCTATGGCGGCCACCAGGACCTCCTCGGCGGCCCTGGGGCTCCTTATCGCCCACGTGCCGAGCCCGATGGCGGAGACACGGTCCCGGCCAATCATCTTCCAGTCCGAGGTGTCCACGGGGAAAAGCGGCACCAGGAGCCTCCCCTCCCCCCTGTAGGGCCTAGCTTTCCAGAGGTTATAGAGGGAATAGTTACGTCCCCACCCCTTGGGACTCCCCGGGGGGCTGCGCCGTGTACGGTGAATGGCTGCTCTCGTCCGCCTCGAGGGCCGTGGAGGCTGCTAGGGCTGCGCTGCCGCTGCTCCGCGCGGGGCCCCTCCTCTGGCGCCGCGGCCCCCACGGGGCGGCTGTGGACGTGGCAGTCCTCTACCGTGGCGCTGCCGTGGACCGCATGCATCTTGACCCCTGTGAGGCTGCTCCGCTCCCGCGCGGCCTCCCCGAGCCGCCGGGGGGCTGCCGCGAGCCGCGTGGCGTGGAGGAGCTCCGGGAGGCTGCTGAGAGGGCTCTGCGGGAGCTACGCGTCCTCGAGGCGGCGGAGTACCGTGGCCCGGAGCGGGCGTGGGCTGTGCCCTTGGCGTGGAGGAGCTTCGTCGTGATGCATCTCAGGGTAAGGGTGGGGGATGGGGGCGCCGAGGTGGTGCCGGACGAGGCGCTCACACTGGAGGCTGAGCGTATCGCTGCCCGCGGCCTCTAGGCTCCGTGGCGTCCTGGGGGCCTATAGGCTTCCTCTAGCGCTTGCCGTTGTGGCGGCTGTGCTGGCCGCCGCCAGCCCCGGGTTCCGGGCTGAGCTGCCTAGCCTGGCCCGGCCGGTGGCGCTGGCGGAGCTGGCGGCGCTGATGGCGTGCTCGGGTCTCCTCTCCGCGTCGGGGGCCCTCTCCTGGCTCGCGGACCGGGCCGCCGCGGCCCGGGGGGACCCAAGGCTGGGCCTGGTCCTTGCCTCCCTGCTGCTCGGCTTGGCCGCCTCCCTGGTGACCAACGATGCCGCGGTGTTCGTCGCGGTGCCGGTTGCGGCGGAGATGGCTGAGCGCTCCGGGCTGCCCCGCTGGCTGGCGGTCGGGGCGGCGACGGTGGGGGTCAATGTTGGGTCGTCGCTGCTGCCCCTGGGGAACCCCCAGAACCTCCTCATATGGCACGACTACGGGGTCCCCCTAGCTGTCTTCGCCCTACGGATGGTGCCTCTCGTTGCTGCAGGCTTGGCGCTTGATGCGGCGGCGGTGCTCCTCCTTGCCCGGAGGCAGCCTGCTGTACGGGGCGTGGCTGCGCCCAGGGTGGCGGTGGACCGGCGGCGGGCCCTAGCCGGCGCAGCCGGGCTGGCTGCCGTGGCCTCAGCCTCCGCGCTTGGGGCGCCCCTCGCCGGCTCTCTCATGGCGCTGCTGCTGGCGGCGCTGGCTTGGCCCAGGAGCCTGCTAGCGGTCGACCCCTGGGTGCTCTCCACCCTGGCGCTCATGTTCGCTGACTTCAGCTACCTGGGGTCGCTGCTGGCGCCCCGGCTCCCGGGCTGGGTGTTGGAGACTCCGCTCGGCACCTACCTGGCGGCGCTTGCGCTGAGCCAGCTGGTCAGCAACGTGCCGGCTGCGGCCGCGCTGAGCCTCCGCACACCCCACTGGGAGGCCCTGGCCTACGGGGCCAATGTGGGAGGCGTGGTGCTGTTCACCGGCTCCCTGGCGAACATGGTTGCGCTCCGGCTTTCGGGGCTGCGGCCGCGCGAGCTCCACCGGTTCCAGCTCCGCGTCGCCGCCGTGCTGGCGCCACTGGCGGCGCTGCTGCTGGCTGCACGTTAAGGCCCGGTTTATTGGGGGCCCCTCCCTGTCCCTCCCTATCCGCGGGGAGGGTGTGGGCTCCCTTGTCGCGGGTTGAGCGGGCAAGGATGTTCATAGCTGTCGATATTGAGGACCAGGGGCTGCTGCAGAGGCTGGCCTCGATAAGAGACGCCTTCGTCGCCACAGGCGCGCCTATGAAGCCCGTGGAGACGCACAACATGCACATAACGCTCCGGTTCCTCGGTGATACCCCGCTGAGCCTCCTCGACGAGCTCGAGAACATAATCCGCTCCGCTATGCCCCGCCGGGTGGTGATAAGGCTCCGCGGCGTGGGCGCCTTCCCCAGCGTGGAGAGGCCCCGCGTGATATGGGTTGGAGCGGAGCCGGGCCCAGGCGTGGAGGAGCTCCAGCGGCTCTACCGGGAGATCGAGCGGGGCGTCCGGAGGCTGGGCTGGCGCCCGGAGCGGGAGGAGTTCGTCCCCCACGTCACGCTGGCCAGGCTGAAGGGCAGGAGGAACATAGACCGCGTCGTGAAGCTCCTACACGAGATGAGCGACGTGGAGGTAGGCGAATTGGTGGTGGAGACGATAAGGATCAAGCAGAGCATACTCACGAGGAGCGGCCCGATCTACCGGACACTCCGCGAGATCCGCGCCGCCGAGGCCTAGGTCCCGGGGGGTGTGCGCTGCCTTAGGGTTTCTACCGGCTAGCCCTCGGGGAGCCGGGGAGAGCCTACTCCCTCCCATCTTGGGGGTGTGCGCGTGATTTGAAGTGGCGTGTCGATGATGGGCCTGTGTATAGTGTGCTGAAGGTGTGGCTTGAGCCGGGTGAGGAGGTCTGGGCTGAGCCGGGTGCGCTGATGCTGATGAGGGGGAGCGTGGAGGTTGAGACTACTAGTGGTGGCATACTGCGGGGGCTCAAGAGGGCGCTGCTGGGTGGCGAGAGCTTCTTCATGAACCGGTATGTGGCGCGTGGCCCGGCGGAGGTCTGGTTCGTCCCCCCGGTGCCGGGCGATATCCGGGGCGTGGAGCTGCGTGGAGAGGCGTGGGTTGTCCAGGATGCGAGCTACCTGGCGCACAGTGGCGGCCTGGAGGTCGACACCAGGTTCCGGGGGTTCCGTGGCCTGCTGGCTGAGGGCGAGCTGTTCTGGCTCGAGGTGCGTGGCTCCGGCACCCTCTGGGTGTCGAGCTACGGCGCTATAGAGGAGGTGGAGGTTCCGCCGGGGGAGACGCTGGTGGTTGACAACTTCCACTTGGTAGCGATGCCGTCCGACACCGACTATAGTATAAGGAAGTTTGGTGGGTTGAAGAGCTTCCTGTTCGGGGGCGAGGGGCTGCTGGTCGAGGTGAGGGGCCCGGCGCGGGTGTTGGTGCAGACCCGGATACTGCCGCCGTTTGCGCAGCTACTGGCCAGGTTCCTGCCGCGGCGGGACTAGCAGCTCCCCCGGGTCATGGCCTCGTAGTCCTCTATTGTCCATATTTTCTCGTCCGGGAGGAGCCGGGGCTCCCCACAGTCAAGGTCTCTGACGGCCAGTATGTAGACGGTGTCGCCGCGCTCGTGCAGAGGTAGGTGCTGGGCCTTCGCGCGTAGCCGGTCCAGCTCTCTCCGGGCGCCGCGGCAGTCTAGGCGGCTCCACTTGGCCTCTAGGAGGACGAGCCTGGGGGGCTCCACCGTCTCGTCTACCGCCACTAAGTCTATCTCGGTGCCACGGTGCCACCAGGGCCCCATTCTTGTCGGGGTGAGGCCCAGCTCTCCACGCCGCGCTGCCTCGGCGAGCATGGCGGCGGAGGCCTCCTCCCAGGCCATGGGGGCTAGGCTGTGCTCGAAGTCCCCGCGGACGGCTTCGAGGACCCTCCTGGTGAGGCCCAGCTCTATCGCTGCCCGGTGTCTCGGGATGTAGCGGAACCAGAACCGTAGGAAGGGGTCTGCTACCCGGTACCTGGCCCTGCCGCGGCCCAGGACGGGGCGCTGCCTCTCTAGGAGCCCCATGTCTTCGAGGACACGGAGGTACTTGGAGAGGCTCTCGCCGGGGACGCCGCTCCGCTGGGCTATCTCCCCGTAGCCGGTGGCGCCGCTGGCTACGGCCTCGAGCACCGCGAAGTAGCGGTGGACCTCGCGCAGCTCCTCCCTCAGCAGGTACTTGGCCTCGTCGAGGAACCTCGCGTTGGGGCGTAGGAGCAGGGTCTCAACGTTCTCCCAGAGGCCGCGGTGGGGGTCCAGCTCGGATAGGTAGCCCGGCACGCCGCCAAAGACACCGTAGAGGCGTACCCAGTCCCTGGGGTCCCAGCCCGGGGCGAAGCAGCCCACCGAGAGGGGGCTGAGGGGGCCGAGCCGGAGCACGCCCGTGAAGCGGCCGTAGAGGGGGCTCCGGCCTCCGAGGAGGCCCTCGGTGAACGATACAAGGCTCCCCATGAGGACCAGGAAGGCTCCGGTGTCTCGGAGCCTGGTGTCCCAGGCGGCCTGCAGGGTGCTGGGGAGCCCCGGCGAGGCCTCTACGAGGTACTGGAACTCGTCTAGCACCAGGCCCAGCCTCTCCCCCCGGGCCCGCTGGGCCAGGTAGAGGAGGACCTGCCTCCAGCTCGTGAAGGGCCTCTCTGCGAGAAGCTCGTCCCCCAGCTGCTCGGCTAGCAGGCGGCTGAGCCTCTCCAGCGCGGCCTGCTCGGGCTCCTCCTCGGCCACGAAGTAGACTATCCTGTCAGCCGCGCCGGCCCGGCTCATCCACTCGCGGATGAGCCTTGTCTTCCCCACACGCCTCCTCCCGTAGACTAGGAGGAGCTCTGCTCGGCCGCTCCTCCACCTCTCGCTGAGCCAGCCCAGCTCCTCCCTGCGGTCGACGAACAGCGCCACAGGTAGCAGACCCCAGAGTCTGTACTCTAGAGTCTGAGACTCTAAACCCTGTCCCTGTTCAGTGGAGGAGTGTGGCGCCACAAGGTGACCGGGCTCGGCTCCTCCAGGCCCGCCACGCAGCGGCCCTGGCGGAGCCTCTCCAGCGCCTTCCGGAGCGGCACCGCGTCACAACACACCGTCGCCGCCAGCGCCGCCAGCCCCGCGTAACCGGGGAACCGCCTCTCCAGCTCAGCCCCCGAAACAGCCGGGTCGACGCCGTAGGCCTCAGCCGCCAGACGCTTCAGCCACCTATCCAGCGGGAGGCTCCCATAGCGGCGGCAGGCGAAGAGCTCCACCAGAGCCCGGCTGTAGGGCCCTACGCCCCTCACAGCCCAGACCTGCTCGAGGAGGCCGCTGCTGCATGCGCTGGGCCCCGCCTCAAGGAGGCCCGGCTCCGCCCTGGCTACGGCGGCGAGGCGGCGCAGCGTGTCCGCTCGGTACCCCCAGCCGCTGGCCTTCGCGGCCTCGGCAAGCGCCGGCCCCGGTGGTGGCGCTGGGAGGAACACCCAGCCGGGGCCCCGTAGACGGGGGCTCGCGGCTAGGTGGAGGCGGTAGAGCATCCCCCAGCCCTGCCTGAACCCCGTGTTCTGCTGTGCCACAGCAACCAGCGCCGCCCCCCAGGGGCTGGGGCTCCGGAGCCTCCAGCCTGGCATCCGGGAGGGGATGCAGCCCGCTAGCGGGTCGCCCCTGGCAGCCTCGTGGAACCGGGAGAGGTCCTCGCTCAGTCCAAGCCTCCAGGGGAGGGCCTCGAGGCCCTGCTCCCAGCATCTCTCGCCGTCGGCGGCGTAGACGCGGACCACCAGGCGGCCCCCGCCGTCGGCCTCCTCTAGCTCCGCGACAGCGGCGCCGCAGAGGTGGACGCGGAGCCTCCTCCCGTCGAACTCCCAGCCCATGCTGTACACGGTGCCGGTATGAGCCAGCGACCAGCCACTGCCAGCTCCAAGCTCTGCCTCGTAGACGCGGCTAAGACACACAGAGGCCACAGCTGGCCCACCCAGGCAGTAGCCCTATCCCCCGGGGGCCATGGGCAATACGCTGTATAGTAGGGTGACCCTCCCGTGGGCCCCGGCTGCGGCTCCCTCGTCGCCACGGGGGTCGGCCTCCTGGACAAGATGCTGCCGAGGGGTATTCCGCGCCGGAGCCTCGTGCTCCTCGTGGGCGAGGGCGGTGCAGGGAAGAGCCTGCTGGCCCAGCTTATGCTCCTCGAGTGGGCCCGCAGAGGCTGGCCCACGGTCTACGTCTCGCTCGACGATGACGCGGAGACGGTGTACTCCTCACTCCGGGGCCGCGGCGGCCCCCTGGTGGAGGAGCTGCTCGCCCAGGGCCGCGTGCTGCTTGTTGACGGCTTCCTGCCCCGCTACGGGGTCCCCGTGGGGCGGTGGGAGCGTGTCGAGACCCTGGAGCCCGGCGGCCTCCTGGGCCGCCTAGCGGAGCTGGCCGAGCGCAGGGGCATGAGCGGCTGCGGCCTCCTAGTGCTCGATAGCCTCAACCCCCTCCTGCTCCGCTACGAGCCGACGGTGGTCTACGGGTTCGTGGAGGGCCTACGGGCCCGGCTCGCGAAGAGGATGGGCGTCACGACCGTGGCGGTGCTGCATACGCCGACACAGCTCTACGCGGACATAGCGGCGACCCTCGGCCACATGGTGGACGTCTTCATAGTCGTCCGGCTGCACGGCGAGGCTGTCGAGGCCGGGCTCCCCGTCCGACAGCTGCTAGTCAAGAAAGCGAAGGGCGTGCCCTCGGCGCCCGGCTGGGTAAGCTTCATCGTGACCGACGAGGGGCTGCAGGAGGTGAGGCTACGCCACGCCCCCGCCAAGAGCTAGACGCGTAGACCCAGCCTCTTCCTCGCCTCCTCGTACGCTACCACAACGGCGTGGCTCACCAGGTAGACCAGGGCAGCGTCCACGGCGGAGAGCGGCGTCAACCCGAAGAGCCCGGCGAGCCCCGTCGCCGTCGAGGCGAGGGCAAGGGCCGCCCCCGCGAGGTAGCCTAGGAGCCACTGCCGGTTCCGTGGCAGCACCTCCAGGCTAAGGGGCGCATTGAGCCTCCTCAGCTCCATGCTCTGCGCCAGCTCGGCGCTCATCAGCGCTAGGAAGGCCGCTGAGCGGCCCATGCCGTGGCCGAGCGGAGCGTAGGCATGGTAGAAGCCCAGGGTAAGCAGAGTCTCGACCGTGCTGAGCGCGGCGAGGTAGCGGAGCTGCGGCCTGCCGAGTATTGGCTCGTCTCTGCGCCTCGGCGGCCTCTTCATAGCGTCGGGCTCTGCCTCTTCGAAGGCGAGGCCGGCGGCGGGGAACCCGTCGGTCACGATGTTGAGCCAGAGCAGCATCGCCGCGTTGAATATCACGCCCAGGCCGCGTAGGGTGGCGTAGAACACCGTCGCTACCTCGGCTATGTTGGCGGATAGGAGGTACAGTACGGTTCTCTTCACGTTGTCGAAGGCCCGGCGCCCCTCCCTTATCGCCGCCACGATGGTGGCGAAGTTGTCGTCAAGGAGGATAATGTCTGCGGCCTCCTTCGCGACCTCGGTCCCCCTCTGGCCCATCGCGACGCCTATATCGGCTATCTTGAGGGCGGGCGCGTCGTTGACACCGTCACCGGTCACGGCGACTATGTGGCCAAGGCCCCGGTACACCCTCACAATCCGGGCCTTGTGCTCCGGCGTCACACGGGCGTAGACGGTAACCTCCTCCGCTATCCGGGCCAGCTCCTCGTCACTCATCCTGTCCAGCTCCCAGCCAGTCACCACCCGGCCCCGGGGCAGCCCAATCATCTCCGCTATAGCGGCCGCTGTCGCAGGATGATCACCGGTAACCATGACCACCTTGACGCCGGCGCCCATGGCCTCACGGACGGCGGCAGGCACCTCCGGCCTAGGCGGGTCAATTATAGACACAAAGCCCAGCAGCACAAGGTCCCTCTCAACCTCCTCCTCCGGCGCCTCCAGGTCCCCGGGGCCGCCGGGCCGGTAGGCGAGCGCCAGCACGCGGAACCCGCGGCCCGCCTCCTCCTCGACGAGACCCAGCAGCCGCCTCCTCTCCTCCTCGCCCAGCTCCACTACGCCCCCCTCGGGCAGCATCGCCTGCGTCGAGAGCCCCAGCACCACCTCCGGCGCGCCCTTCGAGAGCACCAGGAGGCCGCCGCCAGGCTCCTCCACCACCACGGTCATCCGTTTCCGCTCACTGCTGAACGCAATCTCCCGCCGCCGCCGATACCTCCTCCGCGCCTCCCTGGGGTCGAGGCCAAGCTTCGCCGCCAGCACCAGCAGCGCAGCCTCCAGGGGGTCACCGTGGACCCTCCCATCCTCCAGCTCGGCGTTGTTGTTGAGCGCCGAGACCAGCGCCACGAGCCGATACCAGTCGCCGTCCTCGACTGTGACCCTCCTATCGCCCCGGCGGACCTCGCCCTCGAGCCGGTAGCCCTCTCCGGTCACAAGGAGGGGCTCCCCACTGGGGGGCAGGACCCGCTTAACGGTCATCTCGTTCACTGTGAGCGTGCCCGTCTTGTCCGTCGCCACTAGGCTCGCGCTCCCCAGGGCCTCGACGGCGGCGAGGCGCCTCACAAGCGCGTTCCGCCTAGCCATGTTCCAGGCGGCGATGGAGAGAGCTATCACGGTCACAGCCGGCAGGCCCTCGGGCACGGCAGCGACAGCCAGCGCGATGCTGGTGAGGAGGAGGTCGACGATCCCTGCCTCGTGGAGCAGGTAGCCTATCGCGAAGCTCAGGGCAGCTATGGCCGACACTATGACGGCTATCTGTTTGGCCAGCCTGTCGAGCTCCACCTGGAACGGCGTCCTAGCCTCCTCGGCCTCGCTCACCATCCTCGCTATCCGGCCCATGTAGGTGTTCATCCCTGTCGCGGTTACTATGGCCCTCCCGGACCCCCGGACGACGAAGGTCCCAGCGAACACCATGTTCACGCGGTCCGAGACTATAGTGTCGCGGGGGAGTACCCTGCCCGGCTCCTTCCGGACCGGGACACTCTCACCCGTCAACATGGACTCGTCGACGTAGAGGTCTCGGGCTTCGACGAGCCGCGCATCCGCCGCCACCCGGTCGCCCTCCATGAGGACGAGGATGTCCCCCGGCACCACCTCGCTCGAGTCCACGAGCACCACGCGGCCGCCGCGGAGCACCCTGGCCTTCGGCGAAGCCAGCCGCTTCAACGCCTCGAGTATCCTCTCCGCCCGGTGCTCCTGCACAGCCCCCAGCACGGCCATAAACAACACTATCGCGAGTATAAGGACGGCGTCTACAGTCTCCCCCACGTAGAAACTGAAGGCTGTCGCAGCCAGAAGCATTAACACGAACAGGTTCTTGAACTGCTCAAGGAATATCCCGAGGAACCCCCTCCGGCGGCCAGCCTCGAGCACATTCGGCCCACAGGTCTCAAGCCTCCTGCGGGCCTCCTCCTCGCTAAGCCCCCGCGAGGGGTCGACCCCGAGAAGCCGGGCTACCTCCTCAGCGCTACTCGCGTGAGCGTCCTCTACCAGGCAACGCACAGAGGCACCCATACCGGCACCATGCACGAAGCCGCCCCGAGGAGCCGGCGCCTAAAATGGCGCCCGCCGCGCCGGGCACAGCCCGCGGGGTAGAGGAGAGTGGCCGAGCCTCTGCCGAGCGTCGTCGTCACCGGCGAGGGGGCCAGACTGGTCCGCGAGAAGGGCGTAGCCATGGTCTACAGTAAGTGGGTGAAGCCCCTAGCCCAGAGGCCCAGGCTCGGCCAGCTAGTCGTCGTCGAGGATGAGGAGGGCGAGCTGCTCGGCTGCGCCCTCTACGACACCGTAGGCCCAGTCGCGCTACGCCTCATCGAGCTTCACCGATGCAGCTACGGCAGCCCCGAGGAGGCAATAAGGAGCCTCCTTGAGAGGGCATACATGGCGAGGCGACGCCTAGGCCTCACAAGGGGCCCCGCCCCAGGCTACCGGCTCGTCCACAGCGACGGCGACATGCTCCCAGGCCTCATCGTCGACTACTACGCGGGCCTCATCGTCTACCAGTCAAGCAGCGCCGTCTGGGACCACCACCGCAACACCCTGGTTGAGGCCCTCGTAGAGCTCCTAGAGCCAAGCCACGTCTACGAGAAGAGCACCCAGCGGACAAGGCGCGACATAGGCCTCGAGCCCGTTGAGGCCCTCCGCTACGGCCGCGGCGACCCCACAGCGGTCATAGAGGAGGAGGGGGTAAGGTTCCTGGTCGACCCCCGCCGGGGGCAGAAGACGGGCTTCTTCCTGGACCAGAGGCTGAACCGCGCCAGGTTCGGCCGCCTCGCCCAGGGCAGCGTCCTAGACCTCTTCGCCTACACGGGCGGCTTCGGCATCCACGCCTTAGTGAACGGCACAGCCAGGAAGGCAGTCTTCGTCGAGGAGGACTCTAGGGCACTGGAGCTGCTCCGCGAGAACCTCCGCCTCAACAACGTCGAGGGCAGGGCTAGGCTGGTAGAGGCCAACGTCTGGAGCTTTCTCCGCCGCGCTGTCGCGAGGAGAGAGCGCTACGACGCGGTAGCTGTAGACCCGCCGGCCTTCATACCCCACCCTGGCGCGAAGGAGAGAGGCGTGAAGGCCTACCGGAGGCTATTCCGCGACAGCCTCCGCCTAGCCGCCTCTGGCGCTAACCTAGTGCTCAGCAGCTGCAGCACCCACCTAGGCCGCGACGAGTTCCGCACAATAGTGGCCGAGGCGGCCGCCGAGGCCCGGAGGAACTATACCCCCCTCGGCGGCGTCGAGGGCATGCCCCCCGATCACCCGGTGAGGCCCTCCTCGCCTCACCTCGAGTACCTGAAAGCCCAGCACCTCATAGCGTGGTAGGCCCCCTGGGAGCAGCCCACGCTACATTATGTACATGCCGCGCTCTCTGGGCAGCTGCTGGTACGTCTCATCAGCCTCCAGCACCATAGAGGCACGCCCGCCCATGTAGATCCTGGCGTAGACCCTCGGCGGCTCGCCGCCAGAGACCTCCTCCAGGCGGCCACAGCGGTTAAGCCCGCGAAGCCCAAGCTCGATAACCACGTTCCCGTACCGGAAGTAGCCTATCACCAGGTCCTCACGGCTCCTCTGCGCCACATAGACGCGGTCCCCGAGCGGCTCAAAGCCGCGATAAGCCATTTCACGCCGAGCCTTCTCCTCGAGCCCGTCAAGCCACCTCATAAACTCGGGGCCACAGGTGCTGACCCCACGGAGCCTCTCAAAGGCAGCCTCAACCTCCTCCTGAAGGACGCGCAGAACCTGCCGAAGCGCAGCGACCGGCCCGCTAGACGCGGCAGACGGGACCTGATGACCCCTCTGAGGCGCGGTAGGCACAAACGGCATTACCGCAACGCACCCCGCCCTTCCATCCAGGAGGGAGGCAGCGCAACCCCCCGGCTCTCCGGCCCCTAACCCCCGGGAGGCTTCCAGGCTGCAACAGTACCGGAGAGGGCGCCGCCAGTCCCTAGAAGCGGGACATTGCACACCCTTAATTGGTTAATCCCGGCCCAGCAGATGGCCGTGACTGGTCACGTCCAGCCTCTTGGGCCTAAGGGGGCCTGGCAAGGGATCGGCGGGGTGAGCCACGAGGAGGGGCTCAAGCTTCCGGATAACCTCCTCCTGCACCTTCTCCAGCACCCGGCGCAGCATCGGCGACACGCGGCCATCCACGAGCCTCACGACATCGCCCTCAACCTCGATGCTGCGGATACGGCGGAGATAGGCCAGGTAGTCAAGGAGCCCCTGCCTCGGCGTCTTTCCTGGCGGCAGCACGAGCACCCCCGCCCTCGCTGCCGCCTCGACGAGTGCCTCCAGCTCCCCGAGCCTTGCACCCCTACCGTTCTTTGCAACCAGGTACGCCAGCACCAGGGCTTCAAGGCTAACCCTTCTGGGAGCCACCTGTGCCATTCCTGATCTGCACCCCTATCCTTGCATGCGACATACATGGCTACAGGGCCCCCAGGGGCCGGCGATGTGCTGTAACCATCTGTCGAGGAGGTGGGGCCTCCAGGTAGGGGCCCCGGGCTTCTCTAGCGCCGCCGCGGCCCCTGAGGGCCCCCGTATTAACGCCCGTGCCTCCAAGCAATACGGGGGTTAAGCCTATCTAGCCTCCCCCGTGTGAAACTAGCGGCTGTGCAAGATATTTCACAGTATACCTCCATCGCGCCCCCGGCAGCCGATAACACTGCCGCGAGGCCCGCCAAGGGGGGCCTCCTAGCCTTCTCCGTCCTGGAGGCAGGCAGCTGCAGCCCTAGCAACCATACGCGCTATCTGCGCCGGCCCCATGGTTGTGCTGGGCCTCGGCGCCCCGGCGGCGTTGTGGTGGCCTCCGCCCCCGAGCCTGGAGGCGATGCAGTCGGCGCGCAGCTGGCCCCAGGTCCTTATGCTGAGCCCTCTCGGGTAGGCGACGACAACAACATCCGCATCCTTAGGGCCGGGCAGGATCCCGGCCCGCTCCAGGTCGCAGCCGCTCGCCCTGGCCGGCGGCACAGCGACGGCGACACGGACCCCCTCCCAGCTGTAGAGGCTGACCCTCGTCTGCTCCCGGAGCTCACGGTAGTACGCTGCGGCGTGGCGCTCGTAGAGCTCCCTGGCCCAGCCCGGCCATAGCTCGCCTCGGGCAAGGCTCTCCGCGGCCTTCTCAGCCGTCCGCGGCCCGGCGACGCGGAGCACCAGGCGCCACCGCTCCGCGAGGCCCAGGGGGTCCTCGCTGCAGCTGTCGTCGGCTCTCGCGGCCTCCACTATTGTTTTCGACACCTCGTCATCCCAGCAGCCTACAGCCCTGCAGGCTATCTCCGCCGTGACCCTGGCCCGGTCCAGCACCACCACGGCGCCCGCCCGCTCCAGCGCCTCCCGGGCCCCACGCGGCCACTCGTGGTGGTCGAGCCATGCCAGGCGCTGCCCAAACCGTAGCCCGGAGGCGATGGCCTCCGCGTCCCCGAGGCTGCCGGGGCCGAGGTCAACAGCAGCGACAGTGGCGCCGCTGCCCGCGGCTGCCCGGAGCTCCCTCAGCAGGGTCCTCCTCACGCCTCTGACTCCCGTCGAGCGGAAAACAGCCACTCCACCCCGCTTGGCTACAGCGCGGGCCAGGACCGCGGCCGCCGCGGCTCCGTCCAGGTCCACGTGGTGAACAACAACGAGCCTCCTTGTACGCTCTAGTAGTTCACGTGCTCTCCTGTATGCCTCCTCTAGTCTCATGCCGGCCAAGGAGTCCCCGGAGGAATGCATGGGCTATCCGGGAAGGGCTTATACCGGTGCTGCTCGGCGAGTGACACACTTGTCCCACACAAGAATAATGTATAGCAAGCTTTATACGTAACAGACGTAACACTACATGACAACGTGCTTGCACTGTCTGATGCGAATGACTTTTTCACATCATAGATGCTAAGTCAAAAAAAAAAAAAAAAAAAAGACTTTTA
>Ga0256838_1000790_pt1 | contig 16921 bp, 20 predicted proteins | sample 4571419metaG_FD_185978 | JGI IMG/M metagenome (GOLD analysis project Ga0256838, IMG submission 185978) | Hydrothermal vent microbial communities from Guaymas Basin, Mexico - 4571-419 | ecosystem: Environmental > Aquatic > Marine > Hydrothermal vents | place: Mexico: Guaymas Basin | collected...
TTACCGTAGATACGCAACGTAGCTCTGCCCGTTTGTGGGTTTACGTGTACGTACGCGTAGAGGACTCCGGTGTCATCAAATACGATCGTTTCGTTGATCTTAGCTACGATGTGCCTTATAGGTATCGGATACAGCGTAGCGTTACCTTCCAGTACGGTCGTAGCGGAGGTAGCTATGTACGCGTACCGTCTCGTGATCGTGAACGTCTTCGTGAGCTTGAACGTGTCGACGTAGTACGAAGGGGCGTCGCTGGGTATCTTAATGCTCCGTATGGCGTTGAGTGTATAGGCGTGCGTTGCTCCGCTAGGTTCTGTCCGTTCGGTGGTACACGAAGCTTCGATGACGTAGATCGTGTCGAACTTTAGTGGGTAGTGAGTTACGTTGTCGCTACTAAGCGTTGTTACCCGCGTGGCTTTACCGTATTCATCGGCTTCGTAGATCCTTACTTGCCGCGATAGTACTTCGAAGCTGTCCTTACCGCTGCGGCTTAGGATGTACGAATCTATGCTACTAACGCTTAGTAGCGGATACTTTGCTCCGGTTTCTGGGTTCGTTACGATGCGAACGTTGACTTCCAGGAACGTAACGATTAGTGAGAAGATGACGTCGTAGAGCCTCGAGGATTCTACGAGAGCTAAGCCCGCGTAGCTAACGTCGATAGAGACGTTCGTGTGGATGTTCTTTATGAGCTTCGAAACTACGTCCCGAGAGGGCTCTGGAACTATGCCGTTGAGTATCTCACTCGGCTCGAAGATGGAGATGTTCGTGTGAGCTTTCGGAACTATGTAGCCTGCGGGAAGCAATGCGTTACCGTCGTATGCTACGAGGTTGTTCGAGTGTATTTCGAACGTCGCGTGAGCTGAGCTATCGATGTGTACGAAGACAGCGTAGATGATCGTTACGTAACCGTTCGCGGTATGCATCCGTATGCCGTCTTTGATTGATAACATCCGGGCATCGATCGTCCGGTCGCTTCCGCTGAAGTCAATACGCGTTTCTTCGGTGCGCGTTACCCCGTAGACTATGAGAGCATAGCCGCTTACGGAGCGATCGAAGTGTAACGTGAGCTCTCCGTTATCGGAGAGAACGAAGTATCCGTAGACTCCGCTGAGCGTGTTTCCTAGTAAGTATAAGGCGTTACTTTGGATCCGGGCGTTGATCGTCGGTAGGGGTGGGAGCGGCTCGTTAGGATAGTGGTTCCGCAGCGGCTTAAGCTTCGGAGCTACGACGCTTATGCGCTCGGTGGTGTAGACGCTAATTGAGTAGAACGCTACTGTTACGTAGCTACCGAGCTCGGCGGCTATGGAGAATACGTTCTTCGTAGTATCATTGTCGAACGTAACGAGCGGAGCTAGCTTACTAACTACTAAGATAAGATCGCCGTAAAAGCCGCTTGGGAGATTTACGCGGACGTACGCGTCTATGATCGCTTCCCGTACTAGGATGCCGTTCGTTACGTTAGCTTTCGCGGCGATCGTAGGGTACTTAGCTACGTCGCTGAGTACGTCGCTGTAAGCTCCGTGAGCATATGATCTTAAGTATATGCTGTAAGCCGTAGCGTACGCACTTACGATGCTTACGTTGAGGTTCGCGACGCGCACGTAGATCTTAACGAGGAACGCCAGGTGAGCGTAGCCTTCGTATACGTAGTAATAGGCGTGATCGAAGTAACTAGCGCGGTCTGCGTCCGCGATGAAATAGATCTCAAGGTAGCCTCCCAAGAGCGCTGGGAACGTAGCTACAGCCGGTTGTCCCTTTAACGTAGCGTACGTGGTGGGCATTATTGTATCGTTCCGATGCTTTGCGTAGCCCTGCCGATACAGGGCATAGACGCTTTCGGTGCTATCGATGCTTCCTTCGAAGTTCTTCCGGTAGCTTAGGTCGATTTCACCAAGATAAAACGAGCTTTCTGAGCGGGCGGGTGAAACTAGCGGCGTTATAGTAGCGAGGGAGATTAGGAGCATGATAAGTAGCCCGAACGAGCGTCTCATAGAAGCTAAAAAACTCACTTTCTTAACCGCTCTTCGAGTATCATAACTCCGGTAGCTACAAGATATCCGCGTATGGGATCCCGCAGGGTGAGTGGTATCGCGAGAACAAACGTATAAGGCCTCCGCTCGCCCGGTAGCAACGATAGTTCGATGGATAGAAGTAGAGCTAGGCCTAACTTGAGGCTTCCCTTACTAAGTATAATAGTCCCGTCGGTAAGCGTAGCGATGAGCGCGGCGGCGATTAGGATGATTACATAGCTACGAAGGAACCGTAATATGAGGGGCTTATTAATTCCTATTTGCTTGACGACCTCGTAGAAGCGGTAGAAAGCGGCGAATAGTCCCACGAAGAGGGCTACCACTGCGTAGCTTACCTCTAATTGCTTTGGAACGTACGTAACGAACATCCGAGCTAAGATAAGACCGGAAATCCGCGAGAGGAGCTGTTCGAGCTCCATTGCTTAGAAGCTCTAAGGATGAAAAAAACTCATTCAGCTTCGAGGCGTTTCGCGATTAAGTAAACTACGACGCTTAGAAGCCGTCCGAGACCAGCAGCGACGCGTATGAGGTCTATCTTCGTAGCTACGTTGCGAGCGTACTTAACGTATACGTCGCTCGGTAGCTTCACGGCTACGTCGCTTGTGGACGTATTCGCGATGCGTAGTTCGTACGTTATGGTCGTCGTGTTTTCGAAGATCTCCGTGAGGTTTAGTTTGATACTGAGTACGAGAAGTCCCGCAGCTTTGAAGTACTGTGTGACGTTGTACGTAGCATCGATCACCGCGTAGGCGCCCGGCTTGAAGACCAAGTAGTCGTAGTATCCCTTAGCTACGGGAACTTCGATTGCGTAGTAACTTACGCCGTATGCGGTCACTACGGTCACTATGAAGGCGCCGATTGCGAGGATCTTCGCGAGACGCTTGAGCTTCGCTACGGTCTCTCCGTAGCCCGCGTAGAACTCCTTACGTCCGGGCCGTAGTAGTATCGGTAGCCGAAATAGAATACTACGAAGCAACGGCTGTAGGAAGAGGCTTCCTAGTAGAAGACCCAAGAGAAAAGCCGTTAGTAAAGCACCGTAACTGGGAGGGCGAGGTCTAGCGGCTACGATGCCCGCTTGAGCCTTAATGAGCTTCCTAATAGTTTCTGGGTTCGCTAGGTACGTTAGTGCTTCCTTAATGCGGAACCGTGAGAGATCCTCGGTACGTATTGGAGCGAGGCCATATTCGGTTCCGGGAGACCCGACCTCCGCGAATAGCAACGCTGGGTACGTAGCTTTGATGGTCTTCTTAGATCCATCGATGATCGTAAGCGTAAACGTCGCTGGTGAGAAACGTTGCTTCACGGCTAACCGATCTACGATGTCGACAAGTTCGATAGAGATGCCTCCGGGCGTCCGAACTACGATAGCCCCCTGGGGCTTTAAATGTGCTGGTAGCTTAAAGAGCTCCTTGATTCTGTCTTCGCTTAGAGGCTCTACCTCAACGCGGATGCATTCTCCGCTACGAAGGTCGTTGTCGAAGCCTATGTCGCGCTCCCGTTTCGAGACCACTTAGAATCACCTCGCTTAGAGGCTCGTCGAACTTCCGAACGGTTACGAGGTAGAACTTACGACCGCTGTCTTCGGTAGCCATGAGGATGTTAAGTATCTCCGTGGGCGTAGCTCCGTAGCTTTCGACGACTACCGCGTCCTTCATCGCGAATACTACGTAAGCTCTTCCGGTTAGCTGTCCTACGAAGCCCTCGCGCAGCTTATTTACTATCTTTACGAGCTTTTCCCTACGAGACCTACGCATCGAGAAGCTCTTGTTGTCACGGATGCGCAGGAGCAAACGCGATATGTACGCATACGGAGCGTCCTTAGGTATCGCCCGAATCCGCCGGAAGCCCTTGAGCGGACCTATGACGTAGACGAAGTCCTTTGCTATCGCTAACGTCGCTACGTAGCGTCCCTGCCGGTAGACGTTAAAGACGTTCTCGTAGCGTGTCTTCCTTACGTCCCGCCTTCCTACACGTAGCTTCCGAATGAGCGAACCCTTCGACGCCATGTAAGCTAGGAAGCCTTACGGAAAAAAACCCTGTTTACGAGCTTAGGAGTTCACTGATGTCCTTGTGGGACTTCTTAACGTTGAAGAGCTTCCTAACTAGCGGATCGTCGTCGATGCCGTCGGCTACGTCGATCTTGAAGCCCTCGACGTTATTCTCGCGTAGGAACTCATAGACCTCAACGGGCGAGGAGGCCTCACGTAATCCGGAAGCTAAGATAGCCTCCGCAAGCTTCTTAGCTACCTCGCGCCTGCGCTTCTCAGCGTCCTGCTTCTTCGTGAAGACCTTATCGTCGATCCGGTAGAGCTTGTAGTCGCGACTAGCGAAGAATACGCGGTAGCCTTCCTCGGTCGGAAGCACGTCGGTGTCGTTGTACGTCGTAGCGAGTACGATAAACGCCGTATCGGGGCTTACCTTATGCTTCTTAGCTATCTGATAAACTACCGGAGCGTAGCGCATAAGCTTGGAAGCGACGCTTGAAAAAAAGCTTCTCATCGCGACCGGACGCGACGGATGATACGCAGTACGGGTACTACGGTGAAGGACATCACGATGATTACGAAGAGTAGCTTAAGTGTGATGTAGACGAGGTCGATTAGGTTGTCGACGAGCGTTTCCGCGTAGTCCGTGATGTTTCTGAACGTGTACGTCGAATCGGACGCTACGATGTACGTTCCGATCTTCCGAACAGCTACTTGTACTACCTGCGCCTGCGGCATGGGAAAAACTACGCTCAGGAGCATCCGAAGCATAAGAAGCTTCATGTGTCGGATCTCCCGAGGTCTCGAAAAACTTAGCCTCGGAAACGGCTTCTTCGTTAACCGGACGCGTTTGACGCTCCGTGTGCTTTCGATGTAGCTTGAGTCCCACGAAGCTCCGATACCCTGATGCCGCAGTTCTTCGTCGCCTCTAAGCAACCGAGCGAAGCCTTCGCGTACTACGTAAGCTTCTCCCTCACCTTCGAGCCTCCATTCGTACTTAGCTTCCTTAAAGCGTAGTGTTCTAGGCGGGGCTAGGATCATGTCGACGTAGTAATAGTAAGCGAACGGAGCTACACGTATTAGCTCAGCTTGGACGCTATGCGTTACATGTAGCGAGATATGATCGTAGCCTAGCCTCGCGAGGATACCCCAGGCGGCGGCGTTCGCAAGAGGCTTCGAAGCTTTCTTAATGACTTCAAAGAGCGGCTTAGCGTACGAAGCGTCGGCGGCTTCGAAGCGGTAGATGCGGAGGGGCTTTACGTCTACACCTAGACTTTCGAGCTCCTGAAGTAACGGTTCAGCTAGTACCACGTAGCCCTTAAGCTCGCGTCTACCGGGACGAACGAAGTAGTTATAGCCGCTTCTGAGCGGTATGAAGCCTTCAGGAAGCTTCCCGCAAATATCCTGGGAGCGGACGACGACGATACGGTAGCTTCCACGTGGAGACGGAAATAGGGGCATCTCGAAGTTCCGTGAGCTTGGGAAGGCGCTCTTTATGTCCCGCTTCTGGGCCTTGAAGCTACCTTTTACGCGGGCTTCGATGCGCGTATGAGCGAAGAAGCGTTTCCGGTCTCCTAAGCGGATCCACTTCTTCGCTTTTAAGGGCTCCAGAAGCTTCTTCACGATGTTCCGAGCTACTTTACCTACCTTAGAACTAGGCTTCAGGTCGAAGATCTCCACGACGCGTTTGAATGCCTCTACGTCGTCTACGGGAAGTACCGCGTAGCTCTCTGGAACAAGCGGAGCGAAGCGACGCTCGATAACTACGACATGCTTCGACCGCTTCCGTACCTTTGCTTCGAGAACTTCCTCAGCTGTGAAGCCTGTAGGCTTAAGAATATCATCGTTGCGGATACGTATTCTACGAAGCTTACCCAGCTGCCGAACGTAGTAGTCGTTTCCTATACGAAGAACTACGTAGCGACGGTAAGAATTCGAGCGAGGAATATAACGAAGTAGAAAAAAACCTCACTCGAGCTTAAACTTGGCTTCGAAGCCATCGTCGTCGCCCTCCTCCTCTCCAGCGAAGTCTCCCTCGAAGCCCTGAGCTAGCTCCTGCACCGCCTCCTGAGCCTCCTCTTCGCTGGCTTCCTCCTCTATGGTGGACTTCCTTACGACCGTCGCGACCTCGCTGACTTCGTTCTCGAGGGCTTCGAAAGCTTTCCTTATGACCGTCGCTACCGTCATGAGGATCCCAACTTCCTCCGCAATGACACGCTTTCCTACCTTCGTCGCCACGCGTATCGGCACCTGCAACGTGCGATCTTCGCGCCTAACCTCGAGATCGACGAAGTACGCTATCTCGTTCTTGATCTCCGCTACGCGTAGTAGACCTATCGACGCTAGGTACGCCACGCGCTTCGCGAAGCTTCCATCCATTAGGCCCTTAGCTACGTGCTCCGCGACGGTGAGGACGCGGTAGGCGACGTCTATGGGCATCGATCCCTTCCGCTTTATCTTCTCCTTCTCCTCCCCGCCCTCTATGGTAGCCTCGCTAGCAGCCGCAGCTATACGGGGCACCGTGTTGACTATGATGCGCGGCTGGATACCGATTCCGCTCCTCTTCTCTCTATCTTTGTACCTTGACCGCTTGAACACCCGAACACTTAAAAAGGGAGTCTGAGCCTGGGTCTGAGTCTGATCCTGAGTTTGGGACATACGAAGCTACGGAGCTTTCAAATAAAAACCCTTCGTTAGCTTCGAAGCTTCATAGAATGTCACTTAAGGCGTCTAGTACCTTATAAGCCGACCGAACTACGCGATCTCTCATTTGAACGACGACGACTACGTAGCCACGTAGCTCGCGAGCCCGGATAACGCGGTTAGCTTCGTTCTCATAGTTCGCTGGCGGCACGTCTAAGGCTACCTGAGGCTCTACGACGTAACCCTTAGCTTTTAGGAGCTTCCGAGGGTAGAAGCCGTCTACGTGACCTTCGAAGCCTAAGAGACGGAGCCAGCTTCCTTTGGGCTTCTTCTTCTCTTCTTCCGTGAAGCCTAGGAGCTCCTTAATTCTCTCAAACATACGAAAAAAGCTCGCTTCCTTAGTAGCTCTTCTAGGACCTCGTCGAACTTACGAGGCTTCCGCTCCCACTCCCGGAGCTTCCTGTAGCTCAGAAGCTTTGGAACCTCGTAGGTTATAAGCTCCTTACGACCTTGTTCGTAAGCGTACTTCGCCCGACCGACGAGATACGCTTTCTCAGCTCTTACAGCTACACGATACACGTTCGCTTGTAAAGCGGCGGAAGCTATCTTAAGCCTCGCCCGGGGATTCTCGCGTCCCGTTTTGGGATCTTCGAAGGTTTCTGGAAGCGTACGCTTGCCTTCGAATAGTATACGTAGCTTCGGAACGTAGATATCGAGCCTTCCCGTTAGTTCCACGCGGAAGCTCTCGTACTTTGAACGAACGGGCTTCCGAACGCCCGCTAGGCGTGCGTAGAGCATATCTTCGCTCTTAAGCTCCGTAAGCTCCGCTAGGCGAACCTCGTCGTTTACGTCGAACATCGTAAACGGATTCAGGCTCAGAAGCATCGCATATCTCCGGTGTTCCGGGTTCCGCTTAGGAGGCTCTACGCGGTATAAGTAGCTTGGGAGATCTACCTCCGCACGTAGCTCTATGGGAAGTTCTTCCTCGACGCAGAAGTAGTCACGAAGCTTCGAGGCTACGAAGCTTTGAAGCTCCTCGCCCTCTAGGCGGTAACGTTCCATAAGTTCTTCGTCAGCCTCGATGACGTCGTAGCCCCGAACGAAGATAGGAACCCTCGGAGCGAACCTCGCGAAAGCGAGCGTACGGAACATCGTAACGCTCATCCTAAGCATAAAAAGCTAACGAGCTTCGACTTAAGAAACCTTCCCAACTTCAATCTCCCAAATTCTTAGACGAGCTCCTTAACACCCAAGGCTACGATCCTGCGAAGCTCCGGCTTAACGTCCCATACGACGCGGAGTTCCTGAGCAAGAACCCACCGAGCTAAGTTGAACGCTACGAGGAACACGTCGGTATCGGAGCCACCCTGCACTAGGCCTTCGTCATAAGCCACGCGTAGCAGCGCATCGCGTATGAACCGACGGAGCTCATCGGAGCATACAAACTCTTCGAGACTATCGAACTGTATAGCGTCGGGCGCTTCCCGAACTCTCTCCCTCTCCTCCTTTCTTGGATGCGGAATCCACCGCCGCTTACCCTGCTCATCACGTTCTACGTAGCTCGTAAACACAGGAGCTACGAAGACGTGCATATCACGATAACGTCTGAAGTACTCTACGTCCGCTACGAACGCGAGCCGGAGTGAAGCTAACTGGAACTTTGGAGGCCACGGACGACCAGCGAGCTTCGAAGCCTCAACGAACCGCCTAAGCACTTCGCAGGGGTCCTTCGCTAAGCCCCCAAGCTTCGAAGCGCGGCTGATGATGAACCTACGCCGCCGTTTGGGATCATTATAAGGCCTTGGGAGTCTTGGAAGCACGTGTGTAAGGTACGTTATCACGGCTACGTCGCTCGTACGGAACGCGTACGGCAGAGGCTTCCGTTGAGAAAGATAGCCTAGATGCTTCTTAGCGGTCTTAGCCCGAAGTACAGGGTAACGTTGTACAACGTCAAGGCCCTGCGTATAAGCTACGACGTAGTGCTTCGGTCTTCCAGAACCAGGACGATAAGAACGCTCGAGGAACGGTAGTAAGAACTCGTACAGAGCGCGGTTACGACGTAGTTCTTTGAGGCTCTCTAGGGGAAGCTTCGGAGCTATGTTACAATGATGCTTCGAAGCTACGGGGCTACGAATACCTAGAACGCTTCTTGTAATTTCTTCTCCGAAAGCCTCAATGATTAACTTACCAATAGCCCTCTCAAGCTCCGCCTCGCTACGGACGCCCAAAGGTTTCATCACGAGCTGATAGAGCCTACGTCTACGCCTAGCTTTGGTCCGCTTCGGTGGTACGATGCCCGTACGTTCCTTTGCTTCGTCGAGTTTAATTAAGTACCGCTCCAATAAGGCTCCGAAGCGTCTATCCTGCGACTTCAAACGAAATAAAAAATGAACTAAGGGCTCCTTGCAGGGTTCGGCTCCGGAGCTCATCTACGAACACCTCCGCCACGACATCATTGATTACAATGAGCCTCTGAGCCTCGTCTTCGGTAAACTTAGCTAGCTTCCCGCCCCGTCCCTCTTTCTTCCGCATATCGTAGCTCGTCTGTATCGCGGCTTTCACGGCTTCCCGAGCCTTCGAATCGGAGACGTTCCGGAAGTACGCTACGGCTCTAGCGAAGCGCTTAATAGCTCCGAGGCTCCTCGGCTTAATATCAAACGGGAACTCATCCGTAGCCTCTAAGCCTTCTAACGTGGTCGCTACGAAGTCCTCGTTCTCCTCCCGAGCGAGCCTCAGAAGCTTCGCTAACTTCGTGGCTCTCAAGCGCCGGGGTACGGGGTTACCATGCTCGTCGACGACGATCTTACGAACTCTCGGAGTACGTCTTTCAGGCAGGTAAGCCACGAAAGCGAGACGATCTACGAACTGATTCCTCAGAGCTCTACGAACGCCTTCATTCTGAGAACGCTCCCGAACGTCGAAATACTCCGAAGGCACCGCGAACCGAACGGAGCTTCCCGGGTTACGAGTATGAAACGCGTCGCGAGCTACGGTACCGTCGGCTAACCGCGTGAGAAGAACCGAGCGAACGTCATTGAGCTCGGCTTTTACAAGGTCGGCGAAGACCTTACCAGCCTCGTCGAAGTAGAAGTAACGATACGAAGCTAGGAAACCGGGCTTCGGAGGCTTCGTGGACTTATCCAACACAGCCGAAGCAAGGCTCCGCCTCGCGGGACCTACTAAGACAACAACGTCGCTCACGAGCCTCGTAGCGTAGCTCTTACCGGTACCGTGCGGAGCTAAGAGAAGCCCGTGAGCTAGAGGAATAAGGAAGTTAGCGTAGCGTACGGTAGTTAGAAGCGCCTCGAAGGGGGCATCCTTAGGATGGCTTAGCGGATGCGTAGAGCTCATGAGCATCATAGTTTCTCCAAGCGAGCGAACTACCGGAAGTCCATCTTCAAGTAGTCCATGCTCCTCCAGAGCCCTCTTAGCCTCGTCGGTGAGCCTCGCTCCGATAGCTTCGAGGTCCACGACCGCGGGGAAACTCTCATGGAAGCTTCCAGAGCCCAGAAGCTTTGGCGAAGCTATGATCGTAAACGTCGTGTCCTTCGTTACGATTAGACGCTCCTCGATCTTCTCCTTAGTCCGCTTACCATGCTTCACCGTAACAACTTCACGAACGTAATATGCGTTCTCCACGACGAGATCTACTCCGGAGGCCTCGAGCTCAGCCCGCTTAGCGAGCGTCGCTACGTCACCTACGGGGAACTTCGCAGGTAGCCTTAAGAGCTTCAGAACCGCCTTAATAATCTTCGCTCCGGAGCCGCTTCCTTCGACGTCGACGCGACGAATGTCTATTCCCTCCGCAACAGCAACGAGGCGTAGTAGCACACGGTAGTACTCCTGACCATGCTTGTCCTTAATGCGCTTTAAGGCGTCTACGGCTATGCGAAGCGTCGCTTCGTCGATCTTTCTTAAAGCACCGGAAGCCTTAGAAGAGACGAAACGGAACTTTTTTACGGGGAGACGAGGGAGCTCACCCATATCTTGCTAAAGGGGCCCATAATAAAAAACTCTCATTTCCTTCGAAGCTTTTCAAAGCTCCGATAGCGCCACGAACGTGTTAGCTAAGCACTCCCGAACGTCGTCGTTCGATCCGCTTAGTAGACACTCGAACGAGCGATCGATGATCCGTCCGACTATGTCCGATATTCTATGCTTCCTCGTAAGTAATACGTAGCGACGGAAGCCTTCGGGGTCCCGCGTAATGCTTATACCATGCTCCATACGGAACTTTTCTAGCCGCTCGGAAGCTTCTGAGGGAAGCTCTACAAAGCGCACACGCGTCCGATAGTAGCCGTTACTTTCTTCTATGGGCCGCCGATCGAACAAATAGTACTTCTTAGCGTAGCTCGCGTCTTTATCGACGTACGCCAAGTAGTACAGCTGCGGAGCCCAGTAGCTTAGAGGCACGATAACTTCGTAAAGCTCCTTACCACGAAGCCGTAGCTCCAGCGAGCCACGCTTCTCAACGAAGTACCCTACCTCGCTCTCGACGTAGCGAAGCTTACCGAGCGTCTCGACTTTTCCGTTCCGTATTTCTTCTAGCGGAAGAAGCTTCGTAACGTAGATAGGCTTCGCTCTTGAAGGGACCCTTACTTCGAGCATATTAAGCTAGCGGAGCTCGCAATAAAAACGCTCACTCAGCATACAAATAACGCAGTAGCTCCTTCATAGCGTCGATGTAAGGCTTCAGCGAAGGGTTCATACGCAACGCGTCTTCGACGTCGATCTTAGCTTCACGGATCACCGCAGCTAAGAACGCCCTGAGGCGACCACTAGGAAGTAGCCGATAGCGGTTCTTATAGCGGACCATAGCTACGTAGCCGCTCTTACGGAGGTTCTTAATCTGCTTCCCCAGGGGGCCACCAAGTGCTACTTTACGCTTCCGATTATCTATTCCGGCTTCGCGCATCATTATATCCAGCGGCTGCACAGGATACCTCCAATAGCCCCGAGCGTCTAAGAAGTCACGGTCGACTCTCTTATAACGAGAACCAAAAGCTTCGAAGTCCACGAGCGACGAAACGACGCCCCGAAGAGGCTCCAGAGCGAGCATCGCTAGAAAAGCCTCTTCTTCATCTACGAAGCTAGCAGTGTTCCACCGAGCTTTAGCGAGTAACGCTAGCTTCCTACCGAAGCTCATCTCCTTAAAGCTAAAGAGCATCGTTTCCAGCCGATACTCAGCCCGACGATGCTCATAGAGACGATCAAGGAAGTAACGCACCAAGTCACCATCAAAGCTTGGAGGCTTCGGAAACACGATGCTAGGCGTAGCTCCGGGAGCCCTCTTCACTACGCCGCGGAGCTGGTTCTGAAGCATAAGAACAACGACGCGGTCGCTCATCCGTTCATCCCATTCGGCTCCGGAAAACTGACTCACAAAGCGTGGTTGGACACCCAACAGCGCGAAGCTATAATTTTTCCCCTTAACGCGTAGAGGTATCGGAACTACGAGGTCCTGCGAGAACAACTCCGTAGCTCCGTCGTCCAGAAGCTGAGTAAACTTATCGAGCACAACGTCGAGGCCCCCTACGGCGTTAATCTCGTGTACCTTTATCAGCACAGGTTCGATAGCTACCGGACCACGCATAACGAGGCGTATAAGCTGCTTTCTCAGCTCCTTAGCGTCGTTCACTTCAAGGCCCAGCTTAGCTAAGATAGGCCTTACCCAATCAGCTACGTACTTCGAATCTAAGTTCCGCTCCCGAAGACCTTCGACGCGGAGACGCTTAATAAGAAAGCTCTTACCGCTCTCCTTCACGCCCATAAGCACGATCACGCGACGATCGACGTCCATGCCCGTTAAACCAGTTCCTAACGCCCGAGCCGCGTAGCCTACGAGTAGTGAAGTCGTAGCATTCCTAAAAAACTCCTTAGCCCCCTCAACACGCTCACTAAGCGAGCGTATAAGCTCAACCGCCGCGTCCACGACAGAACTCCTTAAGCTCTTCCGCATCGACGTAGCGCTCATCGTCCACCACGAAGCCGACGAGCTTCAAGTTTCCGTCGCTCTTATAGCAATAAAGCATAAGACTATGGTAGCGGTCGAGCCTCTCAGCTACTACGAAGCGTCCGAGACGAACGTAACGCGTGCCTTCGACGATCGTCGTAGCTTCGTTCTCATCGATGATCCACTCGCGTCCGATGTCCACGTCGCCTGAAAAAATCTCACACAGAAGCTTCCTCAAGTAGTTGCTTCTTGACCTCTTCGGCATACGCACTCGCACCCCCGGCGAAGTATAGCTTTTTTCCTATCTTAACGACGAAGCCTAACACTCCACCTTCCCTCCCGCTCTCCTTAACACGCACCGCATACACCGGAGGAACCCTCTGAACCACTTCGATCATAGAAGCTACGAAGCTAACCATTTTGAAGGTATCCTCGCTAACGCGGCGAGCGCTACGAAAGCTTCGTAGCCCCGTTGCGGCCGAACTAATAGAGCGAAGAAGCTTAGCGGCTCACCCCGATAGAGCACAAACAACGCTAACACCGTAGCCGCGATCATCGAAAGAGCTACGAGAACATGATACGCTAAGAAGCCCCGCGTAGCGATGATAGCATTAATTAACCGCTGATTTACTAAGCGCCCCATAGAAGCTACGACGATAAGATAGATCGACCGCCTCCAAGCGTCGTAGTCATAAACGCTCCGATCGCGCATTACGATACTTATCGCCCCAAGAACGACGACGATCGCGAAGACGCCAGATATACGCGGAAGAAACCGCGCCGTCAACGCGAGTAAAAAGGCCTTCTGTACGTCGTCGAAGCTTGAACTTCCCGTCGTCATAGCCTAGAATTCTGCGGAGCTCCTCTAAGCTTACTGAACGGTACCCATTCTTCCGATCGACAATTACCCGCTGAACGTCGTTGCTCCGCTTGCTATAATATGCTAGGATAGCGAACGGAGCGTCGAGTATTAGAGCATAGTAGCGAGCCTGCCATATATGCTCCGCCGAGATACTCCGATACGGCTTAAATTCTAGCGGAATAGGACCGTGCTTCGAGGGTATTACCGCATCGATGCGACCCTCCACCGCAACATCGAATACGTCGAACTCCTCCGGAACAAGGTGTACTACATAGCCCCTAAAGCCCTTCTTACCTTCGTCGCCTTCCTTTCCTACGCCCGCATAAGCACCATAAATGAATCTCCTCTTCTCCGCGAGTACGACGACGGGAGTTGGATGGCTCCCGGCGGTGATAGCATAGTCGACCACGAGCTTCGTAGGTAACAAAGCTGGGACGCGATCCGCGAACGCTACTTCGTACTCCACACAATCGCACTCCTCCTCCTTCTCTTCGTCATCATCCTTACTCTTCTCGCCTCCCTCATCCCTCCTCTTCTGTTCCTCTTCCTCCTCCTCCCCCCTTACGAGCTTCGCAACTGCCTTCCTAAGTAGCCCCTGATTATCCTTATTATGCCCACGTAGATCGTAATCTTCGTTCTCACCGAAGTTAGCTCTGTATCCTACGGTAATACTCTGCGTAGCTAAGAAGCTCAACGCGAGCACAGAGAACGTATATCCTACGTAGCGCTCCTCTATGATCTCGTCGAGAAGACTAAGTATCTTCCTAGCGGTGTAAATCTTACCCCTAGGCACCTTAAAATCATCGGGGACCTCTATGTGCCTAAACTTCATCCCAAGCGGAACGTACTCCACTTCACCTCTTCTTTCCTCTTTTCTTCCTTTTTCTACCATGCTTAGAAGCCTCTAAGCACGGTATCTTAATTTCACCTAGCTCCGCCTTGATGCCTTCTCTCTTTAGCCTCTCCTTCAGAACTTTCCGACGCTCCTCAGCAATGTAGCGTACTTGCTCCACCCACCGATCATTAATCAACGCAACGAGAAGCGCCGGTTCACCGCGATAGTAGCCGCGATACACGATACTTTTGGAGCTCTCTTCGATCGCGATCGGAGCTTCGAAGCCAGCCTGCTTCGCCTCTTCCAGGCTCCTAAAACACCTTTTTACGGTCTCACCCGGCGGATAAACATCGTAAGCATCCTCATCCCACACAAGCATTACGTACCGTACGTTCTCCTGCTTAGTCTCCTTCTCCCCTCCCATGCTCACAAGCTACGAAACTACGAAAAAATCACTCCTCCAGAGCCAGCACAGCGTCGAAACCATCAGAGCTCACTATCTGAGTAGCTACGTCGCGCAGAAGCGACTCGACGAAGCTCTCCTCCTTCTTTCTCACACGAGTATGAGCGGAGATCGCCACCCGACGCTCAAACGTTTCCTCGAAGCTCTTAAGAACGTCGTCTAAGAAGCTCAGAGCCATCAAACGGCGACGTTCAGAATCGCTTACGGGCGCAGAACGCTCAGCTACGCGAACGATCGACGCGAGAAAGTCACGAAGCTTCTCGAGCTTACCCATCGAAAGCTACGAAGCGACGATGCAAAAAACTCAACCCCTCACGAGCTTATAGCGAGCTATAACCTCGTAGCCAGTATAGCCAATAATATCCGTCGAAGGACTCTCCTCAGGATCGTAGAAGACCTTCCCATCGCCCTTAAGCTTCATAACGACCTTACCCACGAGCTTATAGTCTCCCGGCTCTATCTCTAACTCCTTCGCTAACTTAGTACCTATGTATAACTCAGCCTCATCGTTCCGCTCCTCCTGCTCCTCAAACTCAAAACGAACCCGCTCACCAGGCTTCATATAGCTCTCGAGCTTCTCATCTAGCGCATCCTCCGCTATCTCACGTAACTCGTCTAGCTTATCGTAAAGAGCATCCAGCACCTCCGTAGGCGGCATATACTCCTTAGGCGTCATAGCTCCAGACGTAGACGTACGCTCGAAAGCGTAAGTCCCCCGCGGGGCGTCGAAATTACTTCCTTATACCGATACATGCTATTCATACCCTCCGTGCTACCACACTCGACCTTAATAACCACATCGTAGCTCATAAGCCACGAAGCCAAGAAACAAGAAAAAACTTCGCAACCCATCTCAGCGTCCATTATCTATCATCATCTTAACTCAGGTGGCCCCACCCTCCGCATTCAAAAACTACGAAGCTAAAAAAAATCACACGGGCATATAAGCCTCCACGATCAACTTACACCCGGTAGTATCCACAAACTCGCCACGACGTACCATCTGCAACACATCGTCGTTCACAACGAAGCCGTCGAAGCCGCGATACACGCGAACGACGCGGTACTCGTCGTACTCATTGCCGTCTACGTAGTAATGCTCCTCCTCTATCACGTAGCCATCAACTACTACGACGCACTTGTACTCAATGCGATCCTCCAAGATAGAACTAAACTCCCTCCTGTGCTCCGTGTATATCCCTACTAGCTCCTTCATGCTCTCGCCATCGTCGCCCTCAGCGACGTAGACGATGCCGTACTCCTCCTCCTCGTACCCTAAGGTATCCCTCGTGCCCCTCACGCGCAACCTCTTGAAGTACGCAGCATGGCCGTTGTACTTCAGAAGCACCCCATCCTCGTCGCCCTCTATTACTATCTTATCGCCTAGAATTATACTCACCTTAAAAACCTCGTCGCGGAGAATCCCGCGAGTCATAACAAGCCACGAAGCTTCGAAATAAAAAACCTTCGCTAGCTTCGTAGCTTCCTAGCTTCTCCGCTTCTTAAGTTAATCACAAAGCTCCGCTCGCCCCGATCGCTCTCAACCCTCATAAGCACCTCATCATAGCCGCGTAGATCAAGCATTAGTTCCTTCCTACGCTTCGCATACGGACGCTGCTCGATCCGAAGCTCGTAGTCTTTGAAGACCACCACGTAATCACCGACTACGTCACCATCTATGCGCTCAAGAACGCCCTCTAGCACCATATCGTCATAGCCCTCGTAGTCAAGAAGCCGCGCTAGCACCCGACCTTCGTAGCGCACGTAACCGAAGTCCTCGTCCTCCACCTCACCAGCTACGCGACTACGAAGCTCCAGGACGCGACGAGGCTTATAAAGCTCCACGCAGAAATCTTCCTCACCACCTTCGCATTCTACCCTACGAGGCGACGCGTAGCACCTCATGCTCCCAATACGCCCAAAGCACTCATATTCCTTCCCTATGCTTCGAACTCCCGCCCTTAGCTTCTTAGTTTCTAAGCTGATTGGCACAGTCTCTCCCCCCAGAAGCTTCGAAGCATTGCGATGCTACAAAAAACGCGAAACACGGAAGCCACGAAGTTTTGCTAAGCGAAAAGGCTTCGGGTGCTTCGAAGCCGCGATTCGACCAAACTCCGCCTCCGCCTCCGCCTCCCGCGCCCCTCGTCGTC
>Ga0256838_1000791_pt1 | contig 16915 bp, 19 predicted proteins | sample 4571419metaG_FD_185978 | JGI IMG/M metagenome (GOLD analysis project Ga0256838, IMG submission 185978) | Hydrothermal vent microbial communities from Guaymas Basin, Mexico - 4571-419 | ecosystem: Environmental > Aquatic > Marine > Hydrothermal vents | place: Mexico: Guaymas Basin | collected...
TAATTACATCAGCTAACTTGTTTATTACATCCATTGATACAACTTGTTTTTTTGGGTTTGGGTGGATAACTGGCATTATTGTTGGTGTCTCAATTTTCTTTCCATTTATGTTTAAGATTCCTATCCTGCCCATCGCATCTCTTTGTTTTATTTCAAATGTCATCATTTTATCTCCCATTTAATAATTTTTTAAATTTTGGCTAAAATGAGTTAAAAAAAATATAAAAAACTAAAAATTTATTTGTTTATTCATCAACCCTCTGAGTTCTTCTAACTGTAAAAGCAAATAGAGCTGGTAAAATAGCTCCTCCTAAGATTGCCTCTGTTAAAGCTACATCTGGGGCTAACAATGCATAGTATAAATAAGCCATACATAAGCCAGCAAAGCCAGAGAGGATTATGCACTTAATTAAATCTCTTTGTAATAACGATGCTAAGCTTGACAACAACGTCATTATTATAACTATGTAGTGTATAATTTCCATTGAACTCACCCATGAATTTAGATTATATATAACATATAACACTTAAAATATAAAAAATTTCTATGCAAGGGATTTTTATGGATTATTATATAACGTTATCTCCGGGTCTTGAAAAAATATCTAAAAATGAGATTGAATTTTTTGGAGGAAAAATTAAAGAGGTTAGAGAAAATAGGGGAAGAATATTTTTTAGTGGAGATTTAGAGATAATTCCTAAGATTAACTACTTATCAAGGACAGTGGAGAGGTTGAATATTTTATTACATAGGGAAGAGATTCCAAATATATCATTGGAGGATGTTTATGATAGGGTCTATAATATTGATTGGACTGAATGGGTAAAAGAAGAGCAATCTTTTGCTATTAGACCATTGAGAGCTGGGGAGCATAGCTTTACATCAATAGACATTGGGAGGGTTGCTGGTGAGGCACTAATAAAGTCATATCAAAAGGATAAAAATGTAAGATTGAAGGTTAATTTAGATGAACCAGATGTAATTGTTAGGGTTGAGGTTATATTTGACGAGTTAATTGTTGGAATTGACACAACAGGAGATGTTGCATTAGATAAAAGAGGGTATAGGGTCTTTAATCACCCAGCTCATTTAAATGCTACTATTGCATCATCTTTAATTTATTTAAGTGAGTGGAAGGATGATGAGGTTTTATTAGACCCGATGTGTGGTAGTGGCACTATTCCAATTGAAGGGGCTTTGATGAAGAGGAATATACCAATAGGAAAGTTCAGAGAAAATAAATATGGTTTTAAGTTTATTGATATTTTTGGTTATGAGCTCTTGGATAAAATAAAAAAAGAGATTGCTGAAAATAAAAACATTTACAAAATAATTGGATTAGATAGAAATCAAAAATATTTAGATGGAGCTAAGGAAAACGCAAAAAACGCTGAGGTTTTGGATACCATTAATTTTATTTGTGGGGATGCTACAAAATTGCATGAGAGATTTGATAGTGTTGATGTAATTATAGCAAATCCACCATATGGTATAAGGATGGGCAATAAGAGGGTTGTTAAAAAGCTATATAATGAATTTTTATCCTCAGTAAAAAAGATTATGCACGGTTCTTCTCGTCTGATAGTTATAACCGCAGAAGATAGAATGTTTAGAGATGCCATAATAAAGAATAACTTTGAGGTTAAAGATGAGTTCAATGTTATGTTTGGTGGTTTAATGACAAGGGTGTTTTACTTAACTTTATAATAATTTCTTTATCGCATTCCATATTAAAAAGCTCTGAGGTCTTAATGTTCCTTCTATTGGATTTAGAAATAAAATATTTTTCTTGACTAAATAAATATAAACTGGCATTGGAATCTTCTTCTTATCAATTTCATAGTTTTCTTTAAATAATTTTAATGCCTCTATAATATCTTCCCTTTTAACCTCTATAACTTTACTACCAATATCTACCTTTGGTTTTGAATAATTTAGCATATCCAAAAACATGTCCAATTTCTGCATGGCATCTTTTAATATAAAATTTAAAATTTCCCCTAAACCTTCATATCTTAACTTATTAATAACTTTTATTATTAAAATTGGTTTTCCACCAACATAAGAATAAATCAGCTCTTTATCCTCATCGGATAGTTTTTTATTTAAAATCTCCTCAGCTAAGAAATCTATAAACTTTAAAGCTGTCTCTTTATCAAAGTCATCCACTAAAATGTAATCCACTCTATCTTCTAACATTGCCTCATTATAAACTCTCTCTATAAACAAACTATCTGATGATAAACAAAAAACATGACAAGCATGTAGTTCTTTTGTTAGACGAACAAAGAAGTTAAATAACTTATAAATTAAAAATCCATTGATTTTTAAGTCCCCTATAACTTGCAATTCATCTATGATTAAAATAGGTTTTTTGTCTTTTTTATTTATCTCAATAAAATATTTTTCCAAAAAGTCAAAAATATCCTCTATATTATCCTTTTTTAATAATAACTGGCTTAATAGATGCTTAGGTATTGGAATTCCGCTAACAACCCCACCAGATAATTTTGAAATTAAAGAATATCTTATAACATTCGGAAGGTCTTTTACTAAGGATAATAAAGTAGTTTTTATCTTATCAATCAACGACTCTTCATAAACACTAAACAAAACCTTTAAAAACTTATTATAATCATCGATAAATTTCCCTCTAAGGTTTATATAAAAAACAACATATTTGTTTTTGTCTAATCTATTGTTTATTATTTCATTAATTAAGGCAGTTTTACCCGAGTTCATAGGACCATAGATAAAATAAATTATATCGGGATTTTCCTCTAAAATTGATAATATTTCCCTTATCTCCTTCTCCCTATTAAAAAAATTAAAAAATTTCATAAAATCACCGTCAATGGACATTAATATCTCCAAATAACTTCATATAAAAACTTCCTTTCTAATAATTTTTATTTTGCATTGGAAAACTTTAACTTCAATAACTACCACATTAGTAAATACCTTAATAAATATTTTGAGGGAAATGATGATTCAAGAAATAAAAGATTTTATTTACAAATACTATATTGAACCTGCTGAAAAGGGGACTGGCTATAATTTAATCCAAGAAATAACTTATGGGGTTATATTAGCTTTGTCTTTATATTTGTTTTATAAAGCTTTAAGAAAGTTAAATATAAATATTGACGAGAAATTTGCAATCCCAGGAGTTATTTTTACTGTCTTAATTGCTCTGATGAGGGCTTTGGTGGATTGTGGCTATATAGAAAGAAGTTTTTTAACCATAACTCCTGGAATAGTTTTTTTAATTGGTGGATTTTTTATAATAACTATATTAATTACTGGGGTAATATTTAAAGAGGATTATTATAAAGTATCTGCAATTATTGGATTAATCCCATTATTTTATTTTTTGTTTATATTTTTACAGCATATAGTTCATTTAGAGGCAATTTTATATGTTGGGGTTTTAGTTGGAGTATTTTATTATTTAGTTAAATTTTTAGATAAAAAGTTAAGGTTAAATATCTTTCAGTCAAAGATTGATGATTATGTTGTGATTGGGCAGTTGATAGATGCGTCTGCGACAACTATTGGAGTTGGGATTTATGGCTATTGGGAGCAACATCCAATTCCAAGATTTTTAATGGAAACATTTGGAGTTTATGCCTTTATTCCTTTTAAGCTTTTAGTGATTTTGTTGGCTCTTTATATTTTAAATAGGGAGGTTGAGGATGAAAATATAAAAAACATTATAAAGCTTTGCATAATGGCTCTTGGTTTAGCCCCAGGACTTAGGGATTTGTTTAGAACAGTTATGGGTGTCTAAATGGATTTTTTATTATTTATCCCTCTGCTTATAGTTGTTGGATTTATTGTTGGATTGTTAGGTAGTTTGTTGGGTGTTGGAGGGGGATTTTTGGTAGTTCCAACTTTAACGTTTATTTTTGATTATTTGGGTATTCCAAATGGTGTTAAATTTGCCATTGGGACATCACTATTAGTTGTATTTATAAATTCAATAATATCAATTTTTAGGCATGCAAAAATAAAAAACATAAACTTGAAGGCATCATTAATTATTGGAATTGTTAGTTTGATTTTTTCCTATATTACCGGATATTTGGTAGTTAATTTTATCAATTCAGGAATTTTAAAAAAGATGCTTGGAGCTTTTTTAATGCTAAGTGCAATATACATGGCTAAAACCTATCATATCGATGATAAAATTTCAGACAAAAAAGACAATTTATTAAACTTTGCTATTTATGGGGCAATTACTGGATTTATAGCTGGATTGTTTGGTGTTGGAGGGGGGCTTATTTTAATCCCAATACTGACCTTAGCCAAATATCCTGTTAAAAGGGCTGTTGCAATTTCTGTGGGAGTTATTCCTTTAACTTCAATTGGTGGGCTTATCTCCTATCTAATGGCAGATACAAAAAACTATATTTATAATATTGGATATGTTTCAATCCCAATAGCTTTAATTATAGCAATTCCAATAATCTACTCCTCAAAATTGGGTATAAAAATAAATCAAAAAATTCATCCAAAGTATTTAAGGGCAATACTTAGTTTAATACTGGGAATTATGGGTTTAATTATGATTTTTTAACTCTTCAATACTCCTTTCAATAAAATCTAAAACCTTATCAAACCCCTCCATTGTCTTTAAACTTAATAAAATAACCTCTGCATCAGGATTTATTTTTTTAGCATCATTCTCCATCTTTTTTATGTCAGCACCAACTGCCTCCGCCAAATCAACCTTATTTATTATTATCAAGTCAGCGGTTCTCATAATTTCAGGATGCTTTTCTATTGTATCATCTCCCTCAGTTGTTGATACGACAACAATCCTTTTATGAGTCCCCAAATCAAAATCAGCCGGGCAGATTAAATTTCCAACATTCTCAACAAACAATAAATCAATCTCATTTAAATTTAAGTCCTCTAAGGCATGTCCTACTAAATGAGCATCTAAGTGGCATTCTTTACCAGTATTTAGTGGGATTACCTTAGCCCCATGCTTTTCCATTCTCTCAGCATCAAACTTCGCTATGACGTCCCCGGCAATGCAGGCAATTTTATATTTATCCTTTAAATTATCAATCAACTTTTCAATTAACAACGTTTTACCGCTACCAATAGCTCCCATAAAATCAAATGCAACAACGCCATGCTTATTTAATAACTTCCTATTTTTATCTGCCAATCTTTTATTTGCCTTTAATATATCTTTGGCAATATCCAAAACCCCAACTAAATGCATATTCTCACCAAAAAATTATTTATTCCTCTCCATTTTCTTCCTCATCCTCTTCATCCTCAACATCTTCATAATTTGGATTCATCTTTTCATATAACTCATCAACATCGCTTTTTTTCTTCCAAAGTTCAAATCTTGCCCTCTTAATCTTCTGCCTCTCCCTCTCTAAAAACTTAAATGTCTTTGCATGTGAAGCTCCCCTTAAAAGCATTTCAACTGCCTCTTTAGCCACCTGAACCGGCTCATGTTCCCCAACTATCGCAACCGTCTTTCCATAAACAGATACATTTGTCCCAGTTAAATCCTCTATGTATCTCCTTGACTTTCCCTCTTTACCAATTACCCTACCTTTTAATCTTCTCATACTATTTTCAGAGCTTGCATAGTCCTCAATATCTATAACCTCCAAAACATATTCATCACTAACTAATCTTAAAGCAATTTCTGGATTAAAGCCCCTTCCAATAGCTCTAACAATATCCTTTGCCTTCCAAACGGCTAATGGGTCTTTCTGCTTATCCGTTCCATAAATGGTTACAGTTCCATCGGTATCAATCTCTAACTTAACTCCAAGCTCTTTCTCAATGGTTTTTTTAACATTTCCTTTTTTTCCTATTAAAACACCAACTCTATCCTTTGGAATCTTTAAAATTTCAATATTTTTATCTTGTCCAACATTACCAAAAACCATAATTATCACCACAATTGATTAGTATCATAAAATATTATAAAAATATTGAATACCTAAAATCTAAAAATAAATAAATTTATTATAACTGCTTAATCATTGCCTCATCAATTGGATTTACATCTTCCCCAGTAATATACTTATATAAATCTTTATAATTGCAATTAACTCTTTTTCTTCTGAAAAAGTTGCAGATATTTATACAATCTCTAATTAATAGGGGATGAGCTAATGGATGTTGAGTTATAACGCTCTGGGAAAAATCAATAAAAACGGGTTCGTCATCTTTAACTAATATGTTGTATTCACTCAAATCTCCATGAACTAACTCTCCTTCTTCATAAAGTTTTTTCATACTATCTTTTATAATCTTGTAATACCTCTCCCAATTCAAATCTTGTAAATCTTTAAGTTTTGGGGCAGGGATTCCCCTATAACCAACAAAATCCATAACTAAGACGTTCTCTCTCCTTAACCTTGCCTTTGGAGCATTTATAATTTCAGAAGCCCTCTTTAAATTTCTAAATTCTTTTTCAACCCATGCGTGAATTATCTGCCTTCTACTACTCTTCCTTAAATGAAATCTTGGGTCTCCTTGAATGTATTTACTCATCGTCTTAAAATCGCATGTTGCTACTCTATAAACTTTAACAGCCCTATAAAACTTTCCTTTTCTTGCTTTAAATACCACTGCCTCTTTTCCAGAATTAACTATTCCCACATACTCAGTTAGATGCTTCCCAGCTAATAAACTAAACAAAGTCATTAAGGTTCTTTTGTCAAAAACCTCATTAGCTGTCTTTAAATCTTCTAAAAACTTCCTCTCTTTCTCTAAAATTTCTTTTTGGTATTCTCTATCTAATTGAAACTCTTCCTTTTCACTTATTAATTTATTTAATTCATAAAGTTCATCTTTATCTTCAACTTTCCCAGTTTCTTTAATGTTCTTAGTTTTAGTTATGGACATCACCTTAATTATTTAAATGATAATATAAGCTTTATAATAGCTCATCTAAGTATCCTTTCCTTCTGAGCCATTCAACTTGTGTTTTTGTATATCTCCATATAATGTCACACTTCTGGTCTCCTTGAACTTCCCATGGCTTTACAATAACTATGTCCCCCTCTCTAACCCAAATTCTATTCTTTAATCTTCCTGGAATTCTTCCCATTCTTGTTTTTCCATCTAAGCATCTTACTCTAACTCTACTCGCCCCTAACATTTGCTCTATAATTCCTAAAATCTCATTTTCCTCTTTTCTTGGAATTCTTACTCTAATTTGTTGTTCTTGTTGCTGTTCAGCCATTTTCTCACCTTTCTAATTAATTTTATTGTTTTTTGTGTTTTATAATTTTTAAACCTAAAATTAAGTGTTTTGAACATGTTGAATTTCCATCACATTATATAATCTATTTTATATCCTTACTCAGTATATATATGTGTTGATTACCAATAAAAAGGTGAGGGTATGATAAGTAGAGAAGAGGCAATTAACTTCCTTAAATCAACCTCTATTGAAGAGATATTAAATAAATTAGCCCAAATTAATAATAAATTTAAAAGAGATTATATAACCTACTCAAAAAATGTCTTTATCCCTTTGTCAAAGTGGTGCAGAAATAGATGTGGATACTGCATTTTTAGAGAAGATAAGCCAAGTTTAATGAAACAAGATAAAGTTAAAGAAATTTTATTAAAAGGGGATAAATTAGGTTGTAGGGAGGCGTTATTTACATTTGGGGAAAAAGTTGATGAGAATGAACAAATTAAGGAGCAATTAAAATTTATGGGCTATGATAATATATTGGAATATCTCTACGACTTGGAGGAATGGACTTTAAATAACACCTCATTATTGCCACACACAAATTGTGGAATTTTAAATTATGATGAGTTAAAGATGCTTAAAGAGGTTAATGCATCCATGGGTTTGATGTTGGAAAATGCCTCTGAGAGGTTGATGAATACCATAGCCCACAAACACAGCCCTGGAAAGCATCCAAAGTTGAGGATTGAGATGATTGAAAATGCTGGAAAGTTAAAGATTCCATTTACAACTGGTTTGTTAATTGGTATTGGTGAGACAAACGAGGAAATTGTTGATTCTCTATTTAAAATAAAAGAAATTCATGAGAAGTATGGGCATATACAGGAGGTTATAATCCAAAATTTTAGGGTTAAAAGAGGAATACCAATGGAAAATTATAAGGAACCATCACCAATAAAAATGTTAAAGGTAATTATTTTAGCAAAGTTGATTTTAGATGATATTTCAATTCAAATTCCTCCAAATTTAAATAGAGAGACGGGGCAGTTGTTTTTGTTGGCTGGGGTTGATGATTGGGGAGGTATCTCTCCACTAACAAAGGATTATGTTAATCCAGAGGCGGAGTGGCCAGAAGTTAAAGAGTTGAGGGAATGGACTGAGGAGGTTGGATTAAAGTTAAAGATGCGACTGCCTGTCTATGATAAATACATAAGTAGAGAATGGTTAAGCGAGAAGGTTTATAATAAGATTATTGAGATGGGATGGTTAAAGGAATAGCACTCTCTATTATTGATATTTGCTTTTTTAAGATATCTTCATATTTATTTTTTAATATTTGTAGGGCTTTGTAGGCAGATTTTCCATCTAAATACATAACCTCCTCTTTTCCTCTTTCCATATATTTAACATAAGCCATATTTTCATCAAAACTTATTGTTAAAGATATAAATTTATTTGAGCTTAAAATATCCTTTAACATCTCTTCATAAACATTATTTCCACAGAATAAGTTTAATTTAGCTATCTCTTTTATGTCTTCATCTTCAATGAGTTGTTTTATTTTTTCATACTCGGAGATAATTATTTCTAAATTATCTACCAGTTCCTTAAAACTTTCAGCCCTTTCAATTAAACAAATGAATTTAATTTCAATTTTTCCTTTTCCTTTCCATCTCCACTCTCTATTTTTCCATTTACTGATTTTTTCTTTAATTTCTTTGAGGTTTATCTCCATAGATATGCACCAATTTTCAAATTAATAACAAAGTATTTATTTGATGGTTAATTAATTTATACTCAAATGAGGGAAAATATAAATTTGGTAGGAAACAAATACAACCACTATTAAAAAGATTTGGTGATATTCATGATTAAAATATTGGTTGATAACACTGCCTATAAAAATTTTTTTGCTCAGCATGGTTTTTCAGCTTTAATAGAAATAAACAATAAGAGGATTTTATTTGATGCTGGACAAAATCCAATAACTTTGAGAGAAAACTTAAAATTATTTAATGAAAAGGATGGGTTTGATTATGTTGTTTTATCTCATGGGCATTATGACCACTGCGATGGTTTAAAATATGTTATAGAGAATGACTTAATTAATGGAAAGGTTATAGCCCATAAAGATGCCTTCTTAGATAAATATTCTGGCAGTAGATACATAGGAATTGACAAGGAAGTAAAGGATTATCTATTAAAAAAAGCTGATTTAGAGATTATTGAAAAGCCATATAAGATAGATAAGGACGTTATTGTCTCTGGCTATGTTCCAAGAAAGTATGAATATGAGATGGAAGAATTTCAATGTATTAAAGATGGAAAGAAAGTGAAAGATAATATAAACGACGATATGTTTTTAATAGCCAAGGGGATTCTAATAACTGGCTGTTCTCATAGTGGAATTATAAATGTAGTTGAATATGGAAAAGAGTTGAGTGAAATTAAAGGAGTTTTAGGGGGCTTTCATTTAGTTGGGATTTCAGATGATTATTTAAATAGGGTTGTAGATTATTTTAAATCCCAAGATTTCTGGTTTATGCCTATGCACTGCACTGGATTTAAAGCTTTAACAAAGCTATCCCAATTAGATAACTTTGTTTATGGGCATGTTGGGAAAGTAGTTCATTTCAAAAGTTAATAAAATCTATTAATTTATTGGAGGGAGTTTATCAATGGTTTTAATATATTATAAATAGCTTTGATTTTTTAACAAAATCCTGAGAAAATTAATTTTAGGGAAATAATTAAAAATTAAGGTATTGTTATGAAGGAAACTGAGAAGCCACTAATTTTAAGTATTGTTGGTAATATATTATTGGGATTAATAAAAATAATAATTGGTTATGCCTATTCAAGTATATCTTTAATTTCTGATGGAATTCACTCACTATCTGATGTTATAACGAGTATTATTGCCATTGTTGGTGTAAAGATAGCTTCAAAACCAGCAGATGAGTCCCATCCCTATGGTCATGCGAGATTTGAGTGTCTGTTTTCTTTTTTTATTGGTTTGGCTTTATTCCTCACCGCCTATGAGATTGGAAAGTTTGCAGTGGAAAGGATTATTAAAGGGGAAGTGATTGAGGTAAATGCCATAATGGTTGGAGTTGCTATTTTATCAATAGTAGTTAAGGAAATTATGACGAGATATTCCTTATTTATTGGAAAAAAGTTAAATAATCAAATTTTAATTGCAGATGCGTATCATCATAGAAGTGACGCTTTGAGTAGTGTTGTAGTTTTAGTTGGTTTGTTATTGCAAAAATTTGGCATCTATTATGGTGATGCCATAGCTGGAATTATAGTAGCTTTTATGATTGCAAAGGTAGCTTTTAATATATGTTTGAGAAATATTGACTATTTAACAGGAAAAGCCCCTTCAAAGGAATTTTTTGAGATTGTTAAAAAAGAGGTTTTGAGTTTTGACAAGGTTATTGGCGTCCATGATATAAAAGCTCATTATGTTGGGCCGAAGATTCATGTTGAGTTGCATGTAGAAGTTCCTCCAAATATCTCAGCAAAAGAGATGCATGATATTGAGGTTGCTATTAGAAATAAATTGGAAAAATTGGAGAATGTTGAAAGGGCTTATGTGCATGTGGATATTGTGGATTAATTACCACTCTCTTTATTTAAAAATATATAAAATTAAGTTGAATATTTAAAATAACAAATTAATTTTTCTAAAAAATTAGTAAAATTATGGTGGGCTCGGGGCGATACAAACGAAACTTTTAGAAAAAGTTTCATCAAAAATAAATCAAAAAAATAAAGTTCCAATAGAGCAGAGTTCTATGGAAATAAAATTATGGTGGGCTCGGGGAGATTCGAACTCCCGACCACCGCCGTGTCAGGGCGGCATCATAGCCATCTAGACCACGAGCCCACGACCACAAGCGAAATTAAGATATGTATAACTTATATATAAACTTTTCGGTTGCAATGTGATTTATTGTATGTTTAAATATATAAAAAAATTTTAAAAAATACTTAAACATGCAAATATTTATTATAATACTATAAGGTATAAATATAATTGAAGTTAAAAATAATTAGAAAATTAAAATCCTTAAAGGGAAAACATGTTTAATGTTTCAAGATAAATTGGGGAGTTACGATGGTGGGGGAGATTCCAGTCTTGCTTGTAATGAAAAAACCAATAGTAGTTAGTGGGGATGTATCAGTATATGATGTTGCAAAATTAATGATTGAACAAAATATTTCTTGCGTTCTTGTAGTATGTGAAAGGACAAATCATGAGAGTATTGAAGTAGCTACTGATAGAGATATAATAAAGAAAGTATTGATTAAAAAATTGCCTCCAGATAAAGTTAAGATTGAAGACATATCCTCAAGAAATTTAGTTACCATTCCACCAAATACTACAATTGATGAAGCTTTAAAAATTATGAATAAATATAAAACTAATGAACTGTTCATTGTAGAGGATGGAAAAATTGTAGGAATGATAACGGAAGAAGATTTGATAAAAATTACTCCAGAAATCATTTCTACTTTAAAAGAGCTTGTAAATTATCTACTGCAAATTATTAATGAAGTTACTGGTGAAGAGAGTAGCAACAAATCTAAAGAAGTACAAAAAATCGACCAAAGTAAGGATAATAAAAAAGATGAATCTAATATAAGAAAAAAGATAATATTAATAAAATAGTTGGGTGACGGATTTGGTTAAAATAAAAATCTGTGGAATAACTAATGAGGAGGATATGGAATATATATCAAAAAGAGTCCATGCAGTAGGGGTTATAGTAGATGTCCCTGTAAAAACGCCAAGAAAAATCTCCTTAGAGAAAGCCACTGAGTTAAAAAAATATGTTGCTCCATTTACATCCTTAGTTGCTGTATTGATGCCAAATGATATAAAAGAGGTTTTAGAGGTCTATAATACTTTAAAGCCAAATGCCATACAACTACATGGATTTGAGAGTTTGGATTTTGTCAAAGAGTTGAATGAACTCAAAAATGGTGGAAAATTAAATTCTCATATAATTAAAGTTATTCATATTCCAAAGGATGAGGAGATTGAATTTAAAACTTTATTAGATACTGCTAAAAATTATGAGAAGTATGTTGATGCAATACTTGTAGATACAAAAATAGAAAATGTAAAGTTAGAAGGAAAAACCCATAATTGGGAAGTGTCAAAAAAGCTGAGAGAACTCTTAGAAAAGCCGTTAATTTTAGCTGGTGGATTAAATAAAAATAATGTTGTAGAGGCAATAAAAACAGTTAAACCATATGCCATAGATGTATCCTCCTCATTAGAAGCTTATGGAGGAAAAAAGGAGTTAAAAAAGGTAGATGAGTTTTTAGAAATTGTTAAAAAATGCTAAGATAATACACTATTATTTATTAAAAAGCTTTAAAATCTCATCCTTATTTGGTTTTACAATACCCTTTTCAGTTATAATTGCAGTTATTAAATTTGGAGGAGTTTTATCAAAGGCATAATTATAGCAACCAACGCCCTCTGGAACTATTCTAACTCCATCAATATATGCTACCTCTTTCTCATCTCTCTCCTCTATGATAACATCTTCCTCCTTACTCTTTAAATCAAATGTAGATAATGGGGCAGCGACATAAAATGGGATGTTATGATACTTAGCTAAAACTGCCAAGCTGTAAGTTCCGATTTTATTATAGACAGTCCCATCAGCTAAAATTCTATCTGCTCCAACTATAATCTTATCTACCTCCCCCTTCTGCATTAAAAAGCCCGCTGTATTGTCGGTTATAACCTTAACAGGAATGCCTTCATAATTTAACTCAAAGGCGGTTAATTTAGCCCCCTGTAATCTTGGTCTTGTCTCATCCGCTATAACTCTAATATTTTTGCCGTTGTAGAAGGCAAATCTAATAACGCTTAAAGCAGTTCCGTATGCAGAGGTTGCCAAAGCCCCAGCATTGCAGTGAGTTAATATGGTGTCTCCATCCTCTATAAGTTTCTCTCCAATCATCCCAATTTTTTTACAGGTTTCTATATCCTCCTCATGTATTTTCTTAGCTTCATCTAAAATTGATTTTCCTTCTTTGTAGGCATTTAAACATCTATCTAACGCCCAAAATAGATTAACAGCTGTTGGTCTTGTGTTTTTTAATACTTCATAAGCTTTATAAATATTATCTCCTTTAATTTCAGCTAATGCCAAACCATAAGCCCCAGATATGCCAATAGCAGGAGCCCCTCTAACAACCATGTCCTTTATTGCATAAGCAACATCTTCATAAGTTTTACAAATAAAATATTCCAACTTGTTTGGCAATTTTCTCTGGTCTATTAGAATTAACTCCTTTTTATCATCATCCCATATTATTGGTCTTAAATCTTTCATCATCATCCCTCTCTAAGAGTTTTTTTAAATAGTATTTGCTATAAATAGCCCCAGCAGTGTTGTGAGATAATACCCTATCTTTAACTATAAATGTGGTTGTTGGAGCTTTTGAATATTTTTGAAATAAAATATCATGCCCAATACACAACCCAACAATAATATTTAAATCAGTTCCAATTTTGTTTAAAATTTCTGCTTGACCTATTGGATTACATATTGCCTCTTTTTCTCCCTCATTAATTTTTTTAAAGTTAAAAACATCTTTATCAATTCCACAAACCTTACAGCAGACAGAATAAACATCAAAATGCTTAGATAAGATTTTGTCCAATACCCTCGCTTCGTTTTCTAAGCCAATGCAAAAAGCAATGCCTATTTTTTTATAATCCATGAGTTTGCAGAACTCTATAATCTCCTCCAACCTTGTTTTTTTCATGTAATAGGTCGCTTCAATGTAGGCAGAGACCTCAGCAATCTTTAAGTTTTCTTCTTTTTTATATTCCTCAATTATTTTTTGAGTTATATCTTTTCTACAATTTTTTCCTAAATAGCAAAGTTTTTTATTGCATTGGGAGCATTTCATAATTAACCACCATAGGGGAAAAGTATGAGAATTGATACATTCATATTTTTGATGTTTATTGGCATTGGAATTTTGCTTTTACTATTAAATATAATAAATCTAACAGAGGTATTTCATATTGTGGAATGGAAAACAATATTTTCGCTATTTTATTTAATGGTTATTGTAAATGTTATGAAGGATACAAAATTTTTAGATTATCTCTCATTAAAAATGTTAAAAAAATCAAAGAGGGTAGTTATTTCCCTAATAATCTTGACTTTGCTTTTATCAGCTATAATAACAAATGATGTTTCTTTATTTGTTATCCTTCCTCTAACTTTAATAATCAATAAGTATGTAAAAATGCCATTGAAGGATTTAGAAAAGCTTATAATCTTTGAGGGCATTTCTGCGAATATTGGAAGTGCTTTAACACCAATGGGCAATCCTCAAAATTTATTTTTATTCCACTTCTACAACATTGGAGCTCTGGAATTTATAATTAATATGATTCCATTTGAAATTTTTGGAATTTTAGTTATATTACCATTTTTAAATGCTAAAAAATACGATGTTGATATAAATGTAGATGTTGAATTTAATAAGGAGTGGGTTATTTACATATTAACTTTTATCTTGGTTTTATTATGTATATTTGGATATTTAAATTTTTTATATATTTTGCCCTTAATGTTGATAATTTTAATATACAATAGGGTCGAGATAGATATCCTATTCTTACTAACATTTATATTCCTATTTATCGATATAGAAGGGTTTAAAAAACTTGGAATCATTGATTTATTTCATATAAAATGTAATAATTTAATGTTAATGGTTTATTCCTCTTTATTGTCTCAAATAATTTCCAATGTCCCAGCTGCTGTATTGCTCTCAAATGTATATAAAAATTGGCTACCAATTGTCTATGGTGTAAATGTTGGTGGAAATGGAACTTTACTTGCCTCTTTTGCCAATTTAATAACTTTAAGATTGTCAAAGGGAAATGTTGGGGCAGGAAGATTTTTATTATTTGGGGTAATAATCTATATTATGCATTTGACTACGTTGATAATCTATACTAAAATAGTGTGGGGTTAAGATACCATGGACTTAATAGATGAAGCTATAAAATTAGAAAGTGATTTAATAAAAATCAATTCAGTTAATCCCTCATTTGGTGGAAAAGGAGAAAAAGAGAAGGCAGAATACGTAAAAAATAAGTTGATGGAATATGTTAAAAAATACAATATAAAAAATTACATTTTGAGAGAATACAATGTAACTGACAAATATGGAATTGAAAGACCAAACATTGTATTTAAATTAGATTTTAAAAAGGATAAAACACTGCATATTATCTCCCATTTAGATACTGTCCCAGAGGGGGATGTTAGTTTATGGAATACAAACCCGTATGAGCCGGTTATTAAAGATGGAAAAATCTATGGGAGAGGAGCGGAGGATAACCATAAGGGGATTGTTTCCTCACTATTATTATTGAAGATGATTTTTGAAAACAATGTTGAGCCAAAATATAATTTATCATTAATTTTTGTGTCTGATGAAGAAGATGGGAGCGAATATGGATTAAAATACTTATTAAACTTTGAAGATGAGATATTTAAAAAGGATGATTTAATCATAGTCCCTGACTTTGGAACACCTACTGGCGAATTTATTGAGATTGGAGAAAAAGGAATATTGTGGATAAGGTTTAATATTAAAGGAAAGCAGTGTCATGGTAGCACGCCAGAAAATGGATTAAATGCAAATATAATTGCCTTTAACTTTGCAAATAATTTGTATAGTAGATTATATGAACACTTCAATAAAACCAATCCTATATTCCTACCAAAATACTCAACTTTTGAGCCAACAATATTAAAAAACAAAGTTGAGAATCCAAACACCATTCCTGGACATGTAGAGGTTGTTTTTGATTGTAGAATTTTACCAACTTACAAAATGGAGGAAGTTTTAGAATTTATAAATAACTTTATCAAAAACTTTGACTTTAAAAAATATGTTAAGCATTATGATACCTCAATAGAAGCAGAAATAAGCTATGAGATATTAAAATCTGAAAATCCAAATTACACCGATGAAAACGCTGAAATTATCAAAGAATTAAAAAAAGCTATAAAAAAGGTTTTAAATAAAGAGGCAAAGCTCTGTGGAATGGGTGGAGGAACTGTTGCGGCATTTTTAAGATATAGGGGATATAATGTGGCTGTCTGGGGCATTGGGGAGGAAACAGCTCACCAACCAAATGAGCATATTAAAATAGAGGATTTGGTTAAGATGGCTGAAGTGTTTTATGAGATATTACAATAAAGTTCTTTTTTGGTGATTAATTTGCATCGAGTGTGGTGCATAATTCATACATTCGAATTTATACTCTAACCTTTTTAATCCTTATTGGGGGATAACCGTAGGTTTTTAGGTTGTAAATCGATAGTATCTGTGTTGTTGTTATAACCAATAACATACAGAAAACGTGCTTCTTCTCAAAACCTTTTATATTCATCCAAAGTCTATTCATAATCTGGTTTTTTATTATCGAATTTAACTGCTCTATTCGTTTACCAATGGTTTTTATATTTTTTTATATCCCTATTTTTTTATCTCGTCATATTTAAGTTTTTAATTATGCACCATGCTAATCAAATTTCTCAACCTTTATAATATTTTCGATAAATTTAATATTACTATAAGAAAATCAATAATTTAAATTTTATTATCCAAATCTATAAATGTAAAAATTTATATTCAAGGAGAGTTTGAAAATAAACCTA
>Ga0256838_1000793_pt1 | contig 16910 bp, 24 predicted proteins | sample 4571419metaG_FD_185978 | JGI IMG/M metagenome (GOLD analysis project Ga0256838, IMG submission 185978) | Hydrothermal vent microbial communities from Guaymas Basin, Mexico - 4571-419 | ecosystem: Environmental > Aquatic > Marine > Hydrothermal vents | place: Mexico: Guaymas Basin | collected...
ACCGTTAGTGGATTGGAGTATCTGCCATCGTAGGTTCCAAGACCGAGTTTTTGAGTGTTGACAAAAATTGGTCCTGAAGAATCCAGATTGTATTCAGGAGACAGGAGTATAACTTCAGTTTTCGTTTGATCTACACTGGAGATGTTCACCGAAGATACACTCACATTAAAGGGGGTTCCACCAGGAATACCATCAGAGCCCACAATTAAAGACCCCTTAGAGACTTCATTCCCAGAGGAGTCTCTGAGAACAACATAGACCACAGTGCCTTGTGAAAGGTCGCCGCTTAGTATAATCTCCACATCAGTAACCGTAGTTCCCGATAACCATAGAGTGTATCTACCCTCACTAACGGGACTAACGACACCGTTATCCCCAACACCCAACTCTTGAACAGAAACATTAATGTTAGGCATAGCTAACCCAAACGTTGCAAGGAGAAGCACTAATGCTATCACCACCGAAATCCACCTTACCTCAGTCTCCATCGGTTATAGTTATGCGTAAGGTGTTAAAACATTATCCAATGTTGTTTCACAAATTAAAAAGACAAGGAATTACTTTTTAGGCGGTTACCCCCTCTGTTGAAGCTCCTGCGCCTTCTGGGCGAGGTCACCGAGCTGTCCTTCGAGCTTCTTGAGTGCCTCCTGGGTCCTGGCGATCGCCTCTTCGTACTCCTTTATCCGGGCCTCGAGGTACGCTACCGCATCGTCGAGGTTCTTCTCGATGGCGTAGCCGGCCCCGACGCTGACGATGGCGTTTTCCTTGTCCTCTATCCTGGCCTTGAGGAACGAGCCCGCGCCGATCGGCACGAGTATCTCCGGCTTCTCCTCTTCGACTTTCTTGAGCTCTTCGAGCGTCTCCTTGACGGCCTGGAACTCGTTCTTTCCGAGGGTGAGGAGCTCGAGGTTCTGGGCCAGGAGCTGGGCCTGAGCCTGCAGGAGCTGGTACTCGTAAGCGAGCCTCTCAAGCTGCTCATTCGCTTCCGCCATTTCACACCACCGGAACCACTTGGAGGGGGGAGCTTTTAAGGTTTGGGTTGGAAAGGGGGAGAAAAGTCAGCCGATTATCTCCTCCCTTATCCTCTCGGCTATCTCCTTGAGGGCCTTAGCCGCCTTCGACTCGGGGAACGCCTCGACGACCGGCTTCAGCATCACCATGCTCTCCGGGATAGCCCTGTCGTAGGGCACCTCGCCGAGTATCGGGATTCCCTCCCTTTCCGCCCACTCCCTCAGCGCGGTGAAGCCCGGATTGATGTCGGCCTTGTTGATTATGAGGTAGGCCGGCTCCCTGAAGTGCTGGACGACTTTATAAGCCCTCTGGACGTCGCTCAGGGAAGCGGGGGTGGGCTCGGCGATGAGTATCGCAACGTCGGCACCGCCGAGGCTGGCTATGACCTGACAGCCGATTCCAGCGGCGGAGTCAACGACCATGTGCTCCAGGTTGAGCTCCTCCATGACCTTCTTCGCCCACTCCTTCTCCTCGGTAACGAGCTTTCCGCTCTCCGGCCTGCCAACGTCGAGCTGGGCAGATATAATTGGGAAGCCGTACTTGGTGGTAGCTTTCCTGACAACACCGGAGCGGGCCTCCTCGAGAGCTATAGTTCCCGGGACCGGGCAGACCAGGCCGCAGACGTTGCAGCCTTCACAGGTGAGCTCGTTGACCACGTAGTTGCCCTCATCGTCGATGTAGATGCTGTCATAGGGGCAGCGCTCCATACAGATGCCGCACCTTATGCAGCTCTCCGTGCTTATCCTAGCTACCTTCGCGCCTATGTGCTCCCTCTCCTCCTCCCACTCGGTGACGCCGAGGAGCAGACCGAGATTCGGGGCCTCGGCGTCGGCATCGACCGCCACAAGTTTGTATTCGTCCTTGAGGAAGTAGAGGAGCGAAGCAGTTATCGTACTCTTTCCAACGCCACCCTTACCGCTCGCTATCGCTATCTGCATCACTCACCACCCCCGAGGAACTTGAGAACCTTCTCGGCGAGTCCCTCAAAGATTTCGGCCTCTGGATAGTCCGTCAGGACTATCGGCCTTCCCTCAACGTAGCTCCTCACGATGTTCTCGCTGTAGGGTATCTCGGCGACTACCTCCGCGCCGTACTTTTTAGCCAACTCGTAGACCCTCTCCTTCTCGCCAAGGTCGGCCCTGTTTATCACGACCCACGTGGGCATCCCCATGAGCTTTCCGAGTTCGAGGATTAGCTCGGTGTCGTGGATTCCGAGGGGAGTGGGTTCGGTGACCGCTATAAGTAGGTCAGAGAACTCGACCGCCTTCGAGACGGTGTTTCCAGTTCCTGCGGCGGTATCGATGAAGAGCAGCCCCTTCTGGACCGCCTGGGCCTTCTTCTTAGCGGCTACGACGAGGGGCATCGAGCGCTCTTCCCCTTCCCTCAGCCTTCCGGTGACGAGGGTGAACCCGTAGGGGGTCGGGGTAACGTAGGTGTGGCCGATGAGCCTCTGGCCTTCGAGTATCGCCCCGGGCACCGGGCAGACTATCTCGCACGCGCGGCAGCCCGAACAGAGGTTCGGCATGAGGAACGGTGTCCCGTCCTTCAGGGTGATTATGGCGTGCTCCTCGCAGACCTCGGCGCACTTCCTGCACTTGGTGCACTTCGAGTAGTCAAATCTCGGCATGAACTGCATGACCGGCTCCTCGTTGGTCAGCTCGACCCCGAGGAGGAGGTGGTCGTTAGGGGCCTCAACGTCAAGGTCGGCGAATGTAAGTTCCGTCCCAAGCTTTTTGAGTGCAACGGCAAGGTTTACGGCGACCGTTGACTTTCCGGTTCCTCCCTTTCCACCGCTCACGGCTATCTGCAAGCTCTCACCTCCGGAATTAGGCTAACCTAAAAGCTTTTAAGCTTTGTGCATACGCTCAAAACGGTGATGCTAATGAGGTGCCTGAAGGTCGCGTTTGGAATGGAGAACGACGAGACGCTTATCGATGCCCACTACGGGGATTCGGAGTTCTTTGGGATATACGAAATCTGCGAGGACGGGAGCATCAAACTCCTCGAAAAGAGACACAACAAAGCGAAAGACCTTGAGGAGGAACACGACGAGGGGCACGGGGATCCGAGGAAGTTCAAAGCCGTGGTGAGCCAGCTCCTCGACGTCGACGTCCTCGCGGCGTTCAGAATGGGCCCGAACTTCCTGAGAATCCGCGACAAGACCAACAAGGTGGCATTCTTTACCAGAACCCGGGATCTAAAGCTCGCCCTCCAGAGGTTTGTTGAGAACTTCGACGAGCTGTGGGAGCAGGTGCAGGAGAAGAAGAGGGCGATCGAGAAGCCAATCGTCGAGGAGTGATCCTCCACCTCACTTTATTTGGCCCGTGCCGGAGGGAAACTTCTCGTCCTGAAGGTGTGCCGCCCATGAAGTTCTGGGGAATCGTGCCAAAGGTGGCGGCAGTCTCCGCCCCGTACGTGGCGGCCGCTTTTTATTTAAACGATCGATTTAACTTGACCTCTGTTCAGCTCGTTAGGCCGGGTGCCTCCCTGATGGCAATCGGCGTGGCCCTATGGCTCCTCTGCTACCCCCAGGTTTCGCGGGCATACGCCAGGGGCGAGCTCCTGACCACGGGGTGCTACTCAAGGGTCAGACACCCGATATACTCAATCTGGGGCTTTCTTATAGTGCCAGGCTTCTCGCTCGCCATCGGCGGCTTTATGCTCGGCCTACCTTTGGTTTACTGGCTCGCAGTGGTGAGGTTTATAGATGAAGAAGAGAACGCCCTGGAGGAGAGGTTCGGCGATGAGTGGCGGGAATACGCGAAAAGAACGGGCAGGTTCCTACCGGGGATTCCAGCTCCTCCCGGTTCACCTCTACGTCCTGACCCACCTGAAAAAGGCGGGCGTTGATTACGCGAAGATGATGGGAAAGATGAGCGGCCTTCCGCTTGAGCTCATAACGGATGCAATCGAGGACCTCCTTGAAATCGGCCTGATAGAACGCGACCCGGGGAGCGCGGTAAAGCGAAGCAGGGCACGCTTCAAGAAGGCCTTCGAGGTTCACAAGCACCACACCTACTACCGCCTCTCCAGGGAGGGCGAGCTCTTCGTCCGTTCGATTGACAGAAGGTGGGTGGAGGGGTATTTTAACACACTCCTCCCAAACGGGTGGAAGATCGCCAGGTCACTCGCCGAAAGCAGGGACCTAAAGGAAGCGGGCAGAAAGGTAAGCATTGACGGTGAGACCCTCGAAGAGCTGAGGGTTCTCCGCTTCGTAACTGAGAAGGGCAGAAAGACGGAGTTCTTCAAGCGACTGTGGGAATTCCTCGGGGTTTAAAGCTCGATGACGCTCCCCGTTCTCACTTCCACGAACTTTTCGGGATATTTCTTCCGCACGTACGCCTTCGCATCATCCCCAGAACAGTGCGCCGGTGCTATGAACTCAGCCAACTCCGACAACCTATCAAGAGTCCTGGCCGAAGGATAATGAAAGCCTCCGATTACGAGGTGGGCTTTCTCATACCCAGAGACCTCAAGGACCGCCCTGGTAAGTCTGTCAACGCCCGGATGAGAACAGCCAACGATGACGACGAGGCCGGAGGGCGTCTCCACCCCAACCGCCTGCTCGAACCCGTTTAAGGGCCCCGAACTCCAAACTTCAGTTTCGATCTCACCGACCTTCGTGACCTCTCTAACCCGAAATCCCCATTGTCTCACCATCGTCCCGTTTCCCGGCGGGGCATAGAGAGGAATTCCCGGATTCAGCTCACCGACGAGGGAGAGGCCCCCGTAGTGGTCGTAGTGCCAGTGGCTGAGAACGGCGAAGTCGAGGCCCCGTAGGGAAACGCCGAGAACTCCAGCGTTGTTGAGCAGTATCCCTCCCCTGGTGTCGGCATCGAAGAGGAAGCGGGTTCTTCCCGCCACAAGGAGGCTCCATCCCCAGTCGTTGAGGAAGCCCTTCGAAGGGGCGTTGTCGTTAAGGACGAGGAGGTGCATACTCTTCCCCCTTTTACCCTCTCAAAGCAACGTATCACTGGAAGGGTTTTAAACTTCTCCCGCCAAACACACGTGGGGGAAGAAAGTGAGGGAAGTAACCTACCGCATTATCGGCATAGTCCACAGCCCATTCAAGGAGCCGAAGGGCGTTCCAATACAGCCCTCGGCGGCCAGAGGAGTTAGGGGGACCGTTGAGGTTTTCCCGGAGTACTCGCCAGGACTGAAGGACATCGAAGGGTTCTCGCACATCATACTGCTTTACCACTTCCACCGTGCAGAGCCAGGAAAGCTGCTCGTTAAGCCCTATATGGACGACGAGGAACACGGAGTCTTCGCCACCCGCGCACCGGGCAGGCCGAACCCGATAGGCCTCTCGATAGTGAGGCTCCTCAGTGTTGAAGGAAACGTGCTCCACATCGAAGACGTTGACATCGTTGACGGAACCCCTCTCCTCGACATAAAGCCATACGTGTCTGAATTCGACGTGCGAGAAGTTGAGAGAATCGGGTGGCTTGAGCGGAACGTCCACAAGCTCCCAGAGACCAGAGATGATGGCAGATTCGTGGGGAAAATAAAGGAGTTTCGCTGAATTGCTAACAACACCAGATCATGGCACCCCAACCACGTACTTCAGATTCCCCTCCTCAAAGCCCCTGAAGGAGCCGAGTTTGAGGCCGAGGAGAGCCCTCTCGAGATCGACCACCTTCATCGCCGCGAGGTGCGTGACTCCGGTTCCCTTCAGGAATTTGGGCAACAACTGACCAGTTGGGCCAGTGAGAACGAAGAGCCTCGCCCTCTTCGCCCTCTCGAGGAGCATATCTATCGTGCCGTTAACGAGACAGCTCGCGCTCGCTATTACAGCATCCATCTCCGGCAGGAGATGGTACTCAAGGGCGTCGCTGTAGGTGTCCTTGTCCCAGAGCTTGGCGTTCCTCTCGAAGACGAAGACGTTGAAACCCCTCTCGCGTAGCGCTTTTGTCAGTGGCGGCATGTTTCCTATCAGCGCGACCTTACCAGCGTCCTCCGGCAGGAGTTCAAGTACATCGACCCACTCCGCGTTGCTCAGGTCGATGTGATACTGCGAGACCGCGTTGATGGCAGCAAGACCGAGTGTTCTCTCTATGGCGTTCAGGCTGTCGGCCCTCTCGATGAACGCTTTGAGGGAGGGCTCGGTTACGGAGTTCCGATAGCGCTGGACCTCCTCAGGCAGAGTCATGGCAACTCCCAAAGCCTTTCCCTCGGGCCCTTCAACGAGGACCCACGTGTACGGCAGTGCGAAGCCAAAATCCACCAGCTCAAGCTCATCCACAAGCGGGAGTGCCTTCCCCTTGATTTCTTCAAGCAGCATTTCCCCCACCCCTCGGTGTTAGGCGCCCATCCTTAAATGTCCATCGATAGTTAGGTGAACCGAAAACTTTAAATCTTGTGCATATGCACAAAATAATGAAGAGAAAAGGAGGTGATTGGCATGAGGATCGCAATCCCAACCAACGGAGGAGGGCTCAACGACACGGTTGCGCCCGTGTTCGCGCGCGCCCCTGCGTTTTACATAGCGGACGTTGACGAGAAAGGAAACATAACCAGCGAGAAAGTCATCCAGAACGGTGCCGCCATGGCCGGCGGTGGGGCAGGCCCAATGGCGGTCCAGACGCTCATCAACGAGGGGGTTGAGGCGATAATAGCACCGCAGGTCGGTCCGAACGCCCTTGGTGCCATACAGGCCGCGGGCATAAGGCTCTATCAGGTCGCGCCTGGAACCCCGGTCGAGGAGGCCATAAAGGCGGTCACCAGCGGGAGTGTCGAGCAGTTCAGAGCACCCGTGACACCGGCCGCACCGGTGGCCCCGGCAACCCCAGCGACTCCCGTCCCGGCGTACGGCCCGTACCCGACTGCGCCGGCTTACCCGCCGTACCCAGCCTATGGTTACGGCCCTGGATGGGGCAGGGGCTGGGGCCGCGGAAGAGGTGGAAGAGGACGCGGCTGGGGCCGTGGATGGGGCAGAGGAGGAAGAGGCTGGGGAGCCCAGCTCGGCTACTGCCCCTGGACCGGCCAGCCCAGCAGGAGGACCCTCCGCTGGCTCTACGGCTGGTGGTGACGCCCTTTCCATTTTCGACATTTTTACCAATCTAACGGTGGATTGAGAGCTGAAGTGAGGGAAAGTCTATGCCACGCGGATTCGGCAGGGGATACGGCAGGTTTAACGGCGGATACAGGAGGTACGGCTTCTTCCCGTTCGGGGGAGTTTACGGGTTGATAGACCTCCTGTTCCTGATCGGGATACTGTACTTCCTGGTCAAGCTCTTCATAGTGGCCGCTCCCTATGCCATCGGGCTGGTGGTTCTCCTCATCCTGAGGGCCTTCCTGAGGCCCGGCCCGAGGACCTGGTTCGGACCATTCTGAGCTTATGCAAACTTTTTTAAGTTCGGTTTTCCTAATTTTTGCGGAGGTGGTTGTGATGAGGATAATCGTGTCAACGGTTAACGGGGGCCTCGACGACAGGGTGAACCCTGCTTTTGGAAGGACCCCTACCTTCACGATAGTGGACGTTGAGAACGGCGCGATAACCAGCGTTCAGGTGGTCCCAAACCCCGGCTATTCCCAGCCAAGGGGAGCGGGAGTCACCGCGGCGCAGTTCGCCATCGACCAGGGTGCAGAGGTCGTCATAGCCGGCCAGTTCGGCCCAAACTCCTCCGGCGTCCTTCAGGCGGCTGGAATAAGGATGGTCTCGGCGCCGGCAGACATGACCGTCCGCGAGGCCGTTGAGGCATTCCTCCGCGGGGAGCTTTCCGGTCCGGTCATGGGTCCAGAAGGCGGCGGAATGGGAGGCGGATACGGAGCCGGCTACGGTCGTGGTAGAGGAATGGGCAGGGGAATGGGCCGTGGGAGAGGAGCCGGCGGCGGAATGGGAAGGGGCCGCGGCTGGGGCGGCTGGTAAATCCCTTTCTCCCTATGGACTACTTTTTTACAATTTTTGGGGCAAACGAAGGCCACGCCGAAGGAGCTGGGGATGAAGGTCCTCAGCGCAGGCCCAAGCGCTTCGAGGTAAAGCCTGGAATCCCTCCCGAATGGCCGATTATGTCGCCGTTCTCGTAGACGTTGTAGAGGTCGACGTTGAGTATCGGCACGTTGAGGAGAGTCACGTGGAAGGGGAAGAACACAGCCACGATTATCATAAAACCCATCGTCCGATGGCCGAAACGAAAGGTAAGGAAGGGCTCAGAAGAGCCACTGGTTCTCTATGCACTCGTCGCACGGCGGCTTCTCGCCGGCTATCGCCTTGAACTTCTTGTAAATGCACTCCGGAAGGCCGAGCGGACAGCGGTCGGGTGTAACGCCGGGCCTGACCTTCGTCGGGTCGAGCTTTATCTTGATGAAGGCCTCGTACTCCTCGACCTTCTTCCACGGGAGCACCTTGGCGCCGTAGATGACCAGGTTGTCGTATATCTTCGCGTAGTCGCCGACGACGGCGTTCTCCTTGAGGATGACGTTCTTCCCGACGACGACGCCCTCACCGAGTATGCTGTCCTTTATCTCCGACCGCTCCTTGACGATGTCGTTGCCGATGAGTATCGCGCGCTTGAAGTAGGCCTTGTCCTCCACTATCGTGTTGGGTCCTATGTAGGTGTACGACTTGATCTTGACCCCGTGGCCTATCTTGACGCCCTCGTCGATGTAGACCGGTCCCTGAATCTCGACGTCCTCCGGGACCTCCGCGGTCTCCTTGATGGTCATGTATCCGTTGTCCCTGGCTATCTCGTCCATGGCTATCTGGTGGGCGTAGAAGAGGTCGTCGGGGGTTCCGAGGTCTATCCAGTAGTACTCGCGGGGCATCCTGTAGGCGTAGACCTCGCCCCTGCCAACGAACTTGGGGAGGACCTCCCTCTCAAAGTAGACCTCCTTGTTCTCGGGTATCTCATCGAGCACCTTCCTGTTGACCATGTAGATTCCCGCGTCGACGAGGTTGGTCTTCGGCCTGTGGGGCTTCTCCTCGAAGTGGGTGACCTTTCCTTCCTCGTCGGTCTCGACGACACCGTAGCGCTCCGGGTCGTAGACCTTGGTGACGGCGACCGTAACCAGGCCGCCGTTCTTCCTGTGGGCCTCTATGAGCTCCCTGAAGTCGAAGTTCGTGAAGACGTCGCCGTAGATGACGAGGAAGTCCTCACCAACGTACTCCTCAACGTTCTTGAGTGCGCCGCCGGTCTCGAGCGGCATCGGGTCGTTGACGAAGCGTATGTCCTTCGGGTAATCGGCCATCTTCTCGTCTATGAACTCCCTTATCTCACCACGCATGTAGTGAACCGAGAGTATGATTTCGTCTATCTCCGGTATCTTCTCGAGGCTCTCGAGCAGGTACTGGAGGTTGGGCTTTCCGAGAACCGGGACCATCGGCTTCGGCCTGGTCGATGAGAGTGGCCTTAAGCGGGTTCCGAATCCTCCCGCAAGAATAACTGCCTTCATGGTATCACCGTTAAACGTTTCAACGAAGGGTTTTATATGTTTTACGGCTGTAAAATATATAACCGGCTGGTTACAACTTTAACCCGCGGTGAAAATTTAGAAAAAAACCATTGTTACCACCGAAATTCCCCGATTTTCCCACGAAATCGGTCATTTTCCTGAGCTTTTTTCGAGCCTGAATTCAGCTACTGTGTAGACCTTCCCCTTGAAGCGGAAGCACGAACCGGGGCAGAAGTTCCTCAGGGGGCAGGTGGCACAGGCACCCTCCCCCGCCCCCACCCTCTCGATGTAGCCCATGCTGGCGAGTACCTCCATCGCCCCGACTACCTCTTCCCGGGGGACGTTGAGCTCCCCCGCTATCTCGTCCACGTCCTTCCCTTCCTCAAGCAGTTTTAGTACTCTCTCCAGCATTGCTTCACCTTCCTTCAGTAGCCCAGCGCGCTCCCGACGTTCCAGACTATGATTCCGACGATGCTTGCGAGGGCTATCATATAGACCACCGTGAAGGCCGCCCACTTCCAGTTGCTCTCCGCCCGTATTGCACCTATCGTGGCTATGCACGGGACGTAGAGGGTCGTCACCATGGCCAGCACATAGGCCTGGAGCGGCGTCATTGCTCCCACTATGGCCTCCTCGCTTCCGTAGATTATTCCGTAGGTTGATATGACGTTCTCCTTGGCGATTATTCCGAACAGCAGACTTACAGCGGCCTTCCAGTCGAGGCCCATGAGACGCATGTACGGCTCGAAAAACATGCCGAGCCTCTCCGCGTAGCTTCCTCCGGTGCCCATCTGCACGGGATAGCTGCTGAGGTACCAGATGGCCATCGAGCCGAGCAGGATTATGGTCCCCGCCTTCTTGATGAACTCCTTGCTCCTCTCCCACGAGTGCAGGGTCACCGTCTTCCAGCTCGGGATGAGGTACTCAGGTAGCTCTATGATGAATGGACTCTCCTCGCCCTTAATCACGAACCTGCTCAGGAGCCAGGCAACCAAGAGGGCCATCAGCACGGCCGTGGCGTAGATGCTCACAGCTGTGAGTGCCTGGTGGCCGGCGAAGAACGCCGCGGCCAGGAAGCTTATGACGCTCAGCCTCGCCGAGCAGGGTATGAGGGGATTGACCAGCATGGTGACCAGCCTGTCCCTCTCGTCGTCGAGCGTCCGCGTAGCCATCACCGCGGGGACGTTGCACCCGAAGGCCAGGACGAGCGGTATGAAGCTCTTGCCCGGAAGCCCGAACTTCCTCATTATCTTTTCCATGACCACGGCCGCCCTTGCCATGTATCCAACGTCCTCCAGGACGGAGAGGGCCAGGAACAGCAGGAAGACGAGCGGGAAGAAGCTGAGCACGGAGCCAACGCCCGCTATGATTCCATCAACGATGAGACCGCGAAGGGCCTCGTTAGCTATGTGCGGTGCAAGCCACTCCCCGAAGGACGAGAACGCGTTGTCGAGGAGCTCCTGGAGCGGAAGCCCAAAGACGAAGACGAACTTGAAAACGAGGTAGAACACCCCGAAGAGCGCGATGAGGCCGTACACAGGGTGGGTCAGGACACTGTCGAGCTGGTCGCTGAAGCTCTCGCCTTCTTCTTTCGTGTACCTCACGAAGCGGTGCATCAGGTTGTCTATGAACTCGTACTTCTGGCTCGCGATTATGAGGTCCATCGCCCTCTTGTAGCGCTCCTCGACCTCGGCTATGTGTCCCATTATCTCGTCGAGCTTCTCGCTCCCGAGGTGGCGCAGAACGAGCTTTATGACGCTGTCGTCACGCTGGAGAAGCTTGATGGCCAGCCAGCGGAGGCTGTACTTCTCCGCGAGGGGAGTCCCCTGTAGGACACCGGTTATGTGCTCTATCTCCCTCTCGACCTCGGGATCGTACTTTGGAACCACCGGCCTCTCATGCAGTACGCCATTGGCCATCTCGTATATCTTCTCTTTAAGCTCCTCTAGACCCACCCCCTCCTTTCCATTGACAGGGACGACGGGAACGCCGAGAACCTCTTCCATCCTCTTCACGTTTATCTCGATTCCGTGCTTCTCCGCCAGGTCTACCTTGCTTAGGGCGATTATGACGTTGTTCAGGCCCATCTCGAGTATCTCCATGGTGAGAAAGAGGTTCCTCATCAGGGCCGTCGCATCAACCACGTTCACGACTACATCAGCGCTACCCTTAAGCAGAAAGTCCCTCGCGACGAGCTCGTCGATCGAGTGGGCAGTCAGGGAATAGGTTCCGGGGAGGTCAACGACGAGGAACTTCTGTCCATTGTACTCGAGGACGCCCTCCTTCTTCTCGACGGTTACACCGGGCCAATTGCCGACGTGCTGGCGCAACCCTGTGAGGGCGTTAAAAATCGTCGTCTTACCCACGTTGGGGTTGCCCGCTAGTGCAACGACCTTCATTGCCATTCTACCACCTCACAGCTTCCGTACCATGACCTTGCTCGCCATCCCCCTACCTATCGCGAACCTGACGCCGCCGACGGAAATGATTATAGGGCCGTAGCTGTGGGATTCGATTATTTGAATGGTGGCACCTGGCGTGAGTCCCATTCCAACGAGCCTCTGCCTCGCCGTGGGGCCGCCAAGGATGTTGACGACGATTCCCCTCTCGCCGGGTCTGAGTGAGTTTAAGGGTACAATCATGAGCACCACCGTTAGGCTGTCCTAATTCTATACCCGAATTCCTCGAGAACCTTAAAAAGCTTTGGTGAGCCTAACAAAGCTCAGCGGTTCGAAGTTTGAAATTGGGCGGTTCTAAGACGTCCCAGGGAACCGTCATGGCAGGCCAAAATCGGCAAGACTTTGGAAAGGTATTTAAGGAATTGGAGAGAATACAACAGGTTGAATACCGGAGGTGTATTGTCTATGGCAGAAACTCCCCCTGAAGAACCCAAGAAGACGTCCCTCGGCATGGACGAGAACATCGAGGGACTGCTTGCCTATCTAGCCTGGTGGATTACAGGGATAATATTCCTGGTGCTTGAGAAGGAGAGCGATTTCGTCCGTTTCCATGCTATGCAGTCGACGATAACCTTCATCGGCATCACGGTGCTCCAGGTGATCCTCAGCTTCATACCGTACATAGGGGGCATCCTCGCCTGGCTCCTGGGAATCATAGGCTTCGTCCTGTGGATTCTCGGCATGGTGAAGGCCTACCAAGGCGAGCGCTACAAGTTCCCCATCGTCGGCGACTACGCGGAGCAGTGGCTCGAGAAGGTGTGAGGTGCAGGTTTTTAAGCGCCCCCATTTATTTTTCTCCATGCGAACCCTCAACGATGCCATCGAGGAGATAAGGAGCTTCTCGGAGAAAGCCGGGCTCCACGATAAGAGAATACTCCTCATGTTCTCCGGCGGAAAGGACAGCTCACTCGCCCTGTACCTTTTGAAGGAAGCCAGCCTTAAAGTTTCTGCACTCACGTTCTTCCACCGCTGGAGCTGGAGGGAAACGCTGAACTGGGCGATGAAGTTCACAAAAAAGCTCGGCGTCGAGCACTTCCTCGTCGACATCACCGACGGCCTCCTCAGGGAAGCGGCCGGAAGGAAGGGGCCGGTCTGCATCAACTGCAAGAAGGTAATGCTCTGGAACGCGAAGTGGTTCGCCCTCAACAACGGCTTCGACGTCTTAGCGAAGGGCGACAACGCCAACGATAAGATAATCGGGGCCCTGCTCGACCAGTGCGAGGGAGACATAAGGCTCTGCGGGCTCCCGAAGATAGGAGTGCTCTTCTTCAGGCCCCTCATAAAGTACACCGCCGAGGAGGTCGAGGCACTCGCGGACGAGGCAGGAATAAGGCCCTACCGCATGTACGAGCACGCGAGGAGGAGGCAGTGGCGCGAGGGCTGTCCGCTCCAGTACATCGACCGCGAGGAGACGGTAACCCCCGGGCTCATGGAGCTGGCCTACCGTGTGAATTACGAGGTGAGCAGAATCGCGAGGAGAAGGAAGGTCCGCGTGAGCGTCCGTGTTCCGAGCTTCGAGGTAATGTGTTGGGACTGTGATGAGGAGACGCTGAGGGAAGTCGAGTCCGTGATAGGCAGGTTTAAGGAGGATAAACGGTGATTGCAATGAAGGAACTCCCCCCTGGAAAGCTCAGGAACGACGTTTTGAGGGAGGTCATCTTCCCGAACCTCGGCGTTGATGATGCCGCGATAGTCTACGGGCCGAGGGAGGGCTTTGATTCGGCCGTCCTCGAATACGATGCCGGTCACTACCTCATCGTCGCCACGGACCCGACTCTGGGAGTTCCGCGCGAGACCTTCGGCTTCTTCACATACCACTTCGCCTCGAGCGATGTGGCTGTTTTTGGAGCGAGGCCAAGGTGGCTCATCGTAGACCTCCTTTTTCCACCCGGAACGGGGGAGGAGTTCCTGGAGATGGTTATGCGGGACATCAACACCGAGTGCAGGCGCTATGGGAGTGCGGTAATCGGCGGCCACACCGGTGTCTACCCAAGCGTCTCCGAGCCGACCGCAACGACCACTGCCCTGGGGATGGTGAGGAAGGAGGAGCTGAAGATACCCGTGGCCAGACCGGGTGATAGAATCGTCGTCACGGCGAAGGTGGGCCTCGAGTTCGCGGTTTCGGCGGCGTACTTCAAGGGGAATGAGCTCTCAAAGGTGCTCTCAAAGAAAGAACTCATGCGCCTCAAGCGCTCCTTCTACTTCGAGACCGTCGTCCCGGATGCTTTAGCGGCAAAACCCTTCGTCAGGGGCATGCACGACGCCACCGAAGGTGGTTTAACCGCTCTGCACGAGATAGCGGACAACTCCGGCGTTGGATTCAGGGTTTATACAGAGAAGCTCCACCTAGACCCCCTCGTGAGGAAGGTTCTTGACTTTTATGATCTCGAACCCTGGAGCGTCTCATCTACAGGGACTCTTATTGCCATAACTCCCCCTGAGAACACTGACAGTTTAATTGCAGAATTAAACAAAAATGGAATTATGGCATTTGAGCTCGGGGAGTTCACCGCGGATAAAAAGAGGGTTTTAATTGAAAACGGGGAGGAAAAGGCGTTCCCGACGTTTGAGGGCGACCCCTACGTGGAGCTGTACAACAAAGGATAAATACCAAGAGGGCGTAGTACCAACCATGAGCCGAGAGATTATCCGGGATGTGATTCTCAGGGTATCGCGAGAGCTTGGTCTTGAGGTCGAGGATATAATCCTCTTCGGTTCCCGTGTTAGGGGGGATTTTAGGACCGACAGTGATTGGGATGTTCTGGTTGTGCTATCAGAACCCACCGAGAGAAAGATGGAGCTGGAAGCGTACAAAAGGGCACACAGGGAGCTTCTGTTGAAGGGAATCAAGGTGGACGTCCTCTTCATCTCAAGGGATGAACTCGAAAAGGTCAAGGACGATACGGGCTTTGTTTACTACTACGCTCTCCGGGAGGGTGTGAAAATTTGAGTTTTAGGGAATGGCTCGAAAAGGCCGAAAAAGACCTTGTGCTGGCCAGAACCAGCCTTTCCCTTAACTACTACGACTATACAACCTTCCACGCCCAGCAGTGCGCAGAGAAGGCTTTAAAGGCATTTTTGATATCAAAGGGGAAACCCATCAAACGAACCCACGACATTGGGGAACTCATACTCATGTGTGCCGAGGTAGATTCTGAATTCTTAAAACTCTTCGATGATGATGTGGATCTTCTAACCGCCTACGCCGTCGAGGCGAGATACCCGACCATTCATGAACCCGACAAAGAGGAGGCAGAAAACGCAATAAAACTGGCAGAGCTCGTTCTTGCATTTGTGCAGTCTAAACTCACTTAATCCTGAACCTCAGCAGCGCCGCCAGGCCACCTAATGCTTTCAGCTTTTCGCCGCCCTCGTGCTCCGAGCTTACAACGACGACCTCGCCCCTCGAATAGCGAACCGCGTCCATGAGCTCCTCTATCTTTTCCCTGTGCTCGCCCTTCAGGAGCTCGTCGAGGACGAGAAGCGTCGCCACTGCGCCGTAGTTAACGGCCTCCTCAACCTCCTTGAGACCGTAAGCGGCCAATCCGTTGTTTCTCGCTATGTTCTCGAGGACCTTCTCGACGAGCCGGATTTCCTTGGCGACGCGGTTCTCGTGGTAAACCCTGTCAACCGTTCCGCGCTTTATGACCTCGTAGATGCCCGTCCTTCCGGTCACGCTGGTGTCCTCGATGGCCACCCTCTTGGCGAGCTCGGGGTAGTTCTCGCGGAGGAACTTGTGGAAGTCCTCCTTGACGAAGCCGGGGCCTGCTACAATCGCCCTCTCGACCCTCTCGCGGTTCATTATCTCCTCCATTGTTTTGGCCACATCGTGGAAGAACCTCTTCTCCTCGCTCTCGCGGTCGGTGTTGTAGCGCTTCCCGCCGAGGTTGTAGCGTATGCTGTTGAGAATCTCAAGCCCGTACTCCCTCACGAGCGCCATATCCGCCTCTCCGTCGTCGATTACGACTATCATTACCCTCGCCCTCTTGGAGGCCTCAACCGCCTCCTTCAGCCTCTCGATGTGGTGCTCCTTCCAGCGGGGCTTTTGGATGGTGACGACGGTTCCCTCCTCTATCGCTATCGTGTGGTACTTGCCGAGGGGGACGTCGTCCCTGCTCGCGTAGACTATCGGTCCGGTAACGCGGACCTGATTGGCGAACTTGTGGAAGTTTATCTTCTCGGCCCTAACCCCGAGGAAAACCGGGATGACCTCGACCTTCTCGGCCCTGAGCGAATCGCTCCTCTGGCTCTGCTTGCGGAGCGTTTTGGCGTAGACTGTGTCGCCGGGGTCGATTATGTGGTAGAGGTGCCAGAGGTCGTCGAGCGTTTCGGCCTTGACCTTTATCTTGCCCTCCTTGACGTCCTGGTGGATTATCTGCATCCCAACCACCTTAAAGGTTGTCGTATACACCCTCTCGTCTTCCAATTATAATTACATAAACGGTTTTTGAGTCCTCATCGACACTGTAGATTATCCTGTAATCCCCAACACGAATGCGATAAAATGGATATCCTTTAACCTTTTTGTACTGTGCAAACCACGGGTTCTGCCCAAGTTTTACCAGAGCCCCCACTAATCTCTTCTTGTCCCGAGGAGGCACCTTTTTGAGAAATTTCTTGCTCTTTCGGGACAGAACAACACTATAGCTCATGGAGAATCTCCTCTAACCTGACACCGTTCTTCTTGGCATCCTCAAGTTCATTTATAAGCTCCTGAAGTTCCTCTCTGCTAACTTCAAAGTAACCGGTAAAGTTGTCTATCTTTGAGTTCAATATTCTGAGTTCCTCTTTGATCTCGCGGAGCTCCTGAAGTATCAGTCTCTCAACGTCTTCCATCTCTCCCACCGCTCGTTGGTTACACGAAGGAACTAATAAAAGTTTTGGGAAAACTAAATCAGCTCCCTCTCCGTCTTGGTGAGTCTTCTGGCCCCGTTCTCCGTGATAACGATGGTGTCCTCTATCCTCACCCCACCGAACTTGGGAACGTATATACCCGGCTCGACCGTTATCACCATGCCCGGCTTGAGCACGGTCTCGTCCTGCTGG
>Ga0256838_1000795_pt1 | contig 16825 bp, 19 predicted proteins | sample 4571419metaG_FD_185978 | JGI IMG/M metagenome (GOLD analysis project Ga0256838, IMG submission 185978) | Hydrothermal vent microbial communities from Guaymas Basin, Mexico - 4571-419 | ecosystem: Environmental > Aquatic > Marine > Hydrothermal vents | place: Mexico: Guaymas Basin | collected...
TCTACCAAATATACTAACAAGAACCCTTACCTTACCCTTATCAGGCTTTACCTCATCTACAACTCCTATAAAATTGGCAAATGGCCCTTCTGTAATCCTGACTCTATCACCCTGCAAAAATTGATACCTGGGCTTGGGCTTGATCTCTTCTACTGTAAGCTGAGAGATAAGCTTTTCTACTTCTTCTGCCCTGAAATAATAGATTTTATCACCACCTACTATATCAAGCACACCATCAATCCCTTTAATTGCTTCCCTTATTTCCTCATCAAGCTCTGCCAATATCAGAAAATATCCAGAATAAAATCTTTGAGTATAATGCTTTTCTGGAGAAAAAAACACCTCTATTTCTTTAGGCGGTGGCACAAAAAGCCTCTCAAGTTTACCTTCCCATCCTCTTTCTCGAAAAAGATCCTTTACTCTTTCACTCACCTCTTTTTCTTTTCCAGACCACACCTGAATTGAATACCAGATAGCTCCCACTTTCCCTTACCTCATCACAAGGGATAATATAAAATTATAAATAGCATCAAGCAATCCCAAATATGCACCTATAAACACACTAAAAACCGTCACCATAAGAGCAGTCATCAAAACCTGTTTTCTCTCAGGCCAGGTAATTTTTTTGGCCTCTATTTTTACTTCTTTTAAAAAAGTTATAGCTTTATCTATAAAATTTAGACTTTGAACCGACTTCAAACTGTTTTTACCAACCTTAACACCTTCTTTTACACTCTTTCCTACTTTCGTTGCCCTTGCTTTTGCCATTTCCTTTCCTTAAAAATATAAAAAGTGGCAGGCCAGGAGGGACTCGAACCCCCAACCTTCGGATTTGGAGTCCGATGCTCTACCAAGTTGAGCTACTGGCCTACCACTTACTTTTTTACCTCTCTATGCAAAGTGTGTTTTCTATCCCATGGACAATACTTTCTAAGCTCAAGCCTATCAGGAGTATTCCTTCTATTTTTTGTGGTGGTATAATTTATTCTCTTACATTCCGTGCACTGGAGATGAATAATCACCCTGGCTTCACCCTTTTTTGCCATCTCTCAATTCCCCTATTCTATGATTTTGGTAACAACACCTGCTCCTACTGTCCTTCCTCCTTCCCTGATCGCAAACCTCAACCCCTCCTCCATAGCCACAGGCTTTATTAACTCCACCTCTAACTCCACATTGTCCCCAGGCATCACCATCTCCACTCCCTCCGGCAACTTCACCACCCCCGTAACATCCGTCGTCCTGAAATAAAACTGCGGCCTGTATCCATTAAAAAACGGTGTGTGCCTCCCTCCCTCCTCCTTCTTTAACACATATACCTCCGCCTTAAACTTCGTGTGCGGCGTTATACTACCAGGCTTCGCCAACACCTGCCCCCTCTCTACATCGTCCTTACCTACACCCCTCAAAAGCACTCCTATATTGTCACCCGGTAACGCCTCATCCAGTATCTTCCTAAACATCTCTATACTCGTCGCCACCGTCTTTATCGTCGGCCTTAACCCTACTATCTCTACCTCCTCTCCAGGCTTCAATACCCCCCTCTCTACCTTCCCTGTAACCACTGTCCCTCTTCCACTTATGCTAAATATGTCCTCTATCGGCATCAAAAACGGCTTGTCAAGCTCCCTCACCGGCTCCGGTATATACTCATCCATCGCCCTTAAAAGCTCCCATATCTTCCCACACCACTCACAATCCTCCTTCCCACATCCACACTCAAGTGCCTTTAATGCACTCCCCCTTATCACCGGTACATCATCCCCAGGAAAACCATACTTGCTTAAAAGCTCCCTCACCTCAAGCTCTACCAAATCAAGAAGCTCCTCATCATCCACCATGTCCACCTTGTTCATAAACACCACTATCGCCGGCACATTCACCTGCCTCGCAAGAAGTACATGCTCCCTCGTCTGCGGCATCGGACCGTCTGTTGCCGCAACCACAAGTATAGCACCGTCCATCTGAGCAGCACCAGTTATCATGTTCTTTATGTAGTCCGCATGCCCAGGACAGTCTATATGCGCATAATGCCTCTTGTCCGTCTCATACTCAACATGCGCAAGCTGTATCGTAATCCCCCTCTGCTTCTCCTCCGGCGCCTTGTCTATGTTGTCAAATGGTATCCACTCCGCATACCCCTTTGTAGATAATACCCTGGTTATAGCACTCGTAAGCGTCGTCTTCCCATGGTCAATATGACCTATCGTCCCCACATTCAAATGCGGCTTCTTACGCTCAAACTTCTGCTTACTCATCTCCCACTCCTCCTAAAAATTTTTCTAATTTCCCTTGGCTTTCTTTATAATCTGCTCGGCAATATTCTCGGGCACCTTCTCATAGTGAGAAAACTGCATAGTAAATGTTCCTCTCCCCTGGGTTATAGATCTAAGGGTGGTTGCATAACCAAACATCTCACCAAGAGGAACAAAAGCCCTTATAACCCTTACATTACCCCTCATGTCCATTCCTTCCACTCTTCCCCTTCTTGAAGAAATATCTCCCAAAACATCACCAAGATACTCATCTGGCACAACAATCTCCACCTTCATTACTGGTTCAAGAAGAACTGGATTGGCCTTTCTACAGGCCTCTTTAAAACCAATAGAACCTGCAATAGCAAAGGCAAGATCTGAAGAGTCAACTTCATGATAACTTCCATCAACAAGCCTTACCTTCACATCAATAACTGGATAACCAGCGAGTACACCTTCATTCATAGCCTCTTTAATTCCCTTCTCCACAGAAGGGATAAATTCTTTGGGAATTGCACCACCTACGATCTCAGAGATAAATTCAAACCCCTTGCCAGGATTGGGCTCCACCACAAGCTTTACATGTCCATACTGACCCCTACCACCTGTCTGCCTGATGTACTTTCCTTCTGCCTCAGCAGTAGTGGTAATAGTCTCTTTATAAGCAACCTCGGGTTTACCTACATTTACTCCCACCTTGAATTCTCTTACAAGCCTATCCACAATAATATCTAAGTGAAGCTCTCCCATTCCCCAGATAAGGGTTTGCCCTGTTTCATGGTTAATAGTCACTCTGAAAGAAGGATCTTCAAGGGCAATCTTTTGAAGGGCAATGGAAAGCTTTTCCTGGTCGGCCTTTGTTTTAGGTTCCACAGCAACAGAGATTACCGGCTCAGGAATCTCAAGCTTTTCAAGCTCTATAGGATGGGCTTCGTCACAAAGAGTATCTCCAGTAGTGGTAACCCTAAGACCTATAGCAGCTACAATGTCTCCAGCAGCAGCTCCGGTAATTTCCTCTCTCTGATTGGCATGCATTCTAACCAAACGCCCAATTCTCTCTTTCTTTCTTTTAGTAGAATTATATACAGACATCCCTGACTGCAATCTGCCAGAGTAAATTCGGAGGAAAGTAAGGGTTCCTACATAAGGATCTGTCATAATTTTAAAAGCAAGAGCAGAAAGAGGCGCATCAGGATCAGTAACTCTCTCTTCTACTTCACCAGTGTTGGGATTTATTCCTTTTACAGGAGGAATATCAAGAGGTGAAGGCAAAAAGTCCACTATGGCATCAAGGAGTGGCTGAACGCCTTTGTTTTTAAAGGCAGCTCCACAAAGCACAGGCACTGCTTTAAAAGTTACAGTAGCCTCTCTTATAGCTTTTCTTATTTCTTCAGGACTGATTTCCTCACCTTCAAGATATTTCTCCATTATTTCGTCATTTATATCAGCAAGAGTCTCAAGCATCTGAATTCTATACTCTTCGGCTTTATCTTTGAGATCAGCAGGGATTTCTTCATAATGAAACTTCGCACCCAGAGTTTCCTCTTCCCATACGATGGCCTTCATCTCAATAAGATCAACAACTCCCACAAAGTTTTCTTCCGCCCCGATAGGAATTTGAATAGGAAGAGGATTGGCTCCAAGCCTCTGCTTCATCTGCTCAATAACACCCTCAAAATTGGCACCGAGCCTATCCATTTTATTGATAAATGTAATTCTGGGAACTTTATACTTATTTGCCTGACGCCAGACCGTTTCTGACTGAGGTTCAACACCACCAACCGCACAAAAGATAACCACAGCACCATCAAGGACTCTAAGACTTCTTTCAACCTCAATAGTAAAGTCCACATGCCCTGGAGTATCTATAATATTAATTCTGTGCCCGCGCCAGAAAGTTGTGGTACAGGCAGAAGTAATGGTAATTCCTCTTTCCTGCTCCTGCACCATAAAGTCCATAGTAGCAGTACCTTCATGAACCTCTCCAATCTTATAAGTCTTACCTGTGTAATAAAGAATTCTCTCCGTAGTAGTGGTTTTACCCGCATCAATATGAGCAACCAAACCAATATTTCTGGTTGTTTTCAAAATTTTCAACTCTTCTGGTGTCATAACTCTTCACCCTCTTGTTTTTTTCAAAATGTAAAAAAAATAGTAAATAAATACTTTCTTATTCTTTAAAATCCACCCTTAATACAAAAAGACCTTACCAGCGATAGTGAGCAAACACCCTATTTGACTCAGCCATACGGTGCGTATCGTCCCTCTTTTTAATAGCAGCACCCCTTTCATTATAGGCATCCCAGAGCTCGTTAGCAAGCCTTTCAACCATGGTCCTTTCACTCCTTTCCCTTGCAGCACGAATAATCCACTTAATAGCAAGAGACACCTGCCTCTCTGGCCTCACCTCTACTGGCACCTGATAATTTGCACCTCCCACTCTGCGGGACCTTGTTTCAAGAAGAGGCTTCACATTTTCCACTGCCTTTTCAAAAATTTTAAGAGGATCTTCTCCCCCCGATTTCTCCTTCAGCCTTTCTAAAGCATCATAAAATATCCTGCGGGCTACATTCTTTTTCCCATCCCGCATGAGATTGTTTATAAATTTAGCTACAAGTACACTCCCATACTTTGGATCAGGCGGAATTTCTCTTTTGGGTACCGGTCCTCTACGCGGCATAAAAGCTCCCTCTCCTTATCTTTTTATTTTGGCCTGGGTGTTCCATATTTGGAACGAGATTTCCTCCTATCCTGCACCCCAGCGGCATCAAGAGCACCACGAATAATCTTATACCTCACGCCAGGAAGATCCCTTACACGCCCTCCCCTTACCAATACTACGGAGTGCTCCTGAAGATTATGCCCTATACCAGGAATATAAGCAGTCACTTCTATGCCATTGGTAAGCTTAACTCTTGCTACCTTTCTCAGGGCTGAATTAGGTTTTTTAGGAGTTACCGTATAAACCCTGACACACACCCCTCTTTTCTGAGGGCAACCCTGAAGAGCAGGCGCCTTAGACCTTTTCTCTTTTTTTCCTCTCCCAAGCCTTACTAACTGGTTAATTGTCGGCATAACTCCCCTCAACCTCTCTATTTTTGTTAAAAATTGACAAGCCCTTTATATACAACTTTTTTCTTAATCTGTCAAGAGGCCTGCCTAAAAAAAAGCAAAAATTCTTTTTAAAAGGTGTCTTTAATTTTACAATTTTAAAAATTTTTTTCAACCTTTAATTTTAACAAATTTTAGAAAATAAAAAAACCTTGAAATAAAATTATTAGTTCTTATTATATTGCTTAAATAGCGGTTATTGAACATTTAAAAACAGGTAAAAATGTCTGTTAAACGAAACTTTATTAAAATACTATATTAAAAGGAGGTGGATTATGAAACGAATTAGTATGGTGCTTGTCATGGTAGCTTTACTCTCACTTTTTTTGGGATGGGAAACAGGAAACTTCTTTACTGGTAGGTCTTTTCAAAGATTAATTTCTACAATACCTGCCTCGCCTATCGTGACGGAAGTAAAATACGAAAAGCAAAAACACACTCTGATTTATTCTCTGTTTAATCCGGGTGGAGTTCCTATTTCTGTAATAGAAGAAAATTTTGTCTTTAAACCCGGGAAAAATACTACCCAGCAAAGTTATGTGGTCTCTAACATTCCTTTACATGTTATTATTCCTCCTTCAGGGAAGGCTTCTGTGAATCTAAAGTTAAAGGCAGGCACTCCCAAACTTGCTTTGGGGGATGTGGTATTGGCCACTTTTACCTATACCCATCCACTTTCCAAAGATCTTTATACGGTGGGACACATTTTCACAATGAATAAAACTGGACAAGAAAAAACACAGATAAAAAATCAAAAGAAAAAAGAATAAAAAAAATGGGGGAGGTAAAAAATGAATAAAGAAAGAATAATATGGTGGCTATTTTTCATTCCCTTTGCTTTAGCTATGGTGCTTGCAATAATGGGGGTAATCTCTCTTGCCACGATAATTTCTTTCAGTCCTGAAGCAAGTGCCTTTTTATTAGGATTTATTGGCTTCTGGCTGTTTGCCAATCGTTTAATATTTGGATATGGTGGAATAGCAGATGCTATTTACCAATTCAAAAAAGGAGTGCCAGAGGAAAATATTATAAATAAAAAAGAGCTTGCTAAAAAAACAAATAGAGCCCTGGAAGAACTTCAAAAAATGAGTTTTATTTCCCTTATCTTGTTATGGAAAAGCTGGCTTGAACCATTTAGATATGCCTTTTATCTTGCCTTTTTTCTCATCCTAATAACAGTAGAAATTTTCAATGTAGGAGGAGATATAGGAAAGGCCTTCCTCTTGGGAAGCAGCTTTTCCGTTATACTTGCATGGGGAATGGAAATGCTTGCAGCAGCTGCTTTTACAGACTATAATTTGCTGGAAGAAAAGTAAAATTTAGCAAGGGGGCAAAAGCCCCCTTCAATTTTAAAATGCTTGCAGAGCAACTTAGGCCTAAAACCTGGGAAGAGTTTGCAGGGCAGGAACATCTTGTTGGAGAAAGGGGAATTTTGAGAAAGCTCATAGTCCAAAGAAAAAAGCCTTTTTCTTTTCTTCTCTGGGGTCCTCCTGGCACTGGAAAAACTACTCTGGTCAAGCTCATTGGGAAAGAGCTCAAGGCTGAGCTCTTTTCTGTCTCTGCTGTTGATGCAGGGCTAAAAGAAGTCAAATCTTTTATAGCCTCAGCCAGAAAAATAAAGGCCCTTGGTGGAGTGCCTGTACTATTTATTGATGAAATCCATCGCTTTAACAAAGCTCAGCAGTCCTTTCTTTTGCCTTATGTGGAAAAAGAAGAAGTCTATCTCATAGGAACCACCACGGAAAATCCCTCTTTTGAAGTGATTAGCCCTTTGCTCTCAAGGCTGAAGGTGTTCCAGCTTTTTCCACTAACAGAGGGAGAGCTATTAAAGGTGCTAAAAAGAGGAGCCGAGCACCTTGAGAAAAGGTTAGGAATCAAAATAAAAGAGGAAGTCCTTTCTCTTATAGCCTCTTCTGTAGACGGAGATGCAAGAAAGGCACTTAACCTTCTTGAGTTAATGGTGGAATGTGCAGTAGCAGAAGGGAAAAGAGAGGTTAACAAAGATGAGATTTCCAAAGAGCTTCTTAAAAGCCCTTTAAAATACGACAAAGATGGAGAGGAGCACTACAATCTGATTTCTGCCTTTCACAAAAGCATGAGGGGAAGTGATCCTGATGCTACCATATACTGGATGGTAAGGATGCTTGAAGCAGGTGAGGACTCACTTTACATAGCTCGCAGAATTGTGATCTGTGCAGCAGAAGATGTGGGGCTTGCAGACCCAATGGCCTTAGTTGTAGCAACTTCTGCTTATCAGGCCTATGAAGTGCTTGGCTCTCCTGAGGGAGAAATTGCCCTTGCAGAGGCAGCTATTTATGTAGCCTGTGCTCCAAAAAGCAACTCTGCTTACAAGGCTCTTAAACTTGCCAAGGAAGAAGTGAAAAATTCGGGCAGTCTCCCTGTTCCCATGCACCTCAGAAATCCCGTTACAAGGCTGATGAAAAAATTGGGCTATGGCAAAGGTTATAAGTATCCTCACGATTATCCAGAAGGGTTTGTAAAACAGCTTTATCTTCCCGAAGAGATAAAGCACAAAATTTTCTACCATTTCTCTGACAGGGGCGCAGAAAAACAAATAGGAGATAGACTCCTAAGGTTTAGAAGAAAGATTTAATCTTTTAACAAGTTCGTAGGGGGTACAGCCAGCAGAAGAGGCGGCCTCTTTTAAAGAAGTTTCAGGACATGCCTTTACTCCCATCTTTTGAAGCTTCTCAAGACAGTTATCCAAAGAAATACCAAACTCTTTACAAACTTCTTTCACTGTCCTCCTTCCCCAACCTGTCGCAGGTAAAATTTTTTCAGAGTTTTTCTTTATTTTGTTTAAAAGGATCGCATAAATTTTTGCAGGAGATGTATGATTTTTTAATGCAATCTCTCTAAGACTCTCATGAGGGGAACCTACCTTCAAACCTTCCTGTTTCAAAATTTTTAAAGCTTCTTCTCCAGAAAGATTAACAAATTTAGCCACTTTGTTTAAAGAAAAAAGCTCCATGTGCGGAAATGGAGGATTAGGAAGCCTCGTTCCCCAGTAATCTTTTATCTTCTCCCCTAAATCTATTATAGTACTACAAGGAGGAACATTAAGTAAGGTAAATGTAAATATAGCAGTGGTAATTCCTGCTGTTATCCAGAACTCTTTGGAAAAGAAAAGCACCGCTTTCTTTAAAATGTAATTTTTTATCACTCTCCAGTTTAAACCAATGTGCCAGATACTCAAAATGATAAAAAGGAAACCAAAGATAGTGTGAACAGCCTCCCAGTCCTGTTTTTGAAGTCCTAAAAAACTCCAGAAGGTCCAGTAAGCTACTCTCCCGTGAGGAATTATATAAAGGACGATCCCACTAAACCCCAAAATAATTAAACTAAAAAATAATAAAAGACCTAAATATTTCCTCATCTTTTGCTCCTTTAATTAGTTTTGTTTTTGAATTTCAATTTTAGTTGACTTTTTAAATTTGTAAATATCCCGGTGAAATTTCCAAAAATATCAAAAATAGTTCTTCCATTACGGAAGGACTTTTGTTTTTCATAACATTAAAAACCCAAAAATCTAAACACCTAAAATTAAACATTACTTTTGCTAAAAAAGTGGTAAATTTTTGTTTAACAGTTATACTTTTTACAAAACATTAAAAGGAGGAGAGAAAATGGAAATATTTAAAAAGGCCATGTTAATGGGATTAGGCATGATGAATCTTACAAAAGAAAAAGCTGAAGCACTGGCTGAAGAGTTGATTAAAAAAGGAGAAATTGCTAAAGAAGAAAAGTTTAAGATAGTTGACAAATTGCTTAGTCAGGCTCAGGAACAGGAAAAAGAATTGATGAAAAAATTTTCAGAAATCATCAAAAAAACAATAACTGAGATGGGGATTCCTACTAAGGAAGATATTGAAAAGGTGTTAACCAAACTTGACGAGATAGAGAAAAAAATTTCTTAAGAATTATAAAGAAATCGGTTCTATTTAGAGAAAGTGTTTATTTTTAGAATTCGTCAAAATTATAAAGAATTTAAGCGTTATCTTAAAATTTTTGCTGTTTTAATCCGTTATGGATTTGAAGATATCGTTGATAAAATTAGCGACAAGTTAAAATTTAAGTATTTTATTCTCTGGCGAAGATTTATAAAGAAAGAGCAGGAAGAGGTAAAACGGCTTTCTACTGCTGAAAGAGTCAGATTGGTTTTAGAAGAGCTTGGTCCTACCTTTATAAAATTTGGTCAAATATTAAGTTGCAGACCGGACCTTCTTCCTCCTGAATTTATTAAAGAATTCAGCAAACTTCGTGACGAAGTTCCTCCTTTCCCTTTTGAAAAAGTCAAAGAAATTATAGAAACTCAATTGAAAAAACCTTTAAACGAACTCTTTTCTTATTTTGAGAAAAAGCCTTTAGCCGCAGGCTCGGTAGCTCAGGTGCATAGAGCAAAAACCAAAAATGGAGAAGAAGTGGTTGTTAAGGTGCAGCGCCCCGGAATAAAAGAACTTATAGAAATTGACCTCCACATACTCTACGATCTGGCTTCTCTTTTGGAAAGACGCTTTCCTGAAATAAAGTATTATGAACCTACGAAAATTGTAGAAGAATTTGCCAAAGCCCTTCGTAAAGAATTGGATTTTATTAGAGAGGGAAGAAACATAGAACGGTTTAGAGCCTGTTTTAAAGATGAGCCCAGAATTCACTTTCCGAAAGTCTATTGGGATTTAACTTCTTCCAGGGTACTAACTATGGAATACATTAAAGGAATTAAGCTCTCTGAAATTGACGGACAAACAGGTGTAAAAATAGACAAAAAAACTATAGCTCTTATAGGTGCGGATTTTATTCTTAAAGAAATCTTTGAATGCCATTTTTTCCATGCTGACCCACATCCCGGAAATATTTTTATTCTGAATAACAATGTGATAGCCTTTATAGACTTTGGAATGGTGGGAATTCTTGACGATGTAATGGTAGACTGGATTATTAAAATCTTAAAAGCTATTTTAGATAAAGATATAGACTTGTTAATAAAGGCTATTTTGAGTCTTAACATTGCTTCAGCCCCGTCAGACATAATAACTTTTAGAGCAGAATTGTTTGATTTTCTGGAGCGCTATTACGGAGTACCTCTGAAAGATCTTGACATAAACAACCTCGTAAATGAATTTTTGGAAATTATGAGAAAATATCGTGTGCGTTTTCCTCCCTCCCTGGTATTAATGTTTAGAGCTTTAGTAATTCATGAAGGAATTGGAAGAACTCTTTATCCAGAGTTTAACATGATAGAACATATAAAACCCTATATTAAAAAACTTCTTCTAAAGAAATTTGATTTATCCAAACAATGTAAAAAATTTAGCCTATTTCTGGAAGATTCGGCTTTACTTCTTAGAGAATTGCCTTCAGATTTAAGAGAAATCTTTTTAAAGCTAAAAAAAGACGATCTTGGTATAAAATTTGAACATCAGGGTCTGGAAAAGTTTATATATCAACTTGACAGGGCTAGCAATCGGCTCAGTTTTGCCATGATAACTGCCGCTTTAGTGATAGGGTCTTCCATTGTGTTTCAGACGCAAGCAGGACCAAAGCTTTTTGGATATCCCTTATTAGGATTTGCAGGTTTTATTTTAGCAAGTTTATTTGGCATAAAGCTTCTTATTGAAATCTTAAAATCAGGGAAATTCTAATCAAGATTTTAATCTCCCCTCCCACAGTCCTCAATCCTATTTATCCGAAAATCGTGTGTTGTAAAATTTTGATTTTACAACTTGACAATACTCAAAAATTAAGCAATCTTTTTTGAAAATTAAAAAGGGGGGGGCAAAGATGGAGAGAAGGGACTTTTTGAAAGCTTTTGCTTTAGCTTCTGGCGTCTTTTTAGCCTCACCTATTCTGAGCTACGGGAAAGGAGAGTATCCTGTTAATCCTGAACCCAATAGGTATCACAAAGTTCCTCTTTTACCCTGGGGATATGTTGAACTTGATCCAGATGAAGCCTTTAAAAGAGGCCATCTTGGTTACTTTGCTGGAGAATGTGGAGCAGCCACTTTCTGGGCAATTACTTCATTATTAAGAGAAAAGAAAGGATATCCTTATAATTATTTACCTATTCCATCCTTAGACATAGTATTAAAGGCTGTAAAAGCCCATAAGCATTTACCTATGCCTATGAAATATATGAATGGAGGAGTAGAAGGATATGCTACTTTATGCGGAGCTTTGAATGGAGCTGCTCTTGCTATTGAATGGGCTATGGGGCCTGAGAAAGCCAAACCCATCATTATGAGACTTTTTAGATGGTATGAAGTAACATCATTTCCTACAGAAATGGCAAACGAATGGGCTGTAAAGCATAAATTTTATACTACCGGAAAAACAGATAAAGCTCTACCTTCAATTCCTGTACATTCTGTTTTATGCCATGTAGTTGTTTCTACTTGGTGTAAAAAAGCCGGATTTGCCAGTGGAGGAAAAGAGAGGTCTGAAAGATGTGCCAGAATCAGTGCTGCAGTTGCAAGACAATCTGTTTTATTTATGAACGCTGCATATAAAGCCAAAAATGAGGAGGAATTTGAGAGAGCTCTTGACAAAGTATTTCCATTTAAACTTGATGAAAAAACAAAAAGCTGCCGTGCCTGCCATTATAAAGGAAAAGACTATAAACATGGTCAGTTTATGCGTGGTTTCATGCAATGTGATACCTGCCATGATGTCAATTTGCAAGAGCACATGAAAGAAGTCATGTCCAAAATGAAATAAACCCTTGATTTTCTCTCTTTGATTTTTATCTTTTAATTAAAAGCCTCTTCGCCCTCCCCAGATTGCTGGGGAGGGTTTTGCATTTTTAAAACATCTTTATGGAGGTGCTAAAACCATGGCTAAGGATTATTACAAAATACTTGGAGTTCCAAGAAATGCTACACAGGAAGAAATAAAGAGAGCTTATAGGCGCCTTGCAATGAAATATCATCCGGACAGAAACAAAGGGAACAAGGAAGCTGAAGAAAAATTTAAAGAAATAAACGAGGCTTATGCGGTGCTTTCAGATCCAGAAAAAAGAAAAATGTATGATATGTATGGCTCTGCGGAATTTCAGAGAAGATATTCCACGGAAGACATTTTCAGGGACTTTAACTTTGAAGATGTTTTTCAGGACATAGGGATTGACCTTGGAAGTATTTTTGGAAGAAGAGGCAGGACAAGAAGTAGAACCTTCTTTTTTGATCTGGGAGACATTTTTAGCCATCTTTTTGGCACAAGATTTGAGCAAGATGAAGAATTTTCTCCTTTTGGTGAAGTTTATGAGACTGTCCAGATTGATCTCCCCCTGACATTAGAGGAAGTCTTGAAAGGGGGGGAAAAGGAAGTTATCCTTCCTGGAACCTTTGAAACAGTAAAGATTAAAATCCCAAAAGGCATAAAAGATGGGCAGATTTTAAGAATAAGAAAGCCCAGTGGAAGAAAAGTAAGGGAATATTTATTTAGAGTAAAAATTCTTCCGCATAAAAACTTCAGGGTAGAAAACGGAAACATTATTCTGGAAAAAGAGATTCCTTTTACTTCTTTTTTCTTAGGGGGGGAAGTAGAAGTTGAAACCCTTGAGGGGAGGAAAATAAAAGCCAAGGTACCTCCTCTTGTAAAGCCGGGAGCCAAGCTCAGACTAAGGGGACTGGGTCTTCCCAAAGAGGATGGCACAAGGGGGGATCTTTATATCCACCTTCAGGCAAAAATGCCTGAAAGACTTACCCCTGAACAAGCAGAACTATTAAAAAAACTTCAAACCACAGGACTTTAAGCCCGATTCTTATTGACAAAGCTTTTTTCAAGAGGTAAATTTGTAAAAAAATCTTTCTTTTATAAGGGGTGCCTCCTATGGTCAAAGAAATTATGGCTAACTCATTACCCACCGGGCCCAAAGGTATAAGGTTTCTCTTTGGAGAATTTGTTCATTACGACTACTTTTTCGGCTACATAGGCACTCTTCTTCATGCTGAATCAGGGATACAACACATACACATTATGGAAAACGAGTTCTGGGGAAAAATGCTTTTTATAAATAACTGCCTTCAGTTCACAGAAAGGGATGAGTTTATTTATCACGAGGCTCTGGTGCACATCCCTGTACAGGCCTCTCCCAAAGGAAAGATTAAAAAAGTACTTATCTGTGGAGGGGGGGACTTTGGAGCTTCAAGAGAGCTTCTTAAGTACCCTGAAATAGAAGAAGTAATAATTGTGGATATAGATCCTGATGTGCCTAAACTTATAAAAAAGTACTTTCCCAGTCTCCTTCCAGAAAACCCCAAAGATCCCAGGCTAAAGCTTATTACTGCTGATGCTTATGAAATGGTAAAAAAGTTCACCAGAGAAAAAAAGAACTTTGATCTTATCATCATAGACACCACGGATCCTGATGTGAGCGTGGAAGGGGGGAAGACTCAGGAGCTTTCCCATGCCCTTTTTGCAGAGGAGTTTCACAGGATGCTTCTTGAAATGTCTCCAGAGGGTATAGTGGTTCAGCAGTGTGGCACTCCTTTTACCATGAAGGACATCCTGAAAGGGACTTATCAAATATTTAAAAAAGTGTATCCTGAAAATGAAATCTATTGCTATCGTGCAGATGTACCCTCCTTTGGAGGAGATAATGCCTATTTAATGCGTTTTCCTTTTGAAGATCCAAAGACTCCCAAGTGGGAGGAACTTGAAAATACACTTTATTACAATCATGAGGTGCACAGGGCCTCCTTTGGCCTTCCAAAATTCTGGAAAGAGGTACTGGAATAATGAAAGTATTAGGAATTTGCGGGTCTCCCCATAAAGATGGAGGATCAGCACAGCTCCTTCTTGCTGCCCTAAAAGGGGCACAGAGGGAAGGGGCTGAAACAGAGTTTGTAAGTGTATATGACGGAGAGATAAAGCCCTGCAAGGGCTGCATTCAGGATGAAGAACCTGATTGCAAGTATCCCTGTGTCTTTGAAGACTTTGGGAAAGCGCTTCTTGAAAAAATTTACTCTGCAGATGGGGTTATCTTTTCCACTCCCATTTACTGGTTTGCACCTTCCGGGCCTCTTAAAGTGCTTATAGACAGAATGACCTGTCTTGAGAATATGGTTGCCTTTGGAGAGCCAAGTTATATGGAGGGAAAGTCTTTGGAGCCATAGCAGTGGGAGCAGATGCTGGAGGTCCTTATGTAGGTGGATACTTAATTACTACAATGACCTGCATGGGAGCTATTATTCCTCCGTGGGGAATTGCATATTCTCACAAAGGAAACAGGGCTATTCACGACGAAAAAGCCTTGCTTGATGCCATAAATGTGGGAATCTTGGTAGCAAGAATGATAGCTGTGCTGAAAGGCCAAAAAAAAGAGCTCAGTTTTGTTGACGATGTGGAGCTTATGCGTAAAATAAAAAAGAAGATTATTGAGGAGCTTGGTCTTGGAGGAAGCACTTAACCTGATAAAGAAAAGACGCAGTGTAAGAAAATATGCGCAGGGGAAAGTTCCTCCCGATGAGTATATTTTAAAGATCATTGAGGCAGGAATCTGGGCACCTTCAGGTCTTAATAATCAGCCCTGGAGATTCGTAATTGTCAAAGAATCCAAAGTAAAAAACGAATTAGCAAAGCTTACCCGCTACAGTAAAATAATAGAAGGAGCTCCGCTTCTTATTGCTGTTTTTCTGGATAAAGAGAGAATGTATCATCAGATAAAGGATCACCAGTCCGCTGGAGCCTGTCTTCAAAATATGATGCTTATGGCAACAGCCCTTGGTCTTGGCACCTGCTGGCTTGGAGAAATTTTAAAAAATGAGGAAAAAGTTAAAGAAGTGCTGGGGCTTGATAAAGAGAAATACGAGCTGTGTGCCATTCTTTCTATAGGTTATCCTGCTGATAATACTCCAAGAAAAGGAAGAAATCCTTTAGAAAGCTTTATATTGAAAACCATTTAACAGGAGGATTTTATGTCAAAAAGCAAAAACCTTTTTGTTCTATTTCTTTTTCTGCTATGTTTTTCAACAGGGGGGATTAAAAGTGGATTAGCAAAAAAAACTCCCTGCCCGAGTGTAAAAAAATTAGAAAGTGCCTTTAAAAGGCTTCATTCTCGCAATGTCAAAATAGAAAAAATTGACAGATCTCCCGTTCCCGGGCTTTGTGAAGTAATTATAAGTCTGTCTCCGTCCAGAAAAACAATAGCTTATACGGATTCTCAGGGTCGCTATCTTATTGTGGGAAGGATTATTGACCTCAAAACAGGAGAGAGGCTCACCATAAAAAGATTAAGAGAACTTTATGCAAAAAGCCTCACTCACTCCAAACTAAATAAGTCTCAACTTGCAGAGCTGGAAAAGCTGGTAGATATGGTATATGGAGACTCTCCAAGGGTTCTGTATTTTATTACCGATCCCGAATGCCCCTTCTGTGGAAAGGCTGAAGAACTGGTGTATGAACTGGCAAAAGAAAAAAAAGTAAAGCTAAAAGTTATCCTCTTTCCTATTGAAAGCATCCATCCCCATGCCAAGGCCATTTCAGAGTATCTTATTTGTAATAAGAAGGGATATCCCGAGGTGGTAAAAATTGCAGAACTAATAGAAAAGTATAAAAAAGAAAGAAGATATAAAGAACTTCAAGAGGAACTCAAAAAATATGAAGGAAATTGTAAAGAGGCAAAAGCAAAAATAGACAAAAATATAGATTTTGTTCTCAAAAAGCTTCACATTAGGGCTGTACCTACCTTTATTTTCCCGGATGGAGAGGTAATGATAGGATTAAGAGACAAAAATGCAATTTTAACTAAATTTAAGGAGATAGAAAGGAAAAATGCTAAGTAAAGAGGAAAAAATTTATCTTCTTAAGCTTGCAAGAAAAAGTATAGAAAGGGCATTTGAGGGAGAAAAAAAGATAGAGGTGCCCCCTAAGGAATATCAGGGGCTTTTCAAAAAGGCAGGTGCTTTTGTTACCCTTCAAAAGGAAGGACATTTGAGAGGCTGCATTGGGATACTTGAGGCACTTTATCCGCTTTATGAAGTGGTGCAGGACATGGCAGTATCTGCAGCATTCAGAGATCCCCGGTTTCCTCCGCTTCAAAGAAAGGAGCTTCCTCTTGTGGAAATAGAAATTTCTGTGCTCTCTCCCATGAGAGAGGGAAGTCCTGAAGAAGTGGAAGTTGGAGTGCATGGAGTTTATGTGGTAAAGGGCGGCTATAGAGGGGTACTTCTTCCACAGGTGCCTGTAGAATTTGGCTGGGACAGGGAAACTTTTTTGAGGCATGTATGCCTTAAAGCCGGGCTTCCTCCAGAGTGTTATAAAGATCCCGAGTGCAAATTTTACCTCTTTACTGCAGAAGTCTTTGGAGAAAAAGATTTTGCAGCAAAATAAAAATGTCAAGAGATAAATTTTGGGAGAAGCTGGAAGAGGCGAGACGAATCCTGAATCTCTCTCATGAAATTACCAGAAAAGAATTGATAGAAAAATATAGGTCTCTTGTA
>Ga0256838_1000796_pt1 | contig 16821 bp, 19 predicted proteins | sample 4571419metaG_FD_185978 | JGI IMG/M metagenome (GOLD analysis project Ga0256838, IMG submission 185978) | Hydrothermal vent microbial communities from Guaymas Basin, Mexico - 4571-419 | ecosystem: Environmental > Aquatic > Marine > Hydrothermal vents | place: Mexico: Guaymas Basin | collected...
GAAGGAGATCGCCAACTCTCCGAGGGACTACTACTCTAAAGTCGTTTCCACTTTAAGGACCACGATCTCCGCTCTCTGCGTTGGTCCTATCGGGGAACTGGTAGGAAAAGCAAAGGGCAATCCGATATACCAGAGGCTTATGAACGGTGAACCGATGATTCTCCACGCCTACCTCGGCTCTCTCCTCTCCAAAGGTAGAGCCTACGTCCTCTCAAGGCTTCTGCTTTCAACGATGGTTATCTACGCAGGACGCTACAACTCAGCCAATAAGAAGTTCGATCCTATGCTGAGAGTTCACGCTGACGAGGCTTCAAACGTCTTCTTCCACGGCATAGAGGACCTCATAAACAAGGTAGGTGGGACGAACTTCTCCTGCTGGTTCTACACCCAGTCTTTCAACGACATAGTGGCAAGGGTTGGTCAGGAAGTAGCAGGAATGATGTTTGATAACACCCACACTAAGGTTGTCTTTAAGGTTGACGACGCCAACACCATAAAGAGGCTGGCTGGGATAGTTCCTGAGGTAGAGAAGCCCCGATACTTTATCAGGGAGAGTATCGATATTATGGGAGGAGGAAAGGAACCACTGATTCAACCCTCTCAGTTTGGTCAGCTTCCCGTCGGAGTCTGTTATGCCTACACGGAGGGTAAGTGGTACAGGCTTTACAATCCCGTTCTGATTGAGGATACTGAGGATGCAATAGAAGGAGTAATAGCTTACGCAGAACAAAGAGGGAAAGACCCCTCAACCTACATAGTCGAAGTCAGACCTCCAGTAAGAGTTGAAAATCTTTTCAGGTAAGGATAATGCCTCTGGTAATCGTTGAATCTCCTACAAAGGCCAGAAAGATTCAGTCCTTCCTGGGAAAGGGGTACACGGTCAAGGCAAGCCTCGGCCACGTCAGAGACCTTCCCCCTGACGAGTTTGCCGTTTCGATAGAAGCCCTCGAGGAGGGGAAGTTCCCCTTCAAGTTCAGCGTCCTTTTCGGGAAAGGAAAGGTGGTCAAGGAGCTTCAGAAGCTCGCTTCCGGAGAGCTTGTCCTCTGTGCGTCAGACCCCGACAGGGAAGGAGAGGCGATAGCCTGGCATCTTGCCCAGCTCCTGAAGGAGAAGGCCAAAGACGTTAAGAGGATCGAGTTTCACGAGATAACGAGAAAAGCTTTGAAGAAAGCCCTGGAGAATCCGAGGGAGATAGACCTAAACAGAGTCCGTGCCCAGTTTGCCCGCAGAGCAATAGACAGGATACTGGGCTACCTGATCAGTCCGGAGCTTCAAAGAGAACTCGGACAGAGAAACCTCTCTGCGGGCAGGGTTCAGTCAACGGCTCTGGCAGAGATAGTCAAGAGGGAGCGTGAAATAAAGGAGTTCGTCCCCAAGCCCTACTGGGTGGTGGAAGCCGAAATAGAAAAGGACGGAAAGAAGTTCAAGGCCAGGACTGAAAAGTTCTGGGACAAGAAAGAGGCTCAGGAAAACCTAAAGTTCCCCACTCTCCTTGTAATCAGGGCCGATAAGAGGAAGAAACTTGAAAAGCCCAAAGCTCCCTTTACGGCCTCAACCCTTCAGCAGGAAGCCAACAGGCTCTTCAAGTGGAGTCCCGAGTACACCATGAGGGTTGCCCAGGAACTTTTCGAAAACGGTTTCATAACTTACCACCGTTCGGACTCCCCGAGGCTTTCGGAAGAGGCGGTAGGCTTTTTAAGAAGCCTCATACCGAGGCTGTACGGAAAAGAATACCTGCCGGAAAGGCCTTACACCTATAAAGCTAAAGAGGGAGCACAAGACGCCCACGAGGCAATCAGGCCGACAAGGCTTACTCCCGAAGGCTCTCCGGAGAACTTGAAGGGAGAGCTGTCTCCCCAGCAGTTAAAGCTCTATACTCTCATCTGGAAGAGGACTCTCGCAAGCCAGATGAAAGAGGCAGTCTGGAATACCCAGACCGTAGTTCTCCAGAACAGCAGGGGAGTCAAGTTCACGGCAAAGGGGAAGACCCTTGTCTTTGAGGGCTGGAGGAAGGTTTACGACGCCGAAGTTGAGGAGGACGGAGAGGGAATTCTTCCGGGTCTGAAGGTCGGAGAGAATCTCCCTGCAAAGCTCAGGCTCAAGAAGGACGAGACAAAGCCTCCGCCCCGATACACCGAAGGCTCCCTGGTTAAGTGGATGGAGAAAACCGGGGTAGGCCGTCCCTCAACCTACGCCTCTACGGTAAAGACTCTGAAAGCAAGGAAGTACGTCCTGATCAGCAAGGGCAAGATAGTTCCCACCGAAACGGCCTTCCGTGTAATTGAGTTCCTTGAGAGAAAGCATCCCTGGATACTCTCTCCCGAACTGACGGCCCAGATGGAGAAACAGCTTGACCTGGTTGAGCAGGGAAAGCTTGACTGGAGGAAGCCCGTTCTTGAGACGGTAGAGAAGGTTAGGGAGCTTCTGCCCTTCCTGTCGAAGGAGAAGGACGACAAACCTACCGAAAAACAGCTTGAGTTTGCTCGCAGGCTCGCTGAACAGTTAAAGAGGGAACTTCCTACTGAAGTTCTCCTCTCGAAGAAGAAGCTCTCTAAGTGGATAGACGGAGCAAAGAGGGATCTCAATAAGAAAAAGGCCAACTTTCCTTTATCTCAGAAGCAGATTGCAGTCATAGAGAGGAACGGGAACGAGAAGGTTAAGGAAGCTCTCAAAAACGGAGATTACGCTTATTGTCGTAAGTGGCTTGACAGCTTCTTTAAAAGGAGAAGGAGGAAATGAGGAGAAATGACTGGGAGCTGATAGGAGGGGGAGTTGACGGTTGAGGAATATCTGGAACTTTTACTCAGGGTGCCAGGAAGCTTCTTCAAGAAAGGATTTGTCCTCTGCGGGCAGAAATCAAGTAAGATGGTTGAGAGCTTCTATCGTTCTCATTCTTCCGTTCTGTTCGTTGACTGCCCGCAGAGCAATTCAGCTAAAGAGCTGTTACGCTACATTTTGAAAGGAATGGGTGTGGATTCTACTGTTGGAAAAAAAACTACTTTAGCAGAGCTGGAAAATGCGGTCTTGCGTCACTTGAGCTTGTTTCAGGTTAAGGTTCTCGTTCTCAAGAATTTTGACAAAGTTCTTTCTGGAAAGCCTGTTGCAACTAAAAGAGTCCTTGTGACGCTTAAGTCTCTGCTCAGTAGGGGTAGGACTGCTGTGGTTCTCACGGGAACGGAGGATGTTAGGAGGGTGATAGAAACGGAGGAACAGCTTTTAAGAAGATTCGCGTTTAAGTCACCTTAGCACATACAACCTGGGAGTAGCTTCCCCCAAACTGCTGGAGGATTACAGCGGAGTATTTCATACCGACTTTTGGTTCTATCTCAAGGGGAAAGTAAACTCTGGGGAATTCTTCAAGGTTGGTATCCACCCTGTAAGTTTTTCCCGAGGTTGACGTTTCAACCTTTTCAATCTTAAACTCTCGATAGAGGACTCTTCGAGCTGTTGATGAATTTTTCAGGTTTTCTATTTCGAGGTCGATAATCCTTCGGGCAAGTTCAGGATCGTCGATTTCTACTCCTACCTCTCTCAGCCTGTTTCCCTTGGACAGAAAATTGTAGCTTGTTATCGCGACCGTGCTTTCGCCTGCCAGGACTTTGTGGTGAACGTTGTCGGCAAAGAACTTTACTCTGCCGTTTGCTTCGGCGAGCGTTCTTGCAAGGATAAGCAATCCTTCGTCTCCGAACTTTACTGTGTTCCACTCTCTACCTATTACGAGGAATAGGGTTGAGTCTTCTCTTGAGAGGAACTCTTTTATTTCAGGGAGTCTCTTTTTTACGGCGTCTTCGGTTATAAACGGTGATGTTAGAAAGATTTTCCTTTCTTGGGCAAAAAGCCTTGCAAAGAGCTCGTCGTGCTCCTCGCTTGCTACAAGACGATAGTTTTTGAGCTGTCCGGTTCTTAGGTAATCTCTCAGCTGAGAAAGGAGCTTTTCTGTAGCAGTAAGGGAACTGACTACTTCCCTGGGAATGGAGCTTCTCAACCTGCTTTCAAGAGTTGCTACTGCGTTTTCAAGACTCTTCTTCTCAAGTTGTAGAAGAGAAAGTTGATCGGAAAGTTTCTTGTTCTCGCTCATCTGGACTTGAAGCTGCCTGAGCCTCCTGGCCAATTCTTCCTCGTAGCTTTTTACCATTTCCTCTCTTTCCTTGAGAAGGTTGTCAATTTCTTTTCTCAAAGAAACTGCTTCTCGGAAGACTACCTCTTTCTCTCTCTGAAGGGATTCAATGGCTTCTCTGAGGGAATCATCTTCCCCGTGGAAAAACTTTCCGGACAGAAAACCGGCCAGTGCACCTACCAGCCCTGCCAGAACGGTTTCCAGCATTTCTCCTCCTTACTGTTCCTAATTATAGGGTTTTCCCTATAATTAGAAAGGACAACGATCAGGAGGAGGTCATGAGGAAGGTTTACGTAGCAATTTTCTGGATACTGCTGTTGTGCTCAGAGGCCCTTGCAGGGATACAGGATATTTCGAAGATAGAAGAAGGAGCTAACAGCTTCGCTAATTTCCTCGTAAACATATTTTACGGTCCCTTGGGAGCAACCTTGGCAATAGTTGGGGCTGTTGCCGTATTTGTAGAATCAAAGGTTTCTGACTCTAAAGCCCTTATTTTCGGAACGGTTGTCGTTTTGATTCTGCCCTTTTTGATAGCTATTGGGATTAAGGCTCTCTATGCTATCGGGGGCTAAAACTTGAAAAAGAACTTTAAGTACCTCTTTGAGGATAGGAAGATTTTCGGATTTTATACAGACGAGCTTTTTATTGCTTTCATAGTCGGACTTTTACTTTCCGCTCCCGTTTACCTAGCGGCTTACTATTCCGGGATAAGAATTTTTAATCGATTTGGGGGGCTTATTCTTGTCGTTCTCACTTTTCTCGTGGCGTCGGCTGTCCTTTCGACTCTGAGGCTTGTAAGGGGAAGTGATGACAAGACTTTCTACGTTAAGCTTTTGGGTAGAAATGAAAATCCAAGGACTTTCAGGGGTAAGTTTGCCAGGCTTGCCCTCTATTTGATGACTCTCGAAAAGTTGGGTGGAAGAGAAAAAATTGTCAGAACTCGCAACTACTCTCCTTGAGAGGAAAAATGGAGAAGAATAAGGACCTTGAGAAGCTCCTTGAAGAAATATACGGGGAACAGACGAATGCCCTTGAAAGGGCCGGGAAGCTCATAACGGCCTGGAAGGTTGCAGCCGGCCTGTTTGCCGCTGCTTTTCTTTTAACGTTGGGAGTTCTTCTCTTTTTCCTTACTCATCCCTTTAAGATTTCTGTTAGTGGTCTTCCAATCAGAGGAGTAGGAGGGTTTGGGGTTAACGTTGTAACTCCTCGGCAGCTTAAAGAGTTCGGGAAGAATGCAGCGTACTTGCTCTGCAATCTTGATGAGGAGAACCTGTCGGATAGGTTTGACGCCCTTGAAACTATTTCAACCCCGAAGTGGTCAAGGGAAATAAAGTCTATGCTTCCGGATGTCAGGAAAAAGTTCAGGGAACTTGAAATGTCTCAAACCTGCTCGGTTGACGATTCTCGAATAGAGGTAGAGCCGTTGTCGAGAAAGAACTTTCTCGTTAAGGTTCCTGCCAAGATGCACTTCTGGATAAAAGGGAGGGAAACAGAAAGTCGTAGACTTTACACTTTTCTCGTTAGGACTTGTCCCGCAACCGGAAAAAATCCTTACGGTTTCTGTATAGAAGAGTGGGAGATTGAGGATGTCGGTAATTAAGCCCCTCCTTAGGTTCCGTGACGAATCGGTTGGGGGGATAAGGGAAGGAGGACTTAGTGGAGAGGTTCCTGATGAGAGGACGATTTACTATCAGGCGAGGATAAAGGGAAAGCTCTACTCCGGGATAAGGGTTTTCCATCGCCTGGCTCTTTATGTAACTTTCTGGAGACTGGATTTTGACGGCCTCGAAGAGGAGCTTCTGGACGGCTGGAAAAAAGTCCTCTCGTTTGTTTGGGACAGGGAGACAGAACTTGTGCCTTGCTACCCCGACAGGCTTTTGCTGGTTTACGGAGAGGTTGATTTTTCTCCCTTTGACTATTCAACGGTAAGAACCGTTTTCGGTTCCTTTTCTTTTGTCTCCGCTTCAGCAGAAGAAGTAGCTAATTTCGGTCTTCCTTTCCGGGATCTTGCCGGCACGGATTTGGCATTAGCTTCGAAGCTGTTTCCTCCTCCTTATCACTCTTACCTTTCTCTCAAGGCCCTTAACCTCATCGGGAGTCTACCTTGAGATTTTTGCTATTCCTGTTTCTGCTCCTGTTTTCAATTCCTTCATTTGCCGGTCCTGAAAACCCGATAGAGGGCTGGCTGAACTTCTCATGTGTGGATTTCAAGATAAAGGGTATTTGTATAAAACACGAACACGGAAAAATTAAAGTAGGGGTTAAGATTTCCTACTACCTGCCGGTCGCAGTGGTAGAAGCTCCTCCTGTTCCCTACATGACCAAAATGGCTCCTCTCAAGCCGGTTCTCAAGGGGGCTGAGCCTCTCGTTGAAGACCTTGTTTCGAGTGTTCCGATTCTCTCGGAGATCGGAGCTTATGAGTTTGGAGGAAATCAGGAATCAGAGGAAGATACTTATTACAGAGAGGTTCACATTTTTTCCTTTCCGACGATAGCCAATCCGGTGCTTCAGCTTCTTCCTCTTCTATGCGGAAGGCTGCACCTGGACTTTTTCTTCTGGCTTTCGGAAACTGATCCCTTACAGTGGAGATTTGGCCTAAAGGACTACTTGAAATTCGTTGCAGGACTTCCTCAGAAGGTTGCCGGACTGGGAAGTACGGTTCGCTCCTTTTCTACGGCTATGTTCCTATCTCCTGGAGCGTTCCTTGATGCTTTAAAAGAGAGAATTGGAGCCTTTAAGGAAAAGCTATCTGACATCAAAGCTGAAGAGAAGGACTGGAAAGAACTAATGGCAGCTGCTCAGAAGGAAGCAGACAAGGTTGCCTCGATGATTCCCGATGCTGGTTGGGGAAGCAAAACTCCCCATACAGGTTACGTTCATGAAGTCTCTTCTACAATAGCCTATCACCTGATGGCCGTGAGGGCCCTTGATTACGTCTTTCCCCTGAAGCCCAGGTGGGGGGTTGATAAGTTTCAGATGGTCTATCCGACCCCTACAGGATGCTACGTGCTGGGCGACGACAGAATAAAAACAGAATTGGGAAAGATGATAGGGGGGGAGACGCCGGTCTGGATTTACTGGTATAAGTTCGAGTGCTGCGTCTTTTAGTTGAGAGCTGTCTCGGCAAGGAGCTTCAGACTGAGTAACTCCTTTCTCGTAACCGTGTAATGTCTCCCTCCGCATTTCAGGAAGGTGCTACCGTTCTTGTTTACGAGGGAGATTGTTTCGAACTTTGCCGTATACATGCCGTCTATCCTAACTCTATCCGACAGATCTTCTATAAGGGCAATAAGGGTTGCTTTATCTTTTAGTTCACCTACTACTTTCCATTCGTCTACAGTTCTAAAAGTTAATCCTTTTCCTTTTTCGGCTTCGCATACCAAGAAATCCAAATCTTTGCTTATTACTGAGGAGGCCTTTTTTCTTTCTATGGAAAGTCTTTCAAGGAATCTAACTACCGGGTAGAATTCTCTCGGTTTCATTATTAATAGAGCTTCTTGGTTTCCTTTTCTTGCAAGGAGGGAGAACCCCCAGTGGTATCCCCTTATGCCGATGTATATACCTTCTCCTCCTTTCAACTTTACGTCGAATTCTTGATCATCTTTTTCCTTTAGAGCTTTTGCTATTAAAGAGTTTCTTCCCTCAACTGCAAGCCGAAAAACGGCTTTAATGTTTCTCTCTCCGAGAGGTATTTCTATAACGGTTTTTTCCATTGGTTTAAATTGGATTTCTTTCTCTTTTCCGGTTCTTGGCTTTCCTGTTACTTGGAAGACAAGTTTTCCTTCTTTCGTTGCAAGTCCGATGTTGCCACTTCCGACGGTGGTTCCTTGGTTTTTTACTCCTTCTATTCTCATGCTTATCCTCCTGATCAGACTTCCCTATAATTATAGGGTAGATAAGGAGGAAAAGATGGAATTAACAGACTTGCTCTCACCGGAGGAGCGGGAAGCTCTGGAGGTGGAACTTAATAAGGGGAAGAATATCTTTGCGGCGCTTGCCTCTCTTCCGGTAATCCGATCAGAGCTTTTTGAGGCTGCTGCCAGGAGTTACGGTTACGAATTTGCTTCTTATCCTCCCGACGATGCTGAGGAAGTTGAGGGTATTTTTGTTCATCGTGATACGAAGAAGGTATATACTTTTGATCCGTTTCGGATTCCCTCGAAGTTTATCGACTACGATGTCGTCGTTATTCCTCCTGTTGTGGCCCGTCCGGTAAAAAGCGAGGACTTCTGGGTTTCTCTCGTCAGCAGTGCTGTAGCAAACGGCTGGGGAGACATCCATTATGAACCTACGCCCACTCATTACCGCGTGAGAATAAGAAACGAGTTGGGAAAGATACAGACTCTCCGGGTGATTGATAAGGAAAAAGGACTGAAGTTGCTTCGTCAGTTCCTTGCTCTTGCGGGCGTTCGTACGTCGAACCTGAACGTTCCGCTTGACGCGTCAATAAACTACAGGGACATAAAATCGAACGATCCCGGTAAGAAGACGCTGAGGGAATTTCTCGAGAAGCTTAAGGCTACTCCCTGTGATATGAGGATTTCTGTTATTCCTACAACGGATGGTCCTTCGTGCGTTGTGAGAATCCTCCCGAAGAATCAGAAGCTTCGCAAGCTGGAAGAACTCGGTTACCATCCCACTCATGTCAGCAGGCTTTCGGGGTATCCCAGTCTTAGTAAAGGAATGATACTCGTTGTTGGTCCTACCGGTTCCGGTAAGTCAACGTTAATCAGGGCTTTGCTTTTAATGGCTGATCCGCAGAAAAGGAAAATCGTTTCAGTAGAGGATCCGGTCGAGGCTGATATTCCGGGCGTTCAGCAGGTAGAGGTTAAGCTGCCTGTTTACGATAGCGAGGGGGTTCTTGTAGGAGTTGACTTCGCTCTTGCCATCAGGGCTTTCATGAGACAAAACCCTGATGTCATAGCCGTTGGGGAAATAAGAGACAGAGAAACTGCAAGGGCAGCCATTGCAGCATCCAACACGGGACATCTTGTGCTTTCGACGATTCATGCAAATGATGAGGTCGAAGCAATTAAAAGACTTCTTGACCTTGCCCAGGATCCGGACATCGCGAAGGTTATAAATCAGATGAGGCTGATTGTGGCTCAAAGGCTTGTTCCGAAGGTCTGTCCAAAGTGCAGGGAATTGGGATACTTTCCGAGGATTGAGGTCAACGATCAGTTCCTGGCAAGACTGCCTGCAGAGACGAGAGAGCTTCTCGAGGAAAGGTTGAAAGGACAGGAGGTCCTCAGCAGAAACGTCAAGCAAACCTGCGGGCAGTGCAAAAACGGATTTGTGGGAAGAATTCCTGTCCTGGGAATTCTCGAGTTCAACCGGGAGATAAGGGATTTTGTTATTTCAAGTGGCGGAACCTTTGAAACAAAGGAGTTTCTAAAGTACGCAAGAGCGGTAGGTTTCAGGCCTTATTCGGATGATGTTCTCGAGAGAGTGAGACAGGAAGAGGTAACAATAGAGGATGCAATAGAAATCTTTTAAGGAGGTGTAGCGTGAGAGAAGAGAGGAAGAAAAGGAAAAGGAGGGGTTTCACTCTCGTTGAGATGTTGGCGGTTATGCTTATTCTTGCGGTCCTTGCAGGAGCCACCTGGTACCTCTACACGAATTATATTCAGGGGGCCAGGGCTACAAAGATCATGGACGAAGTGAAATCCCTGACGTCTGCCCTTAATCTTTTTGAACAGCAAACCGGCTACATGCCCGATGCTATCCAGGAACTCTGGAAAAACGATGATGGTAGTGGAAACCCGATTCCTGGATGGTCGGGACCATACATTCAGCCTCCTGCCGGAGATACGACTGCTACCTCCCTAAAATCCGGAACTGGTGCAACAATTACTCTTTCCTGTGATTCAACAGATGGAGAGCAAATTGTCTATACCGGCGTTCCGAAGAGCGTTGCCAAGGATTACGACTCTCAAGTGGATGATGGGAACCTTTCAACCGGGTTTGTTACCTATGATGAGAGCACGAATACCCTCAAAATTACCGTGAGGAAGTCTGCTTCTTGTATCTAAATCCTGGGGGCTCGGCCCCCTTCAGCGGTTTCCTGCCGGGAGGCCGGTGAAGGAGGTCGACCTTGAGAAAGGGGTTTACGCTCCTTGAGCTGATTGTAGTTGTGTTTCTTATATCGATTCTGTCTATTTCGGTCGTTAACTATATTTTCCCGATGGTTGAGAGGAACAAGAAAGAAAAGACCTTGGAAGTCTTTTCAAAGTTGGCCGACGCCCTTGATTCCCATTACGAAGTTGTTCTTTCTTACAGAAAGGGAAATCCTGACTGGATTGGCCAGGCAGACTGTACTGTAGGAAGAAGTTGGATCGTTCCTCCGGGATGCTGGGCTTATCAGGACAGGCTGGTTGTCTGGAAGGATAGTCCCGACGCAGCGACTTCAAGACTCCTGGAAATTTTTGCGAAGGCCGGTTGCAGGCTGGTTTCAAGCAAAACTGGTTACGAAGTGGAATGCTTTGACGGCTGGGGAACCTCTATCAGGTTTTCTTATTCGGGAGGAGACAAGACTCATGCAGCTCCTTATAACCCGGAGGCCGGTTCTCCCATTGAAATCACGTTTACTTCTGCCGGTAAAGACAGGCAGTTCGAAACGGCAGACGACCTGACCTACACTTGGAGCTCGGCAGCCCTTGACGATAAGTACAGAAAGCTGACCTACGATCGGCTCCAGACTATAGCCGACGCCCTGGATGCTTACTTCAGGCAGAGACTCTCAATAGAGATTACAGAAAGAATCTACCCGAACGGGCTGTCTCAAGAGGACGACCTTAAGGTTGACTGGTACCTCCAGCTCTGCACGGACAGTCCCCACGCTACCTGCAACGATGACACCTGCTCCAACCTGCGGGCAGTATGGCCTGCCGTTATCTGCGACGGCTCCGTTACCCGTTCAACCTGTTCCGTTGACACTATCCTGTCCCACCTGAACCTTGCTTCCGAGTACAAAACTGACGCTTTCGGGAATCCCGTTTACGTAAATCTCTGCTTCGACCCGGACGGAGACGGATACCCCAACGGCTCGCCTCCGAACGCTCCGGCGTCGGACAGGGGAGCCTTCTCCGCTTCCGTCTCAAACGGGTTCATAACGGTTATGAGTACGGGAGAGTGAAATGTTTAGAAAAGGTTTTTCCCTTATGGAGTTGATTGTCGTTCTCGTGATTATTTCAATTATTTCCTTTGGCGGTTGGTATCTTTATTACGGTAAGAGGATTAATAAAGCAAGGACTGCAAAGACTGAAGAAACAATAAAAGCCCTTGAAAGGATAATTGCCGGTTACTACTCCGATACGGGACGGCTTCCTTCAAGTGCGAAACAGCTTTGGAGTAACGACCTCGGGACCCCGGGCTGGTATGGTCCATATGCAGAACCTCCGAACGGCGACTATTCCCTTGATAGATTTATTCACACGCCCTGGTTGGGGGATGGCTGGCTGGAGTGTTCCGATGGAAGTTATGAAAGGCTTAAGATGCAGACTAATCAGGAAATTTGTCAGTTACTTGATAAAGATGTTGACGACGGAAATCAGGCATCCGGTCTCGTCAGATGGGACGGGACTTACTGCTATTACTACTTCAGGAACGGCTCTTCGGTGAGGTGCGGCTGATGGCTCTTCCGCGTGAGGAACAGGCGAAGATTATGAGGATTCTATCCTCGATGCTTTCTGCAAGGATGAGTTTAAAGGATGCCTTGCTCAATCTTGCGGAGGATTATCGGGACTACGGGATGATTAGTGTTCCTCCGGAGTTTTCGAGATTTATCCCGAAGGAGATTCAGAAAGGCTGGGTTTCTGAAGTTCTCGAGGATCTTGTCTTTCAGATTGACAGTGGTAGAAGCGAAGAGGAAGTCCTTGCCGAGGCTGAAATTTTTGATAGGGATATTAGACAGTCCCTTTCTTCTGCTGCTGCTTCTAACAGTCTTCAGAAAGTGGCGGTTAAACTTGCAGACTTCCTCGAGCTGGAAGCGAAGCTCCTGGGCAGGCTAAAGAAAGTAATCTTTGCTCCGACCATGGCCTTTTTCATCGCAGTTCTCTTTACCTATGTTGTTGTTTTTCGGTTTGTTCCTAAGGTTGTCTCTACCGTTAACTCTCCAGAAAAGCTACCTCTTACCGTAAAGTGGGCTTATACCGTTTCGGGACACTTCTTTCTTTTTCTGGCCGGGATTCTTCTTCTCATTCTGGGGGTGGTTTACTTTCTCAGGAGTGGGGTTTGGAAGTCTTACCTTAAGGTTTACAGAGAATTTGAGAAGCTCAGGTTTCTGAGCTGGCTTAAGATTCTGCTTGAAGCCGGTTGGGGCGAAGTAAAGGTTTTCAGGTTTCTCCAGGATGCCGGTTTTTCCAAGAAGTGGAGAGAAGCTATAGAGGATGCAATAATCGGATTGGAAGCCGGGGAACCTATCGATGAGATAATGGCAGCCCTTAAAGATAAGGGTCTTCTGAAAACGACGGACCTCTCTTTCATCAAGAGCGGTGTTTCCATAGGAAATATTCCAAAGCAGATAGAAATTCTTGTTAGGTTTCTGCTTATTGAAACTGAGAAACTTATGGGAAGAACAGAGGTTATCGTACAAACGATTTCAACCTTTGTTGTAGGTATTTACGTTACGGTTATTTACATCGGAATTTTCCTGCCGCTTGTAACGGCTATACGGCGAGCGATGGCTTCATAGGAGGAGGGACTATGAAAGTACGTCTCGAAAACCTTACAAATGTTTTTAAGGAGGTTTTTTCCTTTGCGGAAAAGCAGTTTGCAACCGACATCTACTTGAGGGAGGGAGTTCCTCCGTTTTTCAAGACAGTCGAAGTAGCCGGGTCGGCTGCAAGGATTAAGGCTCTTTACTATGAAACCCTAATAAGGGAGGCCGAGAGGAGAGGTGAAGACGCGGGTGAATATAGAAAAGAGAAAAACGAAATAATGAAGAAGTTGCCGAAGGAGCTAAAGAATAAGGTAACCAAGGCAGACCTTACAAGGTTTCATGAGGTTCTCGGAATTTCCCCCGAGAAAATAAAGGAAGGGAAAGAGATTGATACATCCTTTGCTCTTGTTAAGGGTGGGAAGTTTGCTGGAAGGTTTAGGTTGAATATTTCTTTGGCAGACGGAGAGATAGTTCTTGCCATTAGGAGGCTTTATTCTTACGTTCCTCATCCCTTTGATGATCTCCGTCTGCCTGACGTTGTCGGGGAAGTTAAGAATTGGAGCTCCGGACTCGTTATAGTTACAGGTCCTACCGGTTCCGGTAAGTCGACAACCCTTGCTGCCCTAATGAGATATCTCTCTGAGGACGATTTCAGGTCGAGAGTAATTGTAACGATTGAAAAACCGATAGAGTATGTCCTTGAGCAGAAAAATGCTTTCTTTATCCAGAGGGAAGTTGGAAGAGATACAAAGGATTTTGTTTCTGGTGTTCATAATGCTCTTAGACAGCATCCTGATGTGATTCTTGTTGGAGAATCGAGAACTCCGGAGGAAATAAAGGCAACTCTTACTGCCAGTGAGACGGGACATCTTGTCTTTACTACGCTCCATTCGGCTTCTGCCTGGGGAGTGATAAGCAGGATAGTGGACGTCTTTCCGCCAGACGAACAGCCCCAAGTCAGGACGATACTCGCCGAACAGTTGAAGCTCGTGATTGCCCAGAGGCTCGTCACAACGGTCGATTTTGCGGTAAAAGCTGTTTGCGAGGTTCTCGTCGTAGACGATTTTGTGAGGAACAGGATACTTGAAGGAGAAGTCAAGCAGATAATGAATTACATGGCTTCTTCCAAAGGCAAGAACAGGCTTCTGAATAAAGAATTGGTAAGGTTGGTAAATGAAGGAGTTATAACTCCTGAGACTGCTATGAAGGTTTCCTATGACATAAGAGAGTTACAGGCTCAGTTGAGGTCTTTGTAATCGGAGAGGTAGCCGTGGATAAGGTAGAGTTCTTTAATCCCTATACAAGAGTTTTTTTGACTTTTCCTTTTGAAAGAGTGAGACGGGCAGTTGAGTTTGTTATATCTACCGCAGGTATTCCGGACCTCGAAGATGCCCTTTTTAACTGCTGGCAAATTTCAACGGTTTTAACTAAGGAAGAGAGGGAACTGCTTTCCCTTGTGCAGATGATTGTTTCAGGAATGAAGGACGGTTTTGTAAGGCCGGAAGATTTTGATATTTACAAGCTTGCAGAAGAAATAGCTCGGTTTGTTCTTGAAAATTAATTATATTAAATGCGGAACCACATAAGAGGTGCAGGATGAAGATGAAGAAGCTTCTCACCCTTGCAACTGCTTTTATGACAGTCGGAATTATCGGAGCTAATGCAGCAGGGCCGATATACACCGTTCCTGCTGAGTATGAAAAGATGAAGAAAGCAATGGAGGGGCTTTTAGGAAAGTCCCTTACAACGGTTAACTCAACTCAAGCCTACAACATCGGCTCCAACGTCCGCTCCTTTGTCGAGGGAGCGACAGGAAGGAGCGTTTCTTCTACCTATTCCCCGAGCTATTTCCGGGCTTACGGGGGGAACTACCGTCAGTTTGTAAGCAACGCCGCAGGAACAGATCCGGGAAGCACCACATCAACAGCGAACTTTGCAAATGCAGGAAGGAATTACAGGGAACTTGCCCAGGGGCTGACGGGACTTGGGATAACTGATGGGAGGTATTATTACTACAACTATGCTGGAAATAATTACCGCAATGTAGCTCAAGGATTAGCTAACGGCCAACCCATAACTACTTCTCCTACTTATTATTCGAACTACCAGCAAACTAAAATACAGCAATTCAAACAACGTGCAGACCAGGTCTTTTACGACACTTACTTGAACCCCCAAGGGTTGAGGAGAGCATTTACAACGCTGTCTTCTGCCGTTACGACGAAAACGGCAGGGTTAACTCCGATAACACGCTACAACAAAGCAGAATTTGGGGGAGGAGGATTAGAAGACACCTTTGATGTTCAGGTGAGTTCTGCATCTGTTCGAATTAAGGACGCAAAAGGAAAGACTTATACCTATGATATAGGATTACGCTGGGTATTAAGCGGTAACCCGTCCTACGCAAACAAATCTCCTTTTTATTTTAAGGACAGCTTTGGAAATTCCTGGAAGATGCTCTTTAGGAAAACAACTTACTCAGGTTGGTTAAGTAATCATACTACCTGCTTGATCTACGACTTGTATAAAAATTCTGATTACATAGGAACAATAAATGCTTGCATTAAGAAAGAGTATGTTTGCGATAGTTACGGTTTTTGTAGTTTCGAGACTCGCGGTGTATCTTCCTTTTCCAAAGCTGATTCAATTAGAGTCGTACAAAAGTATTACAATCCATAGCGTAGAGAGGACTTTTTTCCTACGCCGGTCTATTTTTCAACAAATCTTCCAACGGGGGTAAAGTCACTTGAGTAACTCCCACCAACATACCCCAGATGAAGTCCTGAGTATGTGCTATGCTCAAGTTCGAAAGTGTAAGTTGCAAAGAGCTTTTTGTCTATATAGACATCGTAGTTTATGAGATTCCCATTACGGCGTACCTGCACGGTCATACTTTTGCTTCCAGCATAACAAGTAGCAATAGGATTGTAAGCAGATTTTCCTCTATGCCATTTTGGATTATTAAGGAAATGCTCATCAGCGGGAACTGAAGAGTTCACTTCGGGTTTGGATATTTCTCGGTTGTCCGTGTGAAATAGAGTGTAAGAATAAGAATAGCCTACTTTATGAGCAATACCACACCAACGATTATCTGACGTTCTCAAAAAGAAAATTACAGCATCGTTATAGTCCAACTCGGTACTCGTTAATACCGGATATACGGTGAACGTATCCTCTATCCCTCCCCCAAATTCTGCTTTGCTTCACTTCCGTTTCTTCTCCACCCTGTAATGCCTGTACGGCTTCTCCTCTACCGTAACCCTATAAGGAGCGTTCACCCTTTCCGGAAGCTCCACGAGAGACTCAACCCCTACCCTTTCTTTTAGTTCCTCAAGGGCAGATAGGTAGGTTTTCCATTCCTCGTTTCCGGAAATAGAAATGGAAGAATCAGAGAACTCTTCTGCTATCAGCTTCAGAGCCACTACCTTGAACGGGGAAAGGGGAAGCCCACCGCCTGCAACTTTCTTTCCGAACAGGGGTTGGAGAAAGGAAAGCATCTCGTTGAACTCAAGGACAAACTCGTTTTCGGGAAGGTATTCAAACATAACCTTCCAAGTCCAGAGACTCCTCAAGGGGTAGGTAAGGTTTGCAAACATTCCGGCGAACTTTTCTTCTTCCTTTGAAAGCCCCCTCTGGAAGAAAAGAGTTCCGAGAAGAACCTCCCTTTCCCCCAGCTTGCAGGTTGCGACAAGCTCGGAAAGGTCCGAATACCTCGTTCCCTCGTCAAGAACTATCAGGTGCCCTTCCGGAAGGCAGACGACTTCCTGAGACAGTCCCTTTTTGACTTCAAGGGGCTTTTCAAGTTCGAAAATCTCGGCAAGGTGAAAAATTCTCTCTCTCATCCGGGCAAATACGTCCATTTCCGCTCCCGCTTACCGTTCTCCCGAATGTATCGTATCAAATCGGAATTCTGATTGCCACTTTAGAAATCTCTTTTCCACATTCAAAAAAACCTCCCCTTTCCCCGTCCTTCCGTCTTCCGATGACGGAAGACAAAGAAAGAAAAGAAAAAAAACAACCCCGAGGGAGAAACTCTGAAAGGAA
>Ga0256838_1000800_pt1 | contig 16752 bp, 13 predicted proteins | sample 4571419metaG_FD_185978 | JGI IMG/M metagenome (GOLD analysis project Ga0256838, IMG submission 185978) | Hydrothermal vent microbial communities from Guaymas Basin, Mexico - 4571-419 | ecosystem: Environmental > Aquatic > Marine > Hydrothermal vents | place: Mexico: Guaymas Basin | collected...
TCTTTAATCTTTCTGCTCCTATAGTGAAATTTCTCCCACACTCTTTGCATAGATATCTTTGTTTTCCATCTCTTGATTTTCCATTTTTTACGCACCAGTTAGAACCACATTCAGGGCACCTATATTTGTGTGTATATTTTCTCGGTCTTCCTCTTCTTCCCATAATATATTATTTTATCATATCCTGATTGGAATACCCTTGTCTTTCCAAAAGGAATTGCAGCTATATATGAAATATTCTTTTCTCTTTGGAAAGGTGACAAACAATTTGAAACGTTGTTTTTCTAGGGGGGTTCTTAGTATTAGGTTTGTTATATAAGTACGTAAAAACGAAAGGTTATATATTATCCAATTGTTATTATTTACTGGTATTTTTTATATATACCTTAGTTTTACTTCGAGTTTAAATCTTTTTGAAGTTGATAACTTTCTTTTGCTAAGCACTTATTTACAGAACTTAGAAATTATCCATTTTTCCTAATCTTTTTTATTATATTAGTAGTAGATTTTCCTTCTACGTAAGGCATAATTACAACTCTTTTTGCAAATTCTCTACCTACGACTTCTTCTTCTTTATAATCTCCTCCTTTAACAATGATATCGGGTTTTATTTCTTTTATAATGTTATATGGAGTGTCTTCATCAAAGATAATAATTGCATCTACACATTCTAGGGCTTCTAAAACTTTGGCTCTATCTTCTACTGGATTTATAGGTCTGTCTTTTCCTTTTAATCTTTTTACACTTTCATCTGAATTTAAGCCAACTATTAAAATGTCTCCAAGTTTTTTAGCTTCCTTTAAATAAGTTACATGACCTGCATGTAAAATATCAAAGCAACCGTTGGTCCAAACAATGGTTTTGCCTTCTTCTTTCCATTTTTTTACTTTCTTTAAAAGATCTTTTAAAGAATATATCTTTGTATTTCCATTTAAATATTCTTCAAGCTCCTCAAGGTAAATAGGTGCTGTTCCTAATTTCCCTACGACGATAGAAGCAGCTATATTGGCAAGTTTGCAAGCTTTTTCTAAATCATAGCCAAGACTTAAAAAATTTGCTAAGGTTGCTACTACTGTATCTCCAGCTCCCGAAACATCATAAACTTCTTTTGGTTTTACATAAAAAGTTTTATAAGTACCATCTTTTTTTACTAAAGTCATTCCCTTTTCCGAGCGGGTAACTAAAACATTTTCAAAATTATATTTTTCTATAAGTTCCTTTGCAGCTTCTACAACATCTTTTTCCTCGTTTTTAACTTCTCTTCCTACCATATTTGAAATTTCATTTAAATTTGGAGTAATAATAAACGCACCTTTGTATTTCTCTAAATTTTTTTCTTTGGTATCTACAATTACTTTTATATTCTTTTCTTTACATATACTTATAATTTCTTTTACCAAAGTATCTGTACAAAATCCCTTTTTGTAATCCGAGAAAATAACTAAATTTATATTTTCTAAATTTAAAAATTTTTCTTTAATTTTTTCTACATCCTTATCTTCTAGAAAAGTGATTTTCTCAAAGTCTATTCTGAGAAGCTGTTGATTTGAGGCTATAACTCTTTGTTTTTCAATTGAAGTGTAATTATCTAAGATATAATGAAAAATATTTTTTTCATTTAAAAGGTCTAAAAGACGATAAAGTTTTTCATCTTTTCCAAATTTTGAAAAAAGAAAGCATCTATTTTTTAAAGAAATTATATTATTTGCAACGTTTGCAGCTCCACCAAGAACATCTTTTTTCTTATCTACATTAAGAACAGGAACGGGAGCTTCTGGAGAAATTCTTTTTACCTTTCCAAATAAATAGCTATCTAAAATTACATCCCCAAATATAGCTATCAAACTTTACCCCCAATTTAATTTTTCCCTAAGTCTTTTGAAAAAGTCTTCTTCAGGTTTTCTAAGTAAAAGTAAATCATATTCCGAGCGACTTATTTTAAGTTCATCTTTATATCTTATTTCCGTTCCTTCTTGTCCATCAAAAACTACTTTCGCAATTTCTTGAGGAGAATTATATTCAACTTTTAGATATTTATCTTTCTCTAAAGGCAGTATTAAAGGACGATTACTTAAAGTAAAAGGACATATGGGAGTTAATGCGCATACTGGCAAACTAGGATATATTAAAGGTCCACCAGCAGATAAATTATAAGCTGTTGAGCCTGTAGGAGAAGCTACAATAAGGCCATCTCCTCTTAAAGATGTTATTAAATCTTTATCAAAATATATTTTTAAATTTATCATTCTACTTAAACTATCTCTTCTTAATACAACTTCATTTATACAATAATGCTTTCCAATAAGACCTTTATTTCTATAGTGGAAAACTTTTAAAGTAGGTCTTTTTTCTAAAACATACTTTCCTTCAAAAATATTAATAAGTTCTGTTTCCATATTTTCCGTAGTAATTTCTACTAGAAAACCTAAAGTTCCCACATTTATACCTACTATTGGAACTTCTAAACTTATCAAATATCTTGCTGCATTTAAGAGAGTTCCATCTCCTCCTAAAATTAAAATTAAATCTACTTCTCCTTTTTTTGGAAATCCTTCAAAAAGGTTAACTTTATCTTTTAAGGATTTATTTAAAAAGTTATAGCTTACTAAATCTACAAGAACGTCCCTTTTTAAAGAAACCAAAAAAGAAACGAGTTTATTTATAACTTCTTTTGCATGTTGTTTTGTAGGATTTGTAATAATAGCTACTTTACTATAATTTTCTTTCATCTTTTCCTTCCACATATATAAATTCCCCAGCCTCACAAAGACGAGAATATAATCTATCGCCTAAGCTTGTGTCCTCTGAAGGATTATTATAACTTGAAAGTCTTTCTATTAAAGCTCTGGGAGATAAATTAGTTGTTATTAAAGTTAAAAGTTTATTGTTATATCTATAATCTAAGATTTCAAACAAAACATTTCTAACAAATTCTGTATCCCTTTCAGCTCCAACATCATCCAATACCAAAATGCTTTTTGTTTTTATATTTTGAAAATAAGCCTTAAATTCATCTTTATCTAAAAGTCTATTTTTTAATTCCTCTACAAATTCTCGAAATGAAATAAAATATCCACTTATTCCTTTCTCTTTTAAAAGATAATTTAAAAAAGCTATGCTCAGGTAAGTTTTTCCTACCCCTGTTTTTCCATATATATATAAAATATATTTTTCATACACCCAATTTTCTCTTACTACAAAAGGAAAGAAAGGATAGATAAGAGCATACTCTTTTAAAATTTCTAAAAATGCAAGCTGACTTAAGTTGTTAACTTTATAGGAAGAAAAACTTGCATTTTTATACTTTTTTGGAATGTTTAAAATTTGAACTCTATTTTTATAAAGCTTTTCATAAAAGCACTTACATCTATAATAATATTTTTTTTCCCTATCATAAATCCATTCAAGCCCTCCACAAATGGGACAAGTTTCGTCATTTTTTATTATTTTTACTTTAGATAAAATTTCCTCAAAAACCTTCTTTTCTATCATAATTAAATGAAACCTTTTTCTTTTTGATGTTTATAAAAATATGTTAAACTTAAAATAAATAAAGTTACACCAAAAACAATGAGAGTTTTTAAACTAACTACATGATAGTTTATCATAGAGGAAAAAATATTAAAAACAGAGAAAATAAAGACAAATCCTAAAATAATATAAGAAAAGTCCTTATCCTGAGATATCAAAATACCCCAAATCATAGATATATAACTAAATATAAAAAGTAAAAATATTTTAGGGTAAGAATAACCATAAATTTTAGCCTGATAAGAAGAAAGAAAAATAATAAGAATAATAAAAAATATAACTCCCTTTAAGGCCTTTAGAAAATTTATTCCTAAAGATTGAATAACAATATCTTCCTTATTTTTTTTTAAATCAGAAAAAAAGAAAGCAATAGAAAAATAAATAACTATAGGAAAAGTTATATATAAATATTTTTTGTAAACCTTGTAAAGTTCAGATGGATGTTTAGTATAGCTATCTATATGCCCCAGGTATTCTAAAAGCAAAATCAAAGCATTTATGCCTAAATAAAATATAAAAAACCAGTTTAAGTATCTTTTTAAATAATACTTTTCTAAAAGTTTAAAAAATCTTAACATTTTTCTTTAAAAACCTTTATTTTTGAAATTTTGTTTTGTTTCATATCTTCAACCTTAATTTTTATATTATCTATTTTTATTTCATCCCCTATCTTTGGAATTCTTCCTAAAATATTCATAATAAGCCCAGAGATAGTATCTATTTCCTTAGTAAATTCCAAGGGCAGTTTTACTTTAAAAAATCTTTGGAAAGTTTCTATAGGTAAACTTGGATCCACTAAAAACTCATTTTTCGAAATTTGTTTAATTTCATCAACTTCATAATACTTTTCTTCAATAAGAGAGTTTAAAATATCTTTTAAAGTTACAAGACCTGCTAAATTCCCATATTCATTTATAATAAGAGCAAGTTGTTTTCTCTCTTTTTGCATCTCTTCTAAAACTTGACCAGTTTTTTTAAATTCTGGAATATAAAGGGGTTTTTCTAAAAGTTTTAAAATATCTTCCTTTTTTATATTTTCCTCGCCCTTTTCCAAATAAGTAGGTATAAATCTTTTTTTGCTTAAAATCCCCAAAATTTCATCTAAATCGCCTTTATAAATTGGAATATGGTTATATGGAGAATTTATTATTTTTTCTATAATGATTTTAAGGTCATCTTCTATATCTATAGCATATATATCCCCTCTTGGAACCATAAGGTTTTTTATGGGCATATCATTTATATATAAAGCTTTCTCTATAAGGCCAACTTCTCTATCTTTAAAATATCCACCCTCCTTTGCTTCCTTTAAAAGCTCTAAAAATTCCTCTTCCGAAAGGCTCTTTATATTTCCATATAAAGAAATTCCCAAAAGACCTACAATTTTTTGAGCTATAAAAACTAAAATCTTTCTAAAGGGAGAAAAAAGTTTTATTAAAAAATCTAAAATAGGGGCTATTTTTAAAGCTAGTTTATCTGAAAGTTTTATAGCTATAGTTTTTGGTGTAACTTCTCCAAAAATAAGAAGTAAAAGAGCAATTATAAAAACAGAAAACTTTAAATACTTTTCTCCAAAATAATTTAAAATTATCGTTGTACCTAAAGCAGATATACTAATATTTACAAATTCATTTCCCAATAAAATAGTTGCTATAACATCAGCCGGATTTTTAAAAAATTTTAAAAGAATTTGAGCTTCTTTTTTATCTTTGTAACTTTCTAGTTTTACTGGATTTACACTAAAAATTGCAGTTTCTGAAGCTGAGAAAAAAGCAGATAAGAAGAATAAAAATATAAAAATAACTATTTTTATATCCATATTTTTATATAGCTCCTTAAATGATTTATGATCTATTTAAAATAAGATCTTCTAACTTAAAAAGAAAACTGTACATGGTGTCCTTAAAATCATCTGCATACTCTTTTGCAAGTTTTAAAATAGTTTTTTTATCTTGGATGGAAGAAGAAGAGAAATAGTTATAGGTATTGTCCAAAATATTTTTTATAATCTCTGGTGTAACTTCCCAATGGTATTGAAGACCAATTACTTTATCGTGGTTGTAAGAAAAAGCTTGATTTTCACAAAATTCACTTCTTGCACATCTTAAAGCATTTTTTGGAATTTCAAAAGTATCTTCATGATAATGAAAAGCCATTTTACTTTTAACTTTTACAAATTGACGAAAAGGATAAGAAAGTTGAGCTTGGGAAGTAAAATATATTGGGAAAAAGCCAATTTCTTTCACAGGATTTTTTTTTACTTTTGCTCCAAGAATATGAGCTAAAAGCTGGGCTCCTAAACATATTCCAAGAAGATAAGTTTTTGTTTTTAAAGCTTCTTTTAAATACTCTTTTTCAAAACTTAGAAAAGGATATTTTTTATCATCATAAATACTCATAGGTCCGCCCATAATAACCAAAAGATCAAAAATTTCGGGTTTTGGTGGTTTTTCATTTTCATAAAGTTTAATTTTGAAAAAATCGTGACCTCTATCTTTTGCCCACATTTCAATAAAACCAGGCTCTTCAAAAGGAACTTGCATCAAACATCCTATTATCATCTTAATCTCCCTTTAAATTTTTTTAGTTTTAGTGCTTAGATTTTTTTAATTCTTTTTCTATTTCTAAAATTTTATTTCTAAGATGAGCATAATTTAAAGCTTCTTCTGGGAAAAGAATAACTTTTGTTTTTAAATCTAAATTAAAGTTCTTTTTTATAAAAAACTTTAAACTTTCTACAAAGTTAAAATCTTCATCTAACTTTTCCCTTTCCCTTAATTTTATAATTCCAAATTCATCATCTCCCAAACGAGCTATATGGAAAAAATTAAAATTTTTTTGTAAAGAAGATATAAGTTTTTCAAGAAGCTCATCTACGAAATCTTCTCCGTATTTTCTGTTTAACTCCAAAGTATTTTTTAAATCAAATAAAATAACAAAAAATTTTCTATTTTGATTTACTAAAAATCTTAAAACCTCAAAAAATTTTCTTCGTATAAAAGCCTTGGAGATAATATCCCTTTCAAAATATTCCATTTTTATTTTTTGAATTTTTTCTGGGACAAAGCTTGAAAAAGTTAAGTTTTTAATAAATTCATAGTATTTTTCCAAAATAGGAATAATTTTTTCGACAAGCTTAGGATCTAGTTTTGTTCCTGAAAGATCTTTTAATATCTTTATAGCTTCTTCAAAACTTAAAGATTTACGATAACTTCTTTGAGAAGTTAAGGCATCAAAAATATCTACAATAGATAAAATTCGCGCCCCTAAAGGAATTTCTTCCCCTTTTAAACCTTTTGGGTATCCTGTACCATCATAATTTTCATGATGATATAAAACTATATCCTTTACTTTTTCTAAGTTAGGTACATTTTTTATAAGTTCATAAGATAAAATTGGATGGTACTTTATAATTTCGTATTCATAATCTGTAAGTTTTCCAGGTTTCAATAAAATGCTATCTGGAATTCCAATTTTCCCAATGTCATGAAAAAGTCCTGCTATATAAAGCTCTCTTCCAAAGTCTTTATTAAATAAAATTTCTCCTATTTTTTGAGCATATAAAGCCACTCTTAAAGAATGTCCTTTGGTATATGGATCTCTTGCTTCAATAAATTTAAGTAAAGATAAAATTAAGTCTTCTTCGAAGGGAGATATTATAGATTTATTTTCTTTATGATATATAAGATGCAATATTAAACTTAAAAAAAGTAAAATAGCTTCAAAAAATCTTTTTATATCATCTTTAAAAATGGAAATATCTTCCTTTAGAGCAAATAGTCCAAAAGCTTCTAAATTTTCCTTAAAAGGAATTTTCATTAAAATTACAGACTTATAAGTAGTATCAATAAAACTACTTTTTTTCGGATTTTCTGGTAAAGTAAGCTTTGTATTAAAATCCATAAAGCAGGTTTTAAAATTTTTTATAAAATCTCTTAGAAAAATCCCATTTATTTTTATACTTTCTAAAACACACTTCCAAATATTTTGATCTTCAAAAAGAAAAGTACGTTTTTTAAAGTAATAAGTCCCTAAAGAAAATTTTGGTAAATATAAAATAGCAAAATCTAAAGAAAATAGTTTTGAAAATTCTTTAAATATTTCTATAAACCACTCATATAAATTACTTTTTGTAGGAGCAGATAAACTTTTAAAAAGATTTATTTGCCTTTTTAAAAAGTCATTATATCTTCTTAATTTTGTAGAAAGATATTGAATTTTCAGAACCTGAGAAATTACTTTTGCAAGTTTTACAGCTAATTTTCCATCTTCCTCTGTAAACTTTTTATTTCCTAAAGAGGCAATGGCTAAGTTTCCAAAATAAAAATCTTCATCCTTAATTAAAGAAAGTAAAAGAGATTTAATTCCTCTTTCTTTATAGTAATCAATTCCATAAGGAAAGTTTTGATAGTCATTTATAATTACAAACTCTTGATTTTTATCTTTTAAATAGTACTTTTGAATTCTCTCTATATCTACTTTTCCTTGTTCTGGCTTAAACTGAAGCTTTTCAGCTTTAGAGTTATAAAAGCGATAAACAATATATTTACCTTCCTCTATAAACCCAAGTCCACAAACATCTGCTTCAAAAAGCTCAGATATTTTATCTAAAATATTTCTCCAGTTGTCTTTTTTGTACACCTTTTTAAAAATGTCATCTAGAATATCTAAAAAAAGATTTAACCTTTGCATAACTTACACTTCCGCCTGTTTAAAGCTCTTTTATTGATTGCTTTTTAAAACTTCTAAAAATCAAAATTTCATATACATCATATTTTTACTATTTAATAGACTATTTTTCCTCAATAATATAATAAAGATTAGTATCTACCTTTTTTCCATTAACAATTAAAGATATAGAACCATCTTGTCTTCTTTCAAAACGAATATTCCCACTATATACTTTTACAGGTTTAGTAGAAAAAGGAGTATACAGATAAACCACTCTATTTAAACCTACAATGTCTGCTGTTATACCTCTAACTTTATGTTGAACCACTGGAGAATTTATAAGCATAAGAAGCAGTAAAAATATAACTAATGCAACCACTACCGGTAAAAATCTACCCATAACTTACCCCTTTTTATTTTTCTAATTTTTCTTCTAAAGCTTTTTCATAAATTTCTTTTAAGGAATTTATATCAGCTTTAAAAATAAGTTCATGATTGTAATGAATAATAGCTTCCTTTCCTTTTATTTTTCCTAAAACTTCAAAAGGCACTGCATGTTTATAAGCTAAATTTAAAACTTTATTTACATTTTCTGGTTTTACTTCAATTAAAATTAAACTTTGATCTTCTCCAAAGAATAAAAAGTCCGGGCGAATATCTGAATTTAAGTTAATTTCAAAACCTTTTTCTTTTGTAAAGGTATCTCCAAAAGCCATTTCACAAAGAGCTGTAAATATTCCGCCTTCGCTTACATCATGGGCACTTTCCAAAAGTTTTTCCTCATGTAGTTTTAAAACAAAGTCTTGAAGTCTTTTCTCAAAATCCAAATCTATTTTTGGCTTTCCACTATAAGTTTTTGCTATAAGTTTTTGATATTCAGAGCCGGCTATATTTCCTTCCGGAAGGCCAAGTAAAATAATATAGTTTCCTTCTTTTTTAAAGCTTTTAGTAAGTCTATGTTCTACATTGTCTAAAACTCCAACACATACCACTAAAGGAGTAGGAAATATTGCTCTTTTTCCAGAATATTCCCTTAAAGGATGCTCGGCTTTTTCCTCCTTAGTTTCATTATAAAATGAAACATTTCCACTAACTACTGGAGTTTGAAGAATTTTACAACTTTCTGCCATACCATCTGTTGCCTTTACAAATTGATACATAATTTCTGGATCTTCTGGGGAAGCAAAGTTTAAACAATTTGTTATAGCAAGTGGCTTAGCCCCAGAACACACTACATTTCTTGCAGCCTCTGCAACGGCTATTTTTCCTCCTTCGTAAGGATCTAAAAATACATATCTTGAGTTGCAGTCGGCACTTATAGCCACTCCTTTTTGAGAAGTAATAAACTCTATATCCTTATTTCCTAAATTTTTTGGAAATTTAATTCTAAGAACTGCGGCATCTGAACCGGGATATACCACGGTATTTATTTGAACCATATGATCATATTGCTCATAAATCCATCTTTTGCTTGCAATGGTAGGAGAAGAAAGAAGTTTTTTAGCAACTTTCTCAAATTTCTTTTTAATTTCCTTTAAAAGAAGTTTCTCATATTCTTTTTCTCCAAGAGTTTCTAAAATTGCTTTTGGATCGTCTTCAAGGTAGTATTTATCTATAGAAAATACATCTAAATTTTGAACTTTATCTAAATATTTAGGTTTTTTTATAGGTCTAAAATATACTGGAGCGGCTTCGGTTAAAATATCTACAGGTAAATCACAAACTTTTTCTCCTTTAAAATAGCAAATAAATCTTGGTTCTTTTATGATTTCTCCAATAACAACAGCTTCTAAACCATATTTTTTAAAAATTTCTTCTATTTCTTTTTCTTTTCCGGGTTTTGCAATGACAAGCATTCTTTCTTGAGATTCAGAAAGAAGTAGTTCATAAGGTGTCATATTTTCTTCTCTTGTTGGAACTTTATCAAGTTCAAGTTTTATTCCAACTCCTCCTCTTGAAGCCATTTCCACAGAGGAAGAAGTTAATCCCGCAGCTCCCATATCTTGAATAGCTAAAATACAATCTTTTTCCATAGCTTCTAAAGTAGCTTCCATTAATAATTTTTCAATAAAAGGATCTCCAATTTGTACATTTACTTTTTTAGAAGCTTCTCCTTCTTTATCAAATTCTTCAGAAGCCATTACGGCGCCTTTAATCCCATCTCTTCCAGTTTTATTTCCAACATATAAAACCTTATTTCCTACTCCGGAGGCTCTAGCATAAAATATTTTGTCTTTTAGAGCGTATCCTAAACAAAATGCATTTACAAGCGGATTAGTTTGATAACAAAAATCAAAATATGTATCTCCAGCTACGGTTGGAAGTCCAAGGCAATTTCCATAATGGGAAATTCCGGAAACAACACCTTTTACTATATATTTCATTTTTTTTCTTTGAACTTCATCTTCCACAAATTCTTTTTCTATTTCTCCAAAACGAAGACTATCTGCAAGAGCAACTGGCCTTGCTCCCATGGTAAACACATCTCTAACAATTCCACCTACTCCAGTAGCAGCTCCATGGAAAGGTTCTATGAAAGAAGGATGATTATGACTTTCTACTTTAAATACAGCACAAATTCCTTTTTTTTCATCTATTAAAATTACTCCCGCATTTTCCCCAGGACCTTGAACTACCCAAGGTGCATAAGTGGGAAATTTCTTTAGATGAAGACGAGAAGATTTGTATGAACAATGCTCACTCCACATAGCACTAAATACGCCTAGCTCTACTAAATTTGGTTCTCTACCAAGAAGCTCAACTGCCTTTTTATATTCTTCTAAGGGAAGATGCTCTTCTATTATTTTTTTATCCATAGCGACCCTCTTTTTATTTAAATTTAAATAAGGTAAAACTGGATACATAAAATTTTTGGGAAATTGTATAAAAATCAAACATAAAATATTTTAAAATTATAACTTAACTCCTCCATACTTAGTTATAAGAATATCCTCTTCAAGTCTTACCCCTCCAAGACCTTCTATATAAAGACCTGGTTCTATAGTAATTATCATATTTTCTTCTAAAATTTCATCACTTTTTACAGATATTCTTGGTTTTTCATGAACATAAACTCCAATACCATGACCCAAGGAATGAAGGTAAAATTCTTCATACCCATATTTTTTAAAAATATTTCTTACCAAACTATCAAGTTCCTTTACCTTCATATTTGGCTTTATAGCTTTAATTGCTTCCTCTTGAGCTTCTTTTACTATTTCATATATTTTCTTTATATCATAGGGTGCATCTTTTTTTATGTAGGTTTTTGTTAAATCGCTTACATAATTTTTATATCTACATCCAGTATCTATCAAACAAAGATAAGTTGGTTTAGAAAAAGAAGTATGATAGTGGGGAATAGAAGCATTTTTATCTGCAGCTACAATGGTTTCAAATCCTTCTCCTAAAGCTCCTTTTTCATAATATTTTTTTAGTATTTGAGTGCGAATTTCATATTCAGTTAAATTAAAAATATCTTTTTCAATTTCTTTAAAAACATCTTTGGTTATCTTTACAGCTTGAGAAATTCTTACAATTTCCTCATACGTTTTTATTTTTCTAATATCTTCAAAAAAATCTTCTGAATGAAAAATCTCTAGATCAAAGTTTTTAAGAAATTCTAAAAGAGAAATCTTTTCCTTTTTTGGATCTAGGTATATAGATTTAATACTATTTTCCTTTATTAATTTTTCTATGGTTTCCTTCCCCTTATACTCTATAAATTCAATTTCCTTTAAATTTTTTGCATACCCTCTGTATCTACCATCTGTAGAAAAAATGATTTTTTCTGGAAGTACAAATAGAAATCCAAAGGATACTTGTACTTCGGTAAGATATAAGATGTCATAAATATTTGTAGAAATAAAAGTAGGTATATCCTTTTTTTTAAGAAAACCAAAAACTCTTTCTACTTTTTCTTTCACGTTTTTGCTCCTTTTAGATATTACTTTATGTTATTTAATTTCAATAGTTTAAACCATAGAAGATCACAAAGATGAGGAAACTAGCTTTTTATATATGCTGCTTAAAATAGGTTTATAAGCTACAGATAACGGAACTGAAATTAGAAGCCCTAAAAAGCCTCCATATTGTGTTCCAATTAAAATAGCAAATAAAGCTATAACCGGATGAACTCCTACATTTCGACTTATAATTATAGGTGATATTAAGTTTTCTAGTAGAACTTCTGAAAAAAATACAATGCAAACTCCTATAATTTTATCTATGGAACCATCTGCCAAAGCTACAAGCATAGCCGATATAAATCCACTCCAAAAACCTAAAAAGGGAACTAAATTGAAAATTCCTGAAATAACACCTATCATTAAAGCATACTTTAGACCAACAATACTTAGGCCAATTCCTATGTAAATTCCTACAAGTAAAGCTATTAATACTTGTCCTTTTATATATCCATTTATGCTATCAATAATATCTGTAACAAGCTCTTCAATTGAAGCTCGAAATTTTCTTGGAACAGCTTTTAAAAGCTTTGGCAAAATATACTCCCCATCTTTAATAAAATAGTACGTTACTAAAGGAACTATAGCCAAATTTACTACTACAGATATTACGGATTTAACACCTTTAAAAAAACTAGAAAAAATATAAAGATTAGGTTCTTTTATCAAGTTCTTTAAATTGTTTATAACCTGAGATATAAGGAACTCTTTATTTATTATTATCTTAATTTTAGAGCCAAAATATTTTTGAATATATGCAAAATAATCATTTAACTTTTGGAAAATTTTGGGTAAAAAGTTAAGAAAATCTAAGAATTGGGAATAAAAGGCCGGGATAATTACAGCAAAAACTAAAGTTACTATAGCTATAATAAGAAATACAATTATTATAGAAGCTAAAGGAGCAGGAATTTTAAGTCTTCTTAAAAAATCATAAAGAGGATGAAAGAAAATAGCTAAAAAGGCTGAAATTACAAAAGGTGTACTAATATCTGAAAACTTAAAAATTAAAAATATGGTTAAAGTTAAAAGGAAAAAAAGAATAATTTCCGGTAAAAAAAGTAATAAATAATTTTTAGATTCTCTCCGTTTTAAATCCAATTTATTTTTCTCCTTCTTTGCAGTAAATTTCTTTGCAATATAAAGAGGGTAATTTTAAAAATACCTCAAGACCAATTGGATTTTTTATACCCCCTAAAAAGGAAGCTAAATGAAGATGCAAACATTTTACTCCAAAAAAATTTTTTATACCTCCTATTCCACTTTCTAATAAAACTTTTTTTTCTTTTTCTTTTAAAAGAGTAAATTCTTTTTCAAAATATAATTTTATAATTTTTTCCCGGAGTTCTTTTTCCTCTTTATGAGCTTTTATGTATTTTTCTAAAAATTCTTTATCTGTTTTTAATCTTTTTTCAAATTCCTTTATAAGACCTTTCTCTTCAAGATGAGAAACTTTTTCCAAAAGATAAGGACAAATTAGCCAAAATACATTTGGCATAGGATGACCTTTAAAGATTGGAGGAGATAAAATAACTTGGGTATATCCATATGGACATAACTTTATCTTATTTAAATAATAAAAAGTTTTATCCTTTTTTTGAATTTTGTAAAGCATCTTTCTCCTCATATTTTTCTGTATATTTACAATTTGGATAATTTAAACATCCTAAAAATTTCCCATATTTACCTTCTCTTATTACTAAATACGAGCCACACTTGGGGCATTTTTTTACTATCTTATCTTTGTATAAAAGGGCTACTTTGGCCTGTTTTAAAAGCTTTTCAAAGGAATATTTTTCATTTCCAAAATAAAATTCTTTTAAAACTTGAATATGATTTTTTTCACCTTCTTCAATTTTATCTAAATCCTCTTCAACTTCAGCAGTAAAGTAAGGATTTATAATATCTTCAAAATGTTTAATTAAAATATCATTTACTTTTACTCCAAGCTCAGTTGGAATTAGGCTTTTTTTCTTTTTTTCTACGTAGCCTCTTTTTAATATATTTGAAATTATAGTAGCATATGTTGAAGGTCTTCCAACTCCATACTTTTCTAAAGTTTTTACTAAGCTTCCTTCTGTATATCTTTCAGGAGGCGTAGTATGAGTTTCCCTAGCTAAAAGTTTATTAAATTCTAACTTTTCTCCCTCTTCAAAAGGTGTTAATATGCTTTTATCATCTTCTTCTTTTAGAACTTTTAAAAATCCATCAAATTTTAGAGTTTTTTGAGAAGTTACAAATTCAGCATTTTTTACTTTTGCAAAAATTTTTTGTTTTTCAAAAATAGCATCTTTCATTTGACAAGCTACAAAACGTTCCCAAATAAGTTTATATAAAAGATATTCTTCTTTTGAAAGATAAGGTTTTACCTTTTCGGGTGTTAAATAAACATTTGTAGGCCTTATACACTCGTGAGCATCTTGAATCTTTCCCTTTTGTTTTTTTTCATAAGTTCTTTTTTTAGAAGGAAGATAACTTTCTCCAAAATTTTCTTTTATAAAATTTCGAGCTTCTTTTATAGCTTTTTCTGCTATTCTAAAAGAATCTGTTCTCATGTAAGTAATGAGCCCGACTCTTTCTTTTCCAATATCTTTACCTTCATACAAACTTTGAGCTATTTTCATAGTTTTTTCTGGAGAAAAATTAAATTTTTTTGCAGCTTCCATTTGTAATGTAGAAGTTATAAAAGGAGGAGGAGGAGATTTTTTTTCTTCTTTTTTTTCTATTTTTTCTATAAAACCTTCTATAGGAGTTTTTACTAAAATATCCTCAAGTTCTAAAGTTAAACTATCTTTTACCTTAGATTTTCTTTTTTTTACCTCATAAGAAAAAGTTTCTCCATATAAATCCTTTAAGACTTCAAATACCTTTTCTTTAGTCTTTAAACTTTTTTTGTTTATAGATTTTCCTTTATATTTCTTAAGTTCAAATTCTATTTCTTTATTGTCTTTATTCAAATATGCAAATATCTTATAGTATCTTTCTGGAACAAAATTTTCAATTTCCTTTTCCCGTTCAACAATAAGCCTTAATGCTACACTTTGAACTCTTCCTGCAGATAAAGCTTTTAAATAATATTTTGAAATTAAAGGAGATATCGTATATCCTACAATTCTATCTAAAATTCTTCGTGCAAATTGAGCATATACTTTGTTAATATCAATCTTATCCTTATTTTCTATAGCTTTTAAAATAGCTTCTTTCGTAATTTCATGAAAACGTATTCTATATATATTTTTATTTATAGGAAATAAAATATTATAAAGATGATAAGCTATAGATTCCCCCTCTCGATCCGGATCAGAAGCAAGAAGAATTTCATCAACCTCCCTTGCAAGCTTTTTTAACTCTTTTATTACTTTTCCTTTCCCCTTCATAATCTCAAATTTAGGTTTAAAGTCATTCTTAATATCTACGCCAAACTCATGTTCAGGAAGATCTATCACATGGCCCAAAGAAGCTTTAACTATATAGTTTTTCGGTAAAAACTTAGATAAAGTTTTTGCCTTAGAAGGAGATTCCACAATAATAAGAACTTTCTTCATAAAAAACCCCCAAAGAAAAAAGGAAGATTACCTGAAAAGTAAGTAGTTAAAAGATTATACAAAAAGAAAGAATGCTTAGGAAAAAAAGTAGATTTAAAACCTGTTTAAATAGATAAAGATTAACATTGTAATCTGTCTAGAAAAGCAGGCATTTCAAACAGCAGAGATTTATGGTACCTTGAATTTAAAATTTTAAGATTAATTAGGAAGCTATTTTACCTTAATTTAGGGTTTATCCACAAGTAGTTGCAATCCCGCTTAGAAAAGCAGGCATTTCAAGTCACTATATAGACTTCGATTTATTCAAGGTGGGAGTGAGACCAGCACTCCCAATTGAAGTCAGATATCAAATTAAAGAAGATTCTTATCAGTTGCAATCCCGCCTAGCAAAGCAGGCATTTCAAGAGGATTGTTAATCGAAGGATTTATCAAAATGTTGGAAAGAGGGGAAAGGTAACTCCCCTCTTTTTTTTTGGTTGCAATCCCGCCTAGAAAAGCAGGCATTTCAAGTGAAGTGAGCTAGCCATTGGGATACAATGGCTACAAATATTGTATTTTTTGAATATAAGTAAAAATTGGCTTAAAATTGTAAAAACAGTAGCTAATAATAATATTACTATTTGTTTATTTTGTCTTACATATATACGTAATACTTAATATGCATTTATTTTCAAATAATTACACTACTATAAAAATAATAGCAATTGAAAATTACTTTTGATTATCTAATAAAAATGATTTTCTAATTTCTTCCAATACTTAGAGCATGTTTTTTAAGGTAAAAATTTCACTTTTTACTATTTAGTGTTTTTGTTTTACCTTAGTATTATCCATATTCAACCTTTAATAGACCTTAACTTTTAGTTTATTATAACAAAGTTTTTATATCTTTATTGGATTTATGTATCCATGCGTTTAAATTTTTAAAATTGTAATTTATTGATTTCCAAAAACTTAGAAGATTAGAAATTTTTTTTAGAGATAGCTTCTTGACTGGAAAAAATTCCAAATATATATTCAAAGTAAATTTTAAACTTTAA
>Ga0256838_1000801_pt1 | contig 16744 bp, 21 predicted proteins | sample 4571419metaG_FD_185978 | JGI IMG/M metagenome (GOLD analysis project Ga0256838, IMG submission 185978) | Hydrothermal vent microbial communities from Guaymas Basin, Mexico - 4571-419 | ecosystem: Environmental > Aquatic > Marine > Hydrothermal vents | place: Mexico: Guaymas Basin | collected...
GAAGAGAAAAAGAAAAAGTATGTTATGAAGTATGCAAGAATATTTGCAGAGGCATTGGCTAATATATTAAATAAGCCAGTTGATGAGATTGAGGAGAAGGTTGTTAAGTTGTTAGAATAGATTTTTTATTTTAATAGAACTTTCGCAAGCATATTCAAATATAGAAATATAGCATTTACGATAAGGTATTTTTACTATAACATTTTACTATTTTTCGAATAAAAATTGTGTATGGTGGGAGTATTCTCAAAAAATCGAATATGCTCATTTATATTTTATTTCTTCTATTGTCGGAGTTTAATTCGTGTGTTGAATTAGCCAAAACATTGAGGATTTTCGGAATAAACATATCTCATGACACTATAAATCGGTTTCTTTGGATTGAAGGGTTTAATCCACAAGAAAACCTATTCAATTTCGTTCGGGATTTTATAACTCCGGAATATAACATTTTCGTTATAGATGATTTTGTTATTGATAAGTTTTATTCGAAATCAACGGAATTCGTTTATTATTGTTGGAGTAACCTACATAAACGAGTTGTCAATGGAATGCATATTGTCGATTGTAATTGCTACGAATGGAAAGAACATCATTCCAATCGATTTTAGAGTTTATGATAGACCAAAGGACGGAAAGACGAAAAATGATTTATGTAGGGGGATAATATTATCCTTAGTTGAAAGAGGGTTTAATATTCGATATATATGTTTTGATAGTTGGTATTCGAGCAAAGAAAACTTAAAACTCATCGATAAGTTAGGGTTATTTTACTTTTGTAGGATTAAGAGAAATAGGAAGATAAAACTCTCCAAAAACGGAGAGTGGATTTCGATTAAAGAACTCAAAGAAATTCCTGAAACTGGATTAATCATTTATTTAAAGAAAGTAGGGTATGTTAAACTCTTCTGCCTTTCCAAAAACGGAAAGGTAGTATATTATATAACAAACAACCTATTTATGACTTTCGAAGAATTCCAAGAAGTCAAAAACGCTTCTTGGAGAATCGAAGAATTCCACAGGGGAGTTAAACAGTGCTGTAACATCGAGAATTTCTTCGTTAGAAGGAGATTTCCAATATTGGGACATATTTCATTATCCATGAGAGCTTTCTTTATTTTAGAAAGAATCAGAATCGATAAAAAGATTAGTTGGTATGAACTTAGAAGAAAACTAAATCGAATAGCCGTTGGATCACTTTATGTAAAGAAGTTGGATTATCTTTAATCTAAGTATTTAGATGCATTTGCGAAAGTTCTATAGTCATTTATATAGGTAATTGTAAATGAGGATGAGCGAATTTAAAAAACTATAATAATAGAAAAAGAAAATTATTCCTAAATCTTTTGTATAATTTTATTTACTTTTTCTATTATTTCCCCTATTTGTTGTTCTATATCGTCCATTAGTTGTTCTATATGATATTTGTCGTAATCCATTGCTTTCAAAAGTAACATTCCCAAAGAAAATTCAATTAACAGATTTTTCAAATGCATTTTTAAGGATAGTTTTTCTAATCTTTGTATAATCTTCTCTGCTCTTTCTATTTGTTGTTCTATGTTGTCATCTAATTGACCATTTACGGCTTTTATAATTATTAGGGTTTTTAATATGTCCATTGGATGCAACATATTGTTGTCTAATTGTTTATCTTGCTGTTCTGTATTATTTTCTAATTGATCATCCAACATTCTTAAATATAATAAAGTTTCTAATGGAGTCAATCCTTTTAATCCTCCTAATTGATTTAGTTTCTGTTCAGTTAAATTAAGTTTCTGAATCAATTGTTCCAATTGTTCTTGTTCTACCATCATTATCACCTTTTCATTCAATTTTCCATAAAATAATATTTAAAAATAAAATAAAAATTTTTAGTTTTTTAACTTACTTAACAAACTTTCTTATAAAATAATAAGCATGCCTACTTGTGTATTCTCCCCTAAACCTACATGGGGTATTTTTTTCTATTGCATTAATTATTCCCAACTGCTTTTCTGTTGGTGGGTTGTTATATCTGCCTTCAAAGTATGGAGTTCCCTCTGCCTTTACATAGAATTTTCCTCCTCTTCTCCCTCTGAAAGCCATAACTTACCACCTATTTTGTATTTGTTGGAAGAATATTGCCATTTAATTGTTTATAACAAACTTATATATAAAATCTAAATATCTAACTAAGCTTTATACGCTTAACATGCTTAATATTATTGATTAAAAAGGAAATTAGAAATGCTTATATGCAGAATTTCATTATGTTCAAAATTATAAGCTGTTGGAGTTACATTTTATTTTCTGTTTCTTTTGATTCATTAAATATCTCATTTAGTTTCGTAGCTAATTCTACATCAATAAAGTAAAATTCAGGTTTAATAATCATGTTTTCTTCAAGAAAGGCTTTTTTCCATTTCTCAGGAACAAATATATGCTTTAAAACTAACAAATATAACTTATACACTTCTTCTGAAACTAATTCATTCAAATTTAAGTATGTAAGCATTATATTAAATTCCTCTTTATTTAGTGGACTAATTTTTACAAATTTCCAATATTTTATCTCCTTATCCAAATTTTTAAATAATTTATTTATTATTTTAGGAGAAGGTCTAAGCACCTCTAAGATAACTTTAATATCATTCTCCATTCTTTCTTTTTCATTTTCATCATATAATTTCTTAGCAATTTCTTCAATTTCTCTTTTACTAATGATTTCTTCTGGAATTCCTTTAACATACTTAGCTGGGATGCAATTTCCAATTACTTTATGTTTATTACTTAATGTAAGACCAGTAGGTTTTTCTAACATACATTCAATCTTAGCATAGGTTATTAAACTTCCATCTTCAGTAATCAATCCAAAATTTGGCTTTTTACATTTATATTTAAGAGGTTCTTTAATTTTTACCATAGTTTCACCTCAATTTTTAGTTTTAAGTATTATTCTTTGTGTCACAATAGGCAATAAATTATGTTAACAAAATTTATATATAAAACCTAAACATTTTATTAAGCTTTATATGCTTAATATAATAAACAATAAGAGTGGAAGCATGATAAGAACTGTGAGAGATGATAACGAAGAAATAAGAGAAAATTTAAAGAGAATAAAAGGAGGAGTCCATATTAGTGTTTTAGGTTATGAAGTTGAAAGAATAACAAAAGTTCCAATAATTGGAAAAGCGGAAAAAGTTTATCTAATTACAAGAGAAGAAGAGAAAGAATCGGAAGTTGCAAAGGAGTACTTAAAAATTATTGAAAAAGAGTTAAAAAATAATAACATTGAATTATGCGTAAAAAGAAAAGAGCCATTAAATTTAGAGAATATTGTTAAAATGATTAAAGAGATTATAAAAGAGGAAAAAGAAAATTATACTGAAAAAATTTACTTTAATGTTTCTTCTGGTTCAGTTCTTGGTGGAATTGCAGGAACTTTGTGTTCTATAGCAATAAATGATATTAGAATAATCCCATATTATGTTATTCCAGAAGTATATTTTGAAAATCTAACTAAAGAAGAAAAAGAGAAAAAAAGAGAAGAGTATAAAGAAAAATATGGATATAAAGGAGAAACTATGCCAAGAACTTTTGGAGTTAAAGGAGTTGAATTTATATACCCGTTCGATATAAAACTACCAAGGGAAGAGTTAATAATCTTTTTAAAATACATTAAAAGAGCTGGAGATAAGGGCTTGTCAATAAAAGAACTTATTCAATTAACAAAAGAGGAAATATTGAATAACATTAATGACGAAAAAGAAAAGGAAGAAATAAAAAAATTAATTAAATGGAGACATGGTGGAAAAGACAAGGAGAAAACGACAAAGCAAAGTGATTTTGTTTGGATTAATCAAAATGTTGTTAAGAAATTATTAGAATGGGGTTTAATAAATGAACCAATAAAAAGAGGGAGATATAGGTATATAACCATTAGTGAAAAAGGGAAGAAACTGTTGATGTATTTAGAATAAATAATAAAGTGAAACAATGTTCAAACATAAAAAGAGATTGGGGCAGTGCTTTTTAATAGATAAGAATTTTGTTAATAAGGCAGTGGAATCTGCAAATTTAACAAAGGATGATGTTGTCTTAGAGATTGGCTTAGGAAAAGGAATTTTAACAGAAGAATTGGCTAAAAATGCTAAAAAGGTCTATGTTATTGAGATTGATAAAAGTTTAGAGCCCTATGCTAACAGATTAAAAGAGATGTATGACAACATTGAAATCATTTGGGATGATGCATTAAAAGTTGATTTAGATAAATTAGATTTTAACAAAGTTGTTGCCAATCTTCCCTATCAAATATCATCACCAATAACTTTTAAATTAATAAAAAGGGGATTTGATTTGGCTGTTTTGATGTATCAATATGAGTTTGCCAAGAGAATGGTAGCAAAGGAAGGAACAAAGGATTATGGGAGGTTGTCTGTATCTGTTCAATCACGGGCAGATGTTGATTTTATATCTAAAATTCCACCAACTGCCTTTTATCCAAAACCAAAGGTTTATTCTGCTCTTATAAAAATAAAACCCAATAAAAACAAATATTATATAGAGAATGAGGATTTCTTTGATGATTTTTTGAGGGCTATCTTCCAACACAGAAATAAATCAGTTAGAAAGGCGTTGATTGATTCATCTAAGGAATTAAATTATGATAAGGATGAGATGAAGAAGATATTAGAAGATTTTTCAGATACAAACTCAGAGATAAAAAACCTAATAAATGAGAAGGTTTTTAAACTTTCAGTAGGGGATATAGTTAAGCTTTCAAATGAACTCTACAAATTTACAAAAAGGTAGATATGTGTGAAAAAAAAGGTAGTAGTAGGAGGGACATTTGATATTCTGCATAAAGGACATAGAGAGTTGTTAAAATTTGCATCTTCTCTTGGAAAATTAGCTGTTGGAATAACAAGCGATGAGTTTGCCAAAAAATATAAAACACATAAAATAAATGGTTTAAAAACAAGAATAGAAAATTTAAAAAAATTTTTAGATAGCATTAAAGCTGATTATGAGATTAAAATTATAAATGATGCCTACGGTGATGCTACAACTGAGGATTATGATATAATAGTTGTCACAGAAGAAACACTAAAAAATGCTGAAAAAATAAACGAGATTAGGAAACTTAAAGGATTAAAGCCGTTAAAAATTGTTGTATTTAAACCCGTATTGGCTGAGGATGGAAAGCCGATATCAACAACAAGGATAAGAAAGGGAGAGATAGATGAAGAGGGGAGAGTAATAAAGTGATATTATGGATGTTGTTCTAATTGTTTTAATTTTAGTTTTAGCCGGTTATCTTTTAAAAATCTTTGAGATTTTAAAGGAAGAGCATGCAAAGGTTTTAAATAATATTGTTATTTATATGGCAATGCCTTCAACGATATTTTTAACTATACTAAAAAACGTCTCCTCGTCTTATATCTTAGAGTTTTTAAAACTACCATTGGTTATTTTTTTATGCTGTTTGTTTGTTGGGATATTGGCTTATTTACTTGGAAAGTTTATCTTTAAATTAGATAATGAAAAACTTGGAGCTTTGATTTTGGTTTCAATGCTTGGAAATACTGGATTTTTGGGTTATCCAGTATGTTTAGGAATGTTTGGAGAGGAAGGATTAGCAAGAGCAATATTTTGTGATTTAGGGGGAGTTTTTGCCACTATGCTATTAGGAACTTATGTTGGAATAAGATTTGGAAAAGGCAGAGATAAAAGTGTTTTAAAAGAGATGGCTAAATTCCCTCCACTAATAACTGGAATTATGTCAATAATTTTAGTGTTTTTTGGATTTAAGTTAAATTATCTCCCAGATTTTTTACTAAAATCATTAAATTATTTATCCTCAGCAACAGTTCCATTAATTATGATGTCTTTGGGCTTATCTCTCTCACCGAAAGCTTTAAAGTTTGGAATCTTTTGGGGAATTATAGCTTCAATATTTAGATTTATCATATCTCCAATAACTGCCTTTACACTTTCTGAGCTAATTAATATAAAAGGTTTGGAGAAGAATGTTTTATTAGTTGAGAGTTCCATGCCCTCAGCAATGATGACGCTCGTTTTAGGAACTTTGTATGAGTTAGATGTTAAAATGATAGCTTCATCCATATTTATAACAACAACTCTATCCTTAGCGGTTATTGCCCTCTGGGGGTGGATTTTTTATTAAATTTTTAAAGATGACTAAATTTATATATAATATTATGGAATATTGTTAAATTGTTTGTTTTATTTTTTTAACCAAATTTCTATTGTTTACCTTTATTTGGCTATGAGAGGGAATAAAAATGCATGGAGAAAAGGTAAAAAATTATCTTGTTCTTGTTGTTGATATTGATGACGATATTGGGAGAAAAGCTGGTTTAAATACTCCTATTTTAGGTAGAGAGGATAATATAAAGGCATTGATAAAATTGGGTTTAGCAGACCCGGGAGATAGTGATGTTAATGCAATTCTTGGGGGAGTTAAGATTTATGATGAATTAAAGGCAAGTGGAAAAGATGTTGAAATAGCTACAATTTCTGGAGATGTTGATATTGAATCAGAGAAATGTGCTTTAAAATTAAAAGAACAAATTGATTTTTTATTATACTTATATAATCCAGATTTTATTTATTTGGTTTCAGATGGAAAAGAAGATGAGATGATTTTAAAATACTTAGAATCAAAAAATGTTTTTGTTTGGAAAAAGAGGGTTGTTGTTAAGCAGAGTGAGACGTTAGAATCCACTTATTATTTAATTCAGGAATTTATAAAAAAGACAATGGAGGAATATATACCTTTAATTTTAACATTCACTGGTTTTTCTTTAATATTGTATGCAATATTTGCAGATATAGGTTGGAGAATTGTTGTGGGAATTATTGGTTTGTATATATTATCAGAGGGTGTTGGTGTTAGGAAATTATTGATGGAGAAAATTAAAAAGAAGGAAGAGTTTAGTGTGGGTAGGGTTTTTCCTATTTCAGCATCCATATCTATCTTTATATTGGTTATAGGATTAGTATATTCATTAAGTTCCATTAATGCATCTTCAACCCTTACAGAGTTTATAGGAAGGTTTTTGTTACATTTTGTGAACCCATTAACCCTCTCACTTCTCGTTTTAATGGTTGGAAAGTTTGTAGATACCACATTGAACTCAGAGAAAGAACTCTTAGATATATTTAAAAGATATTTTTTCTATCTAATATGTATATTTATATCAAGAGAGTTGATTATATCAGGAGGGAAGTATTTGCTAAAAGAGATTAGTTTTATAATGTTGGTCTTGTGTGTTATAATTTACATCTCTATAATTATCATCCTTTCAGTAATATTATTTACAAAAACTCCGCATGAGGAAAAATTTAAAAAACTAAAAAATAGTATTACAAAGGGCTAATATGATTACAGTAGTTGCTATAACAAAAGATGGAAGTATTGTCGAGCCAAAACTTGATGAACTTAATTTTGAAGATTATAAACTTATTTGGATTGATTGTTATAACCCAAAACATGATGAATTATATAAACTTTCTAAGAAAACTGGTATTTCTATCTCTGATTTACAAATTGGTTTGGATGAACAGGAAATTCCAAGGGTAGAGGAAGATGAGGACTTTTATCTGATTATTTATAAAGCTCCATTATTTGAGGAGGATATTACAACCACATCACTTGGTATCTATATTAAAAACAATATCTTACTAACAATCCACTCAGATAAAATAAAAGCAATCGGAAGATTACATAAACTAATATCAACAAAAAAACCTAAAATTGTATTTGAAAGAGGTATTGGATTTTTGTTGTATCACATATTAAATGAGATTACAAGAAGTTATTCAAGAATTTTGATGAACTTAGAAGATGAGTTAGAGGAGTTGGAAGACAAATTATTAGCTGGATATGATAGAGATGTCATGGAAAAAATTTTAGGACTAAGAAAGACCTTAGTTTATTTTCACAAATCTTTGATAGCCAATAGAGATGTTTTAGTTTTGTTGAAGAGGAAATATTTACCAATAACCACAAAAGAAGACAGGGAGAACTTTGAAGATTTGTATTATGACACCCTCCAATTAATTGACATGTCAGCAACATATAGAGAGGTTTTGACATCAATGATGGATATAACCCTCTCATTAGAAAATATAAAGATGAACCAAATTATGAAAATTTTGACTATGGTTACAACAATTTTCGCTGTTCCCATGTGGATTACTGGAATATACGGGATGAACTTCACTTATCTGCCCTTAGCAGATAATCCCCAAGGTTTTTGGCTTATAATGGCTCTGATGATTGTGATAATTATGATATTCATTTATATATTTAAAAGGTCAGGATGGATTTAACAAGATTTTGTGGGGTGTTTTTATGATTATATGGCCAGCATATATAGATAAAAGGAAAAGTAGGAGAGAAGGGAGGAAAGTTCCAGAAAATTTAGCTATAGAAAAACCATCTTTAAAAGATATTGAAAAGGCATTAAAAAAACTTGGATTAGAACCAAAGGTTTATAAAGAAAAGAGGTATCCAAGACAACACTGGGAAATATGTGGGTGTGTAGAGGTTGATTACAAAGGAAATAAACTGCAATTACTAAAAGAGATTTGCAAAATAATAAAAGGAAAGAATTAAAATAGAAAATTAAATGGAATTAGTTTATTGTGGTTTCTCCATTAATGCTTTTTTACTTAATATCTTACCTTCTGGATGGTGTGGTTTTCTACTAACAGCATCCATTGCTTTCTCCAACTCTCTTGCTTCATCTACCAACTTAGCGGCGTATCTAATCATCTCATGAGCTGAAGCAACGATTGGGATGTATTTCTCTGCCTCTTTTGTCATGAAACAACCCTTAACATCAACATCTGCAACCTTTTCAGCAATTGTAAAGGCGGCCATTGCCTTTGCCTTCGCATAAGGATTGGTGAATTCCATTGCCTCAACTGCCTTCTGCTCGTTAATTACAATTCTTGGTAATTCTATCTCTTTGCCTTCTTTAACTGCGTCAATCATTTTGTCAATTGCTTCTTGAACAACTCTTAAAGCCCCAGTTCCTGCCAAGACCCTTAAAACATCTGAGTTAAATAATGCCATCTCAACAGGGTCTAAAAACTCTCTTCTTGCACCAATCATTGGGTCGCATTTTATAATTATGTATCCTAAACCCTGCTGTTCCATCTCATCCTTAACTCTTAAACCTGGAGCGTCACCAATGATTACAGCTGGGATGCCACTTTGGCTCAATATTTCTCTTGCTTTTTTTGGTCCAGGAGCGGCTGGGTTTGGTCCAATATATATGATGAAGTCAGGTTTAACTTCTTCAACCATCTTTTTCGTAACTTCTTCAACTGATTCTGGGTCCATCTTTGCCCCACTACCCAAAACTCTAACTGCTATATCCTTTCTATCTGCCCTCTCATCTAATGCCAAATCAACTACTGGAGACATTCCAATATTACCGCACTTTATAACTCCTATCTTTACTACCACATTATCACCCTTTTTATTACTTAATATGTATATTTGTATTATTCAAGCTTATCCAATAAATATCTTACCACTTAGTTTAGAATATTCATTCGATATATAATACTTTTAGAATTTAATATTAAAAAATAATAACTATTCATTTAATTAATATTTGACATTAGAAACTCTAATAACAATAAATTGCTAAACTTAAATAATGTGGAAAATAGGAATAAAAATAAAAATTAAAATAAGAGGATATTAATTTGGTGAATGTTATGGATGAAATTCCAATATTTGTCGCAATTCTAAGCTTTGTTATAATGTGTATTGGTGAAATTTTAGCTTATTATTCAGTATCTTTAAAATATAAATATGAATTTGAAGCAATTTCCTTTGGGTTTATATTTGGAGTGGCAACTTTAATATTAATACCAAAATCTTTCTTTAAAGGATTTGCAATACCCGTAATTTTGGGAATGGTCATTGTTTATCTTATTGAAAAATACTTAGCATACTGCCCATTATCAAAGAAATATTGTGTAGAGTGTAATGGATTGGAAGAAAATCTTAAAATTAAAATTATATATCCAATATCCTTTTTTATTCACACATTTATAGATGGGCTTATTATAGCTGTCTCTTATATTAGTAATATTGGTTTTCCCCTATACCTTGCTATATTGATGCATAAACTACCCGCAGGATTTGTTTTAATATCTCCTTTGAAAGGAGTTTATAAAAATCCTCTATATCCAGGGATTTTTGTATCATTTGGGACTGTTTTAGGAACAATTATTGGATTAATAACGTTAAAAAATATCTCTCCAAAAGTACTATTGGCATTCTCTGGAGGAGTGTTTTTAGGGGCATTTCTTATGCTTGTCCCTCACATCTATGAACATAAAAAAGAAAAATCATTCCTCTACATCTTATTGGGCTATATTTTAGTTGGAATCATTTCATTACATTAAAAAAATTAATACTGAATAATTAGAGGGGAAGTTATGAGATTAAAGCTTTCTTTAACTCCAAAGCATGATTTTTCTTATAATAAAATTAATAAGCACACTATACAAGGTTTTATTTATAATCTTTTAAAAGATACTGAGTTTGGGGAAATGCATAACCAACCGAGGTTTAAGTTTTGGTGTTTTTCTGATATGTTTCCTCCAAATGATTTTGTTGAAGGGGAGGACAAATATTTACTAATATCCTCACCAAGAGAAGAGTTTATTAACGTGTTATATGAGAAGTTAGATAATTTAGGAGATATAAGTTTGAATAATTTTAAATTTGAGGTTTCTGAGGTTAAAAAGTTTGATTTAAAGGTTAAAAATAAGTTTATAACTGGTTCTCCGATTGTTTTATACAAAGATAAGGATAGAGGGAAGTTTATAAAATTTTACGATGATGATTTTGATTTAATGTTTTTTATTCAGAGATTACAAGATAATGCTATTAAAAAATATAAAGCATTTTATGGAGAAGAGCCAGTTTTAAATGGGTTTATTTTTGATAGGGTTGCTCCGAGAGTTAGGAATGGGAGAGTAGATGTTTATGTTAGGATTGCTAAGAAGGGGAGGGAGTTTTTAATTATTGGCACTACTTGGAAGTTGTTGGAGAAGATAAAGATTAGAAAAGAGGAAAGAAAGTTTTATAAGTTTATTATGGATTGTGGCTTGGGAGAGAAGAATAGTTTGGGTTTTGGATTTTTGAATCCTATAAAATAGGTTTGAATATTTGGATTTATAAAATACATAAGGAAATTTTTTATTTTTTGATAAAAAGGTTTATTTAGTTTTTGTTTTTGATTTGAATGGATTTTATGCGAGATTTTATGATTGAGATAGTTTTATAGAGTTATATAATTAGATGTATAAAAATAGTTTTTAAAATTTAATAAAGCTTGAATAGTTTTTTATAATTTGAGATAATTAAAAAATATTGTTTTATATTTTTGATTTTATAGTTTTTAAAGATAAATAAAAATTATTTTTTGTTTTAAAGTTCTATTACATTGTTAGATTTTGATTTTAAAGATTTCTAATGGAGTATTTTAAATTTTATTGGATAAAAGTTCTCTGTTTAGTTGAAATAATCATTATTACTAAAAAAGTATTACTCAAAGTTGAAATTTGAATAAAAAGATGAGATTTTTAAAATATAAAGGTTGTTTTTGGTTTATATTTTTATTAGATAAGTTTTGTTGGTTCATAGATAAAACAAAAGGTTTTTATTTAAGTTTAATATAAGTTATTAGTAATATTAAATAGGAATGTATAAATATGAGTTATAATATATTTGAATGTAGAGGGTTTAAGAAGAACAGTATTGTATGGAAACGTTGTAATTCAATAATGAGTGTTCTGCTTTTTTCAAGTGTTTAAGAAGAACAGTATTGTATGGAAACCTTCCTTTTTTTCTTTATATTCTTCGTATTCTCTCAATAAGTTTAAGAAGAACAGTATTGTATGGAAACATTGTTTAGGTAGCAAAATCGTTGTTATAAAAAAGATTGTTTAAAACGCGTTTAAGAAGAACAGTATTGTATGGAAACTATAGTATTACGTTACCGTCGTTACACTCTATGATATAACCAATATCATCGTTTAAGAAGAACAGTATTGTATGGAAACTTTTTGTTAGGTATACATTTTGGGAATTTCCACATTAATGTTTAAGAAGAACAGTATTGTATGGAAACAATTTTTCATCTTTGAATTCATGTCTTACTCTGTAAAAAAGTTTAAGAAGAACAGTATTGTATGGAAACGAATCTGAACTTTCTGTTTAGCACTTGTTCCGGTATGATGAAAGTTTAAGAAGAACAGTATTGTATTGAGGTTTTGATAGTGAGTAAGTGTGGTAGTAATGTTTGGTAGGATGAGTTGGTATGTTATAAATAATAAAATAAGATAAAATAAGAGAGTGTAGGGCTTCAAATAATCCAATTGAGTGTTTGAGAAAGTTGTTTGATGTTACTATGGATGGTATGGTTGCTTATGCATTGGGAGAGGAGTATGAAAAGATTGGAAATTATAAAAATGCTAAAGAATACTACATGAAAGCATTTGCATTATTTCCAAAGCCACAATATAAAATGATGGCATGGACGAAGGTTACAATGTTAGATAATAAAATTGGAACTTGTTTGGATTCAGAAAATGATAATTTAGGAGAAATGTGTAGAAGTGGTGATGAAAATGATAAAATCGAAATAATAGAAGAAGAATTAGAAATTAAAGAACTTCTTAAAGAATATCTTGGAAAGACACCAAATACTTTAAAAAAAGTAAATTCAAGTAAGTTATTATTATCTCTTGCACAAAGTTAAAAATTTGGGATTTGAGAGAAAATAGAAAATTTGTTCCAGCAAAAGAAGCATATATTGGTAAAACTTTTAAAAAATGGATGGATTCTGAACAATCAAAGAAGTGTTTATGGATTGTATTTAGTTCAAGATATGGTTTTATTGATTCTGACCATCCAATTAAAAATTATAATTTGCATTTTGTTAGAGATGGTGATTACGCAATTTCAGAAAATTTTCTAATATACTAAATAGAAAATGAATATTTTGAATGTCATGAAGTAAAATTTAAGATTAAAGACATTCCCAACATATACTTTATAGGAAGTAAAAAATACTATTCAAAACTTAAAGAAATATTCAAAAAATGTGGAATTGAATTAAAATTTTATGACAATATTTTGTTTAAGTAAGAACATTGTTTATAGGAGATGAGGAATATAGGAGAGATATAATGCGTTCTTTATACATTACTCAAAAATATGGTATTTTAAAAAGGAAGTGCGGTTCTCTATTTTTTAAAAATAATGAGGTTGAGAAAGAGATTCCAATAAATCAGGTTGATATGATTCATATTTTTGGAAATGTAACCTTATCCTCTGGTGCTATATCTCTTTTGACTGCAAAGCATATCCCAGTGTATTTTTACAATAGGAATGGGAAGTTTAAAGGTTATTTAATGACTCCACACTATAAAAGTGATGGAATTATCTTAATAAAACAGTTTGAGGCATATTATGATAAAAATAGAAGATTGTCAATAGCAAAAGGTTTTTTAGAGGGAGCTAAAAAATCTATGATGATTGTTTTAAAAAATGATAAAGATTCATTAGAAAAGATTAAAAATATAGATTTTGAAGCAAATAACTACTCAGAACTTTTAGGAAAGGAGAGTAATTTATGGAAAATTTTTTATTCAAGTTTAAGAAGTCAATTAAAATATTTCTCTTTTGAGAGAAGAGAATACAACCCACCAAAGGATGAAGTTAATGCATTAATCAGCTTTGGAAATAGTGTGTTATATAGCACTATCTTATCAAAAATTTACGAAACTGGCTTAAATCCAAAAATATCCTATCTACATGAGATTATGAGGTATAGGGATTCATTAATTTTTGATATCAGTGAAATCTTTAAACCATTATTTGTAGGAAGATTTATTTTATATAATAAATGCTTTGTTGGATAATAAAGATTATACTCCTCTAATTCTAAAAGAGGGGCTGAAAATTTGAAGACAGTTATTATTGCCTATGATATTAAAGATGAAAAAAAGAAGGCATGCCATTAGAAAACTCTTAAAAAAATACATGCTTAGAAGACAGTATAGTGTTTTTATTGGAGAACTGTCCCAAAAACATATTAACGAGGTTAAAAGTGAGATTAAAAAATTGATAGATGAGAATGAAGACAGTGTTTTAATAATAGTTATTTTAATAATAGTTATTCTAAAATCCTGCCTATGTAGAAATGAACAAATATGGAGTAAAAGAGGAATTTGACTTTATAATTTAATACAATTAATTCAAAATTAACAAACAAATAAGATTTTACTCAACAAATTTTAATTGAATCTTAATAATAACATTAATGATAGAAAATAAAGAAATATTTGATAACAACCTATAGGTATAGTTACTTTATTTAAGGATGTCATGGTATGCATGGAGATTAATGAGGTTTTAAAATTACTTTTTAAAGCTAAGGAGGATAATATAACAATATCAAACCATTTTATTGAGAGGTATGAAAATAGAAAATATAAACTTCCAGATTTATCTGAAATAATCAACATACTAACCAATAAAACTCCAATAGGAATATTAAAGCAGAGTGAAACTAAATTCAGATTATATTATGAACTCGATGAAAAATACGATATAATCATTGTTATTAGTGTTTGGAACACCAATCCAATCATAATAAACTTGGTAACCCTATATCCACAAGAGAAAAAGAAAAGGTAGAGGAAAGATGAAAGAGTATAAAGCAACAAATTTAGATTATGATATGAGAAATGACAGCTTATACATTTACACAAAGGGAAAGAGATACAAAGGTTCATTAGACTTGGGAGATATTATAATAGATATTATTAGTGAAGATGGAGACATTATGGGTATTGAGATATTGGATGCTTCAAAAAAATTCAAAATACCAAAATATGAGCTAAAAAATATTATAAGCTTTAAAATCGTAATAGAAATTACAAAAGATATCGTAAAAATAAATATGAAAATTGTTGTATTGAGAAGAAATAAAAAAGTAGAGAAGTCGATTATCGTTAAGGGCTTAAATGAGATGAACTTAGCAGAGGGAACTGTAGCAATGACATGCTAAAAACTATAAGAAGAGCTTAGTTTCATAAATTCTTTTTTTATCAAACAAAAACAGAGTGTTGATGTTTTTAAAATCTTTAAATTAGGTTTTTTGTAATAACTACCTCAACCAATCAATAAACATATAAAAACTGTAAAGAATTTATATCATTTGCTTCAAAAAATCATCCAAAAATTATTCTTATAAAAGAGGTGTTCATCTTGAAGAAATACAAAGACATGTATCCAGATGAAAATGGGAAGTTTGGCATTTATGGAGGAAAGTTTGTTCCAGAAACATTAATGCCAGCTATAGCTGAATTGGAAGAGGCATTTAAGAGATTTTGGATAAACAATGAAGGGAATTTTAGAGAGGAATATTATGCTTTATTAAGAGATTATGTTGGAAGACCTACCCCTCTATACTATGCTGAGAGATTGAGTAAAGAGCTTGGATGCAAAGTTTATTTAAAGAGAGAGGATTTAGCACACTTAGGAGCTCATAAAATAAACAATGCCTTAGGACAGGCATTATTAGCTAAAAAGATGGGTAAGAAGAGAGTTATAGCAGAAACGGGAGCTGGACAGCATGGAGTTGCAACAGCAGCAGCTTGTGCTAAGCTTGGATTAGAATGTGTTATATACATGGGAGCTAAGGACGTTGAAAGGCAGAAACTAAATGTTTTTAGAATGGAGTTAATGGGAGCTAAAGTTATTCCGGTATTTGGTGGCTCACAGACATTAAAAGATGCAGTAAATGAGGCGTTGAGGGACTGGACAACAAACGTTAGAACTACCTACTATTTGCTTGGCTCTGCTCTCGGTCCTCATCCATATCCAATGATGGTTAGAGAATTTCAAAGAGTTATTGGTAAAGAGATTAAAGAGCAGATATTGGAGAAAGAAGGAAGGTTGCCAGATGTTATCGTTGCATGCGTTGGAGGAGGAAGCAATGCAATAGGGGCATTTTATGAGTTCTTAGATGATGATGTTGAACTTTACGCTGTTGAGGCAGGAGGAAAAGGAATTGAAACAGGAATGCATGGAGCTTCGTTATGTGCCGGTGAGGTTGGGGTTTTGCATGGAGCTAAGATTTACGTTAAAGAGGATGAGTTTGGACAGATAGAAGAAAGTTACAGTATCTCAGCAGGTTTGGACTATCCAGGAGTAGGTCCTGAGCTTTCATTTTTAAAGGATGAAGGAAGGATTAAAGCAGTTTATGTAACTGATGATGAGGCAGTGGAGGCATTTCAATTGCTATGTAGGTTAGAAGGTATTTTACCAGCATTAGAAAGCTCCCATGCCTTAGCTTATGCTATTAAATTGGCAGATAAGTTAGATAAAGATGATATGATGGTTATTAATTTGTCTGGAAGAGGAGACAAGGATGTTCAGACGGTTGCTAAGGTTTTAGGAAGGGAGATTTAATTTACATCATAACTTATATAATATTTAGAGGGAGATTATGAAAATATCAGAGAAATTTGAAGAGTTAAAAAATAAAGGAGAGAAAGCATTTGTAACATTCTATGTGGGAGGAGACCCAAACTTAGAAATTTCAGAGAAGGCATTAGAAGTTATCTGCAAACATGCCGATATAGTTGAAATTGGAATACCATTTTCAGACCCAGTTGCAGATGGAATTACAAT
>Ga0256838_1000802_pt1 | contig 16712 bp, 19 predicted proteins | sample 4571419metaG_FD_185978 | JGI IMG/M metagenome (GOLD analysis project Ga0256838, IMG submission 185978) | Hydrothermal vent microbial communities from Guaymas Basin, Mexico - 4571-419 | ecosystem: Environmental > Aquatic > Marine > Hydrothermal vents | place: Mexico: Guaymas Basin | collected...
TTAGCGGGAGTGATTTTTCTTCTTGCGACTTCTATAAAAAAAGAGCATAAACAAAAAGCAAAAGAAAAACTAAAAGAGTGGTGTTAATGAAGATACTTCATACAAGCGATTTGCATATAGGTCATAGTATAGGTGGGTTTGATAGATATGATGAGTTTAAGATGTTTTTTGAGTGGTTGTTAGAGGTTATAAAAAAAGAGAAAATAGATATTTTGATAATAAGTGGAGATATTTTTGATGTTTATTTTCCTTCAAATGAAGCTGTTGCTTTGTATTATGATTTTTTAGTTAAACTTAGAGGAGTTTTAAAAAAAGTGATAATAATAGGAGGCAATCACGACTCTCCTAAATACCTAAAAGCTCCAAAAGAGATACTTAAATTTTTGGATATTGTAGTAGTTAGTGGGGCTAATGACGATTTTAAAGAAGTGATTGAATTTGATGATTTTGAAATAGTTGCTGTTTCTTTTTTAAGAGAAGGGATTTTGAAAAAGTTTGATAGTGATATTGTAGAAGCTATTAAAAAAATTTATTCTCACAAAAGTGATAAAAAACTCATAACAACGGCTCATTTTACGGTGTATGGAAGTGAAGTTTCTTCTGAAAGGGACATTTACATAGGAAAAATAGAGAGTGTGCCAAGCAGTGTGTTTGAAGGCTATGATTATGTGGCTCTTGGACATATTCATAAGCCACAGGAAATTAAAAAGGGAGTAATTTATAGTGGCTCTCCTTTGCAGCTTAGTTTTAATGAAAATTATCAAAAAAAGATTGTTGTTTTAGATACGGATACAATGGAGTATAAGTTTGTAGATGTCCCGAAATTTAGAGAGTTTTATTCTTTAAAGGGTGGTTTTGAGTATATAAAAGAGGAGATTGGTAAAATAAAAAAAGATAGTTTTGTAGAGATTGAACTTGATGAGATGGTATCAAGTATTGAACTTGAGAAATTAAGAGAAAATGATTTAAAGATTGTAAAAATCAAAATGCCTTTTAAAGAGATTTTAAGGGATGAAATTAAAATTAAGAGTATAACGCCTGTTGATTTTATAAAAGAGATTTTTAAAGATGATGAAGATTTAGATGAAATTTTGAAAATTGTAGATGAGATTAGGGGAGAGGATGAAAATTAAAAGGCTTTACTTAAAAAATATAAACTCTTTTTATGGGGAGTTTGAGATTGATTTTACGAAATTTGATAGGCTTTTTTTAATTTCAGGTCCTACGGGAGCTGGAAAAAGCACTATAATAGATGCGATTTTGGCAGCTTTATACAATAAAACTCCAAGGCTTAAATTTTCAAAATATCTTCTTAACAAAAATGCGAAATCTGCTAAGATAGTTCTTGAATTTGAAGTTGATGGCGTAGATTATAGAATAAATTGGGATGCTAAGCTTATAAGAAAAGGTAAAGAAATTGAATTAAAAAGAACCCTTTATAAAGAGAATGAGCAGATTGCAGACAGTAAGTCGGTAAAAGATGAGATTTTAAAACTTATAAAACTTGATTTTAATCAATTTACAAAATCTGTGGTGTTAGCTCAAGGAGAGTTTGATGCTTTTTTAAGAGCTGATTCAAATGAAAAGATGAGTGTACTTGAGAGAATTTTAGATGTTAAAGAGTTTGAAAAGATTTCTATTAAGGTGTTTGAGAGGACAAAAGTTTTAAAAGAGGAAGCTTTTTATTTGCAAGATAAAATTGCAGGTATTTTGGTTTGTGATGAAAATATTAAAGCGTTAGAAAAAGAAGTTTTTTGTAAGTTTAACGAATTAAAAGAAGTTAATAAAGAGCTTGAAATAATGGAAAAAAATCTCTTTTTTTTAAAAGAAAAAAAGAACTTATCCTCTCAAAAAGAGAAACTTTTTAAGGAGATTGAAAGTTTAAAGAGTGAGATAAAAAAAATAGATTATGAAAAGATAAAAGGTGAGTTTTTTGTTAAGCAAAAAGAGTTTGAGAAGTTTAAAGAAGAGTTTTTAAAAAATATTAAAGAACTTGATAAAGAAATTTTAATAGAAAAAGAGTTAAATAATTTTAAAGAAAGAAAAGATGGAAAAAAAGATGAGCTAAATAGATTAGAAAAGGAGATTTTAAAAGAGAAAAAGGAGCTTGAGAGTTTAAAAGAGAAAAAATCTTATGTTGATAGTGAGCTTGAAAAAATAGAAAACTCTTTTTTTAAAGACAAAGCGTTAGAAAATTTTGATAAAGTGAATGCTATTTATAATGAAATTGTTTTTTTAAGAAATGAGTATATGACTTCAAAAGAGCTTATAAAAGAGTATCAAGATAAATCTTTTTCTTTAGAAGAGGAGATTGAGCAGCTAAAAAAGAAGCTTGAAACTTTAAAAGAAGAGTTTGAGTATTTAGAAGCAAAAGCGTTGGTTTTAAAGTATGAAAAAGAAAGAGCTGTTTTAAAAGAGAATATGCCCTGTCCTCTTTGTGGAAGTGTAGAGCATCCTTTTGTAAAAAGTCCTCCTAATATTGAAAAAGATATAAAGCAAAAGTATGAAAAACTAAAAGGAGAGATAGAGTATAGAGAAAATTTGCTTAAAAATTTAGAAGATGAGCTTAGCAAATATAAGAACTTTTTTGAAAAAGAGTTTAAAAGTTTAGAAGATATTAAAAGTAAAGGCGAAAAATTATCTAAAAAACTCAAAACTTTTGGACTTAGTGAGGATGAGATAGAGTCTTTAAAAAAGAAGAAGGTAAAAAACGAAGAATTTGAGAAAAGAAAAAATGAGCTTTTTAATGTTTTAAGTGGAATCGTTTCTAAGGTAGAAGAGAAAGAAAATTTTTTGAATTTAAAAAATAGACAAAAAGATAAGATTATAAAAGAGATAAAAGAGTATGAAGATAAAATTTCTAAAATTAAATTAAAATATAAATCCCCAAGCCTTAAAAAAGAGCTTCTTCAAAAAGAGTATAATAAAAAAGAAGAGGAGTTTTTTGATTTTAAAAATAGTTTTTTTGAGCTTGAAAAAAGGTATGTTTTTTTAAGTTCGACGATAAAAGAAAAAGAAAATTATCTTAAAGAAATAGAAAAGAAAATAAAAAATATTGTTGTAGATGAGGTTGATGAAACTGAAAAAGAGATGCTTTTAGAGAAAAAAGATAGTTTAAACAGAGAAATTGGGTATTTAAAAAAGGAGATTGAAGAGTTAAAAGAAGAGCTTAATTTAAAAAAAGAGCTTCAAAATAAATTAAAAAGTTTAAGCAAAACTTTAAAAATATATGAAAAATTAAATTCAAAAATAGGAAGCAGAGACGGAAAAGCTTTTAAAAAAATCGCTATTAACTATATGATAGATTCACTTCTTTTTATGGCAAACAAAGAACTTGAGAAATTAAGCGATGGTAGGTATATTTTGCAAAAATCAAAAGATTTGGAAAAACTTGATTTGTTTATATTAGATACTTTTTATTCTACTCAAAGAGAAGTAAATACTTTAAGTGGAGGAGAAAAATTTTTGGTTTCTTTAGCGCTTTCTTTTGGGCTTAGCAATATGTTAAGAGATAGTATAAAAATTGAGAATATGTTTTTAGATGAAGGGTTTGGTAGTTTGGATGAAGAGAGTTTAAATAAGGCTATTGAAGTTTTATTGAGTTCAAACAGAAATATAGGAATAATCTCTCACGTTGAAAAATTAAAAGATGAAATTGAACAACAGATTATAATTAGGAAAAAAACAAGAGGAAGGAGTGAGATTAAAGTGTTTTACTAAATTTTTTTTGTTTCACTTTGTAGTTTTTTTTCCAATTTTTTAAAGTAAAATATTTCAATAGCCGCAAAAACTAAATATCCTCCTACAACTGCTGCAACGATTTCCATTTTTTAATCCTTTGTATTATTTAAAAATAAATCGGATAATTTAGCATAAATTGAATAGCTTTTGTAAAATTTTTATAAAATTTTTGTAAAAAAAGGAAAAATTTGAAAAAGGTGTATATTTTAAGAGGGGTTAGCGGAAGTGGTAAAAGCACATTTGTAAAAAAACTTCCAAAAGACAGGGTTGTTCATTCAACTGACAGTTTTTTTTATAAAAATGGAAAATACAAGTTTGATTTTAAAAAGCTTGGGTTTTATCACAAAAGAAATCTTAAAAATTTTGAAGAGTCTTTAAAAAAGAAAAAAAGAGTTGTAGTTGTAGATAATACAAATATTTTGGCAAAAGATGCAAAACCTTATATAAAAAAAGCAAAAGAGCATGGATATAAAGTAATTTTGGTGGATTTCAGACCAAAAGGAGCTTTATGGCATTATAAAAGAAATATTCATAATGTTCCTTTGGAGGTTATAAAAAAACAGATTAAAAATTACAAAAAAGAGAATATAAAAAAATTTAAAGCAGATAAGGTGATAAGAGTTATTTAAGCTCACCCCATCTTTTAGCAAAACTCATCTCTACTTTTAAAGGCACTTTTAATTTAAAGGCGTTTTCCATTATTTTTTTATATTCCTGTGCCTGATTTTTATTTTCTATTTCAAAAATCAGTTCATCGTGAATTTGAAGGACCATTTTTGAGTTTGGATATGTTTTTTTAATTTCTATCATTGCTTTTTTTATTATATCAGCCGCACTTCCTTGAAAAATCGTATTAACGGCTTCTCTTTCGTATGCTGCTATTAATCTTTGGTTTGCGTTTGTAAAATCAAAAAATCTTCTTCTTTTAAGTAATGTTTCTACATACCCTTTTTGTTTTGCTTCTTCTTTTGTTTTCTCAATAAAGTGTTTAACTGTTGGAAATGATTTAAAATATTTTTCAATAAATTCTCTTGCTTCTTTAAGAGATACATTTATGGTTTCACTCAGTTTTTTAGGTCCCATTCCGTAAATAAGACCAAAGTTAATCGATTTTGCAACACTTCTGCTAACTCCTATCAAATCAGCGGTTTTTTGGTGTATATCTTCGTTGTTTAAAAACGCTTTTATTAAATTTTCATCTTCGCTAAAGTGAGCAAGAAGTCTTAGTTCTATCTGAGAATAATCAAGACTTGCAAATAGTTTATCTGTTATAAATGCGTTTCTTATGTTTATTTCGGTTGAAGTTGGAATGTTTTGCAGGTTTGGGTTTTTGCTTGAGAGTCTGCCTGTGGCTGTTCCTGTTTGTAAAAAGTTTGTATAGATTTTATGGTTTTTATCTTTTTTTGCATACTCTTTTAGAGGAATTACATAAGTTGAGAGCAGTTTATCAATTTTTCTATACTCAAGCAGTTTTGGAATAATAGGGTGAGCCTCTTTTAAAGAGTTTAATACTTTTTCATCGGTTGAGTAGGCTGTTTTTGTTTTTTTCTTTGCAGGAAGTTTTAAGACTTCAAACAGAATATGACTTAGTTGTTTTGGAGATTTTATATTAAACTCTTCACCTGCTAAGTTATAAATTTCACTTGTTAAGTTTTTTAATTTATAAGAGAGTTCTTTTTGAAGTTTTTCAAGATACTCTATATCAACCTTTATTCCCTCTTTTTCCATATCTATTAAAATGTTTATAAAAGGCATTTCTATATTTTCAAAATCCCACTTTACCTCATCCCAAAGTTTGTCTTTTAATTTTTCGTAGAGTTTAAGCGTAATTATTGCGTCTTCTGCCGCGTATTTTGCGGCAGTTTTTATGTCAATATCTGCAAAGTTTTGGTTTTTTCCGACAATTTCTTTATATTTTATGTTTTGGTGATTAAGATATCTTTTTGCAAGATTATCAAGTCCAACATGTGAATCGGGGTCAAGCAGCCAAGCCATAATCATAGTATCTGCTAAGGGCGTTGGGGTTTTTAAGCCGTAGTTTCTTAGCATTTTAAAGTCAAACTTCAAATTATGTCCTATTACTTTTTTTTCAAGTATTTTCTCTATAGCTTTTAAGGCTATATTCTCGTCAATTTGCTTTTCTACCCCTAAATAAAAGTGGTTAATTGGTACATAATAAGCTCTATTTTTTTCAAAAGCAAAACTAAATCCCACGATTTTTGGATTTTCAAGGCTATCTGTTTCCGTATCAAATGCTACAACCTCATCTTTTATTTTATCAATCGTTTCAAAAAGTTCTTTTTCATTTTCTAAAATGACTGCTTCAAACTCTATCTGTTTTGTAGGTTCTTTTGTTTTTACAAAAAGCCCGTTTTTTTTAACTCTATCAAGTATTGAAGTAATATTAAGTTCTATAAGTTCATCCTCTACTTTTAAAACAGGGTTAATTTCTGGGTATTTAAACTCTTTTAAATCTACATCTTCAAAAAGGTCGGTTTTTAGTGTTACAAGTTCTCTGCTTAAAAAAGCGTTTTCTTTATTTTCTATTAATTTTTTTTGCAAAGCTCCTTTTATTTTGTCTATGTTTGCATAAATATTCTCAAGGGTGTGGTATTCATTTATCAGTTTTGCAGCCGTTTTTTCTCCAACGCCTCTGACTCCCGGGATATTGTCGCTTTTATCTCCTACAAGAGCTTGAAAATCTCTAAAATCTTTTGGATGCACTCCAAATTTTTCTATACATTCATTTACTCCTATTTCCTTTTTTTTCATAGGGTCGAAAATAACTATATTTTCATCAATTAACTGATACATATCTTTATCGTGACTTACTATTTTTACTTTTATTCCTTTTTTTGAAGCAGTTTTCGCAAGAGAAGCTATAATATCATCACTCTCAAACCCCGGCATTTTTATCATTTTAAAGCCCATTTTTTCAATTAGGTCTATAGCAATAGGAAGCTGTGTTTTTAAATCTTCTGGGGGTTCTTTTCTGTTGGCTTTATAATCTTTGAAAAGTTCTTTTCTAAAAGTGTCCTCTTTGCTATCAAGTGCAAAAGCTATATAATCAGTCTCAAAATCTTTTCCAAGAGAAGCTATAAAGTTCATAAATCCTGTAATCATTCCTGTTGGAACGCCTTTTTTGCTTTTTAGTTTTGCCCTCTCAAGTGCATAGTAGTTTCTAAACAGAAATCCAAATGTGTCAATAAGTGTTAGTATTGGCATTAAAAACCTTTTTTTGTAAAATGTTATCATATTTTAAAAGGAGAAGTTTTGAATGTAAAAAAGATTTTAAATTTAAAAACCCCCGTAAGCTTAGTTAGGTATATAGATGGAAAAATAGGAATTATTGATAAAAAAAACACATTTAGAATATTTTCAATAGATTTTGAATTAAAAGGTGGTTTTAAAATAAACCTGCCGGAGAATAATCCTCTTGAGAATAGTGTTGCCATTTCTCCTTACGGAAACTACTTAGCCATTGCCGTTAAAGGTAAAAACAAAACGACTGTCTGGAATATAAAAGAAAAAAAACTCCTTTACACTCTTGGCTGGCACAGAGGTGAGGTTTTGTCTTTAAATTTTGATTTTGACGAAAATTACCTTTTAAGCGGCGGAATGGATGGCAGGGCTTATCTTTGGTCTTTAGAATCTGGAAAAATGGTAATCTCTTTGCCTCCTCACCCTGATTATGTCCTCTCAGGTGCCTTTAGTAAAAATTCATTGTGGGTTGCAACGGGCAGTTTTGATAAAATGATTAATATTACAAATATCTCTTCTTTGAATATAAATTATAGAAAAAAAGCTCACAGAGGGGCTGTGACACAGATTAAGTTTTTAAAATCTCAAAGAATGGTCAGCGGTGATAAAACAGGTGAGCTTATTGTATGGGATTATCTAAAAGCCTCTGTAATGGCAAGGCTTAGAAATGTTGCTGATATGGTTATTGATTTTGATTTTGATGAAAATGAAGAATTTATGTTTGTAATTACAAGAGAGAAAAAAATCTATCTTTATGATTTAATAAATTATGAGCTTATTAGCGACTCATTTATAAAAATAGGAGAACTTCCAAGTTCTATTGCATATGTTGCTGAGAATTCTACCCTTTGGATAGGTACACTTGGAGGAAGTGTTTATATATTTGATATTTTTGAAGATGAAAAACTTTTAAATGAGGCTATTGAGAGAAAAGATTATGCAAAAGCGTATGAGCTGGCTAAACAAAATCCGTTCTTAAAAAGAAGCACTCTTTTTAAAAAGTTGGAAAACATATGGGATAAAACACTGACAACCGCTTATAAATTAATGGAAAAAGGTGCTTATAACAATGCAAAACAGATTTTAACCCCGTTTTTGTCGGTTCCTCAAAAAAGAAGTATTATTCAAAATATCTTAAACGACTTTGCTGAATTTGAAAAATTTAAAACAGCGGTAATTAACAGAAAATACCCTTTAGCTTACTCTTTAGTATCAAGATATCCTTCTTTTAAAGATACAATTTATTATAAAAAAATGGAAGAAGACTGGAAAAAGGTATTTAACAGGGCAAAAGAGCTTATAAAAATAAAAGGACAGGAAGATAAAGTCAGGCAAATTCTTATGCCGTTTCGAGGAGTCCCTCAAAAAACTCCTTTGATACAGGCTCTTTTTAATGATAAGCAGCTTTATGATTTAGTTAAAAGTTATCTTTTAGGAAAAAAGTTTGAAGAATTTTTTTCTTTACTTAACAGATATCCATTTTTATATGAAACTCCGGAATATGAACAGGCTTTAAAATTTGGGGAGAGAATAAAAAATGCGGCTTTAAGGGCTTTAAAAGAGGGGCGTTTTAAAGAGGCTATAAATTATGCGAATATTTTAAGACAGTTTCCAAAACAAAAAGAAGAGTCTGAAGAGATTATTAAAAAAGCAAAAATATACTCAGCTTTTTTAAATGCTTTAGCTAACAAAGAATATGACTTAGTAGAAAAAATGGTATTAGAGTATCCTTTTTTAGAAGAGAGTGAAGATTATGAAAAATTGCAAAGAAATATCTCTTCAAAATTTAAACAGGCTGAAAAATATTCTTCAAGCGGTAATGTAAAAGCTATAAAAAACCTTTTAAAAGGGCTTTCTTACAGCACGCTTTTTAAAAACAGGGTTCTTAATATTTTAAAAAGTGCTTATTTAAACCAGCTGCTTGAGGTTTTGATTGGCAAAGATGAATCAAAACTGAAAAAAGGTGTTAATAATTATATCTCTTATTTTGGAAAAGACAATGAAATAGAAGATATCATAAAAATGGCTAAAAAACTGGGAATAGAAATTAAGCCGGATTTGGAAAAATCAAGATTTGCGGAATTTGATTCTCTTCCTGATTTTATTTGGGAGGAGGTTTAAATCTTCTTTTTTATTAATATTAAGGTGATTTTTTATTGAGAGTTCTCTTTTGTTTATACCGTAGATTTTTAAACTGTTTTTATTGATGTTTTTTAGCATTGTATAGTCATAATATCCGATTAATGGGTTTTCTTTTGCAACAGCTTTTTTTAAAAGTAGTTTTTTTATCTCTTTTTCTGTTACAAGTGGTGTATCTATATTTATTACAAAAACTTTTTTATGTTTTTTTATAATTTCTTCAAGTGCAAAAACGGGGGCGTAAGTTTTTGATTTTTCTATAAAAAACGGGTATTTTTTAAATTTCTTTTTTTTCGCTACAAAATAGATGTTTTTAAATACTTTTTTACATAAACTGTATTGATGTTTGTAAAAAAGTTTTGCTTTGTCGCTTTTAAAGCGGCTTGATTTTCCACCGGCTAGGATAAAGCAGGGGATGTTACTTTTCATCTCTTTTAAATTCCCCGGACTTTCCGCCTGCTTTGTATTCAAGTTTTATATCTGTTATTTCCATTTCTCTGTCAATTGCCTTTGCCATATCGTAAATTGTCAAAAGTCCGACACTTACAGCCGTTAGGGCTTCCATTTCAATGCCTGTTTTAGAAGTTGTTTTTGCAGTGGCTGTTAGTTTAAATCCCTCTTCAGTTTCTTCAATATCAACATCAACCCCGTCAATTAATATATTATGGCACATCGGGATTAGTTCGCTTGTTTTTTTGCTCCCCATAATTGCCGCTATTATTGCGGTTTGAAGTACCGCTCCTTTTTTTGTTTTTTCTTCAAGAATGGCTTTTTTTGTAGATGGTTTCATTTTTATTCTTCCGCTTGCAGTTGCAATTCTTTTAGTAATTGCTTTATCACCTACATCAACCATTTTAGGATTGTGTTTTTCATTTATGTGAGTTAGTTTCATTTTACTCCTTTTTTTAAAATTATAACCATTTTTTTAGGTTAAAATGTAAAATGCTCCATAAAATGCTTCCTACAATAAAACCTATTATAAACGGAAGTTTTAAGTAATTTAATACAATCATTGTAATAATTAAAGAGATTATTAAGGCTAGTATATCTTTCATTTACACCTCTTGTGTTAGTTTTTAAAAATTATACTTTAATTTTGCTAAAATACATTCAAAAAGGAAGACAATGAAAAAGGTTGTTGCCGTTTTGTTTATTTTTTCGGTTTTGTTTGCAGACAGTGATATAAACAAAAAACTTGATTTGATTTTACAAAAAATCGAATCTTTAGAAAAAAGGGTAAAAGCCCAGGAAAATGAAATTAAGTTTTTAAAAGAAAAAATGAAAACTCAGGAAAGTAAAATTAAAACCCAAGAGATTGAGACAAAAAATCAGTTTGCTATAAAAAGCTGTGATAAGTTAAAGGTTGTTTCTTTAAAATACACTTATTTTGATGAAATCATCCCTTATTATTTTTTAGAAATAAAAATAAAAAACACTTATCCAAAAGAAGTGACTTTTATAAAAGGAACTCTTTATGCCGAAGATAAAGACAGGGTAAAAATTCTTGAGGATTTTATTGAAAGAAAAGTGGATATAAAACCCGGGAAAATTATTACTATTAAGAAAAAGCATCTTATAAACAATGAATTAGAAAATTATTTAAAAGATGAAAACCCTAAAAACCTTAACATCTATTTTGCCCCAACTAGAGTGGAGTTTAAAGACGGAAGCAAAATAGAGTGTTTTAACTAACACTTCACTTTAGAATTTAAAATTTTAAGTTCATCGCAGCTAAAGCCGGCTTTTAGTCTGGCTTTTACGTTTATATCTTTTTTCTTCCAGTCTTTAAAGAAATTATCAACTATCTCAAAATATGTGCTAATTGGGTCAAGATTTTTTCTTTTACATTCCCACTTAAACCATTTATCGCCTTTACTTACGTGAGGTATCTCTTCTTTTAGGATAATTTTAAGAGTTTCGATTACCTCTTTTGCAAAAGGGTCTTTTGATTTTTGAAGGCGGTTGATTATCTTTTCATTTGCATCAAGTCCGTTAGCTTCATACCATCTTGGAATTATTGCCATTCGGCTTAATAAATCCTGTGTTTTTAAAGAAGCTTCAAACAAAGAGTTATGCACGGGAAAGTCTCCGTATTTATAACCTGTTTTTTCAAGTAGCGAATTTATCATCTTAAAGTGTCTTATTTCATCTTCTGCAACTTCTAGCCAGTCGAAATAATACTCTTTTGGCAAATTTCTAAATCTGTAAGCTGCATCGAGTGCTAAATCAATTGCCGAGTATTCAATATGCACTATAGCGTGAAGTAACACCGCTTTTTTTTCAGGTGTATCAAACCCTCTTCTTCTTGGAACTTTTGCGGGAGGTACAATTTTACAAAAAGAGGCATAGCTTGGTGTCTTGAAAATTTTTGGAGTTTCATTTGAAGTGAAGTCTAAATTTTCTTTATTTTCCCAAAGTTTGTAAAACATTTCAAATTTTTGTGGTATATTATCACAAACAATTATTTCTTCTAAGGTTTTAAACATAATTAAACCTTTTTTAAAAATTATATCAAAAGGTAAAAAAATGCTAATAGATTCTTATAACAGGGTTATTGATTATATACGTGTTTCAGTTACAAGCAGGTGTAATTTCCGCTGTCTTTACTGTATGCCAAACACTCCTTTTGAATGGGAGCCAAAGGAGAATGTTCTTTCATATGAGGAGATGTTTGAATTTTTACGTCTTGCAATAGATGAGGGAGTTAAAAAGATACGTCTAACAGGAGGAGAGCCTCTTTTAAGAAAGGATTTGGATAAATTTATAAAAATGCTTTATAATTATAAACACTCTCTCGATTTAGCCCTTACGACAAACGGATATTATTTAAAAGAAGAGGCTAAAAAACTAAAACAAGCGGGTCTTAAAAGGGTAAATATTTCACTTGATAGTCTAAAACCTGAAGTTGCTGCAAAAATAGCCCAAAAAGATGTATTGCAAAAAGTAATTGAGGGAATAGATGAAGCTATAAAAGTAGGACTTAAAGTAAAATTAAACACAGTTGTTATGGGCGGTATAAACGATAGTGAAATATTAAACCTTTTAGAATATGCCAGAAAAAAGGGTGTTACAATAAGGTTTATTGAATTTATGGAAAATGAAAGGGCTTATCCTGGTATTAAAAGTGTAAGAAGCAATGAGATTTTAAATAAAATTGCTAAAAAGTATAATTTTAAAGAACTTCCAAAAGATAACAGTGCAAGCAGGTATTTTCAAACGGATGAAGGGTATGTGTTTGGTGTAATTGAACCCCACAGTGACGATTTCTGTAAAAGCTGCAACAGAATCAGATTAACGGCTGAAGGGTATTTGATACCTTGTCTGTTTTTTAATGAGAGTTATAATATAAAAGAAGCTATAAGAGAGGGTGATATTCAAAAAGCGGCTGAAATTTTAAGGGAAGTTGTAAAAAACAAACCCGAAAAAAACGACTGGCAAGAAGAGGAAGTCTCAACCAGGGCTTTTTGGGAAACAGGAGGGTGAAATGAAAATAAAATACAGAAAAAATGAAAACTGGTCAATGATAAATTTCAGAACTATTGATGTTGATGCGATAGAAGGATTAATAAAAGAAAAACTTTCATTAAAAGAGAGTGTGGATTTGGATATTATTGATATAAAAATAGAAATTGATGATGATGAGTTTATTGTGCATGTGTTTTATGTAAGGGAAGGGGATGAATAATATAAAAAAAGCCGCAAATGAGATAAAAAAGGCAAAGTATCTTTTAATTAATGCCGGGGCTGGAATGGGGGTTGATAGCGGACTGCCTGACTTTAGGGGTAATGAAGGGTTTTGGATGGCGTATCCCATTGCTAAAAAGCTTGGACTTAACTTTCAGGCACTTGCAAACCCTGCCTGGTTTGATATAAATCCGCGTCTTGCTTGGGCTTTTTATGGGCACAGGCTAAACCTTTACAGAAACACAACTCCCCACAGGGGATTTGAAATATTAAAAAATCTTCCTCACAATAAATTTGTTTTTACATCAAATGTGGATGGACAGTTTCAAAAAGCCGGGTTTGATGATAAGAAAATAGTTGAAATTCACGGAAGTATCCATTATCTCCAATGCAGTGTCCCTTGTGGTGATGAGATTTGGGAAAACAATGAAGAAGTTGAAGTGGATATGGAAAAATTTGAGGCTTTAAACATTCTAAAATGTAAGTTTTGCGGAAGTGTCGCAAGACCTAACATTTTAATGTTTGGAGATTTCAGGTTTGTCGAAAAAAGAGTTGAAGTGCAGCTTGCAAGATATGAATATTGGTTAAGTCAAATTGATGATAAACTTGTAATTTTAGAAATTGGAGCCGGAAAAGCCGTACCTACAGTCAGATATGAAAGTGAAAAAATAAAAAATATGTTTAATGCGACTTTAATCAGAATAAATCCACGGGAAGCTGACGGAGCTGATATTGAAATTCCACTTAGGGCAAAAGAGGCTCTTGAGAAGATTGAGGCTTATTTATGATACAATTTTAAAAAAAGGAAATGTATGAAAAAATTAATTGCTTTTTCTTTAAGTTGTGTGGCTTTAATGGCTTTTAATATGGTGGATAAAAGTTATGAATGTACAACTGTTGGAATAAGTTACAATGACGGAAACCAGACTCAAAATATTCCTGTTACTCCAAAAACAGAACCTATTTTGAAACAGACTTTAAAAAATTTCTATTCTGTAAAAGTTACTAAAAAAGGAAACGATATTAATATAAGTGTCGGAAAAAACAGTGAAGTATTAAGCTACACTGGTAAATGGAGAGGATATGAGCAATATATGAACAAAGAAAAGAGTGTTGTTTTTATGCCGGATAAAAATGCTACAAACAATGATGCGGCTTTGATTATACCTCAGCAAAGACTTGTAATTTACTATAATTGTAAATGATAGTTTTTGTTTATGGCAGTCTTAAAAGAGATAAAAAACTTCATTTTTACCTAAAAGATGCAAAATTTTTAGGTAAGGCTTTTACCTGCCATAAGTATCCTATGGTTATAAGTAAAGAGGGCTGGTATCCTTATTTAATTGAGCATAAAGGCAGAGGAGATTATATAAAAGGAGAAGCTTATAAAATTACTCCAAAGCTTCTAAAAATACTTGATAAAGTAGAAGAAACTCCAAATTATTACTACCGTAAAAAAATATGCATTAAAATAAGAAATAAAAAACATAAAGCTTATGCCTATTTTGTAAAAAAACCTCCAAAATATACAAAAAAAGATTTAATTAATGAATTTTAGTTTATATTTTGTTTAGAAAAATATTTTATTATTTAAAAAAGGCTGAATATGAGAGTGCTTTTAGTTGAGGATGATATAGATTTAAATGAGACAGTTAAGGAGTATTTAGAAAACTTTTATGAAGTTATAAGTGTGTTTGATGGGGAGGAGGCGTTAAATAAAGCATATGAAATAAAGCCGGATATTATTGTTTTGGATGTAAAACTTCCCAAAATAAACGGATTTGAAGTAGCAAAAGAGATTAGGAGATTTAGCAATGTGCCTATTTTGTTTTTAACTTCCCTTGACAGTGAAAAAGATGTTGAAAAGGGATTTTTAAGCGGAGGGGATGATTATATTAAAAAGCCTTTTTCTCTAAAAGAGTTGAAATTAAGGATTGATGCTATTTTAAAAAGGGTTTATGGAGACATTAAAAGAGTTAGAATAAAGGATTTTGAATTTGATTTAGAGAGTCTTGAGCTTTGTAAAGACGAAAAAATTATACATCTAAAGCCAAAAATTGCTGAACTTTTAAAATTTTTTATTCAAAATAAAAATAAAATCGTTAGTAAAGAAGAAATTTTTGATTATCTTTACGATTTTAAAGAACCAAATGAAGCCTCTTTGCGTACTTTTATCAATAATTTAAGGACTATTTTAGGAAAAGATGCAATTGTAACAATAAAAGGCAGAGGATATAAGTTTGTTGGCTGAAAAAAAAGCATTAAAAAGATTTTTATTTATTTATATTTTTTCTACTGTTTTATTTGTAGGGATTGGAGAGTGGTTTTATTACAGACTTGCAAAAGAGGGTATTATTCAAAAAGAAAAGCTTATTTTAAAAAATCAAATTATTCAATTTTTACATCAAAATCCTTTTTTTATGAGGATTATAAGATTTGAGCGTTCTTTTTATGTTCCTGATGGAATGAAAGTTTTGGTATATATAGATAATAAACTTGTTTTTTCCAATTCTCCTCTTTTAGATATTAAAGAAGAATACATCGAAATTAGAGGATGGAAAAAAATAAAAATTATTGCCACTGAAAAATTTCCAAAAGAGAAATTAAATGAAGTTATAAGAAGACTTTTTGTATTTAATCTATTTTTTTTGCTATTTTTGACAGTTGTTTCTGTTTTTCTTGGAAAAATCTTTTTGGCTCCTTTAAAAGAAGTTATAAATAATTTAGAAAATTTTATAAGAGACGCAACTCATGAAATGAACACTCCTTTGAGCGTTATTTTAACAAACATTGAGCTTTTAGATGAGGAAAATAAACCAATAAAAAGAATAAAAAACGCAGCCCTTAGGCTTCATAAAATTTTTGAGGATTTAAAATATGTAAGACTTTATCATAAAAGAAAAAAAGAGATTAAAAGAATTAAATTAAAAGAATTTTTACAACAGAGAATAGCACTTTTTGAAGGTATTGTTGAAAATAAAAATCTGTTTATAGAAATTGATGCGGATGAAGTCTGTTTGGAAATAGACAGGGAAGATTTAATTAGACTTTTTGACAATCTCTTATCAAATGCTTTTAAATACGCTCCTAAACACTCCACTGTAAAAATAACTCTTAATAAAAACTTTTTTTGTATTGAAAATGAAGGAGAAATAAAAAACATAAATAAACTAACTCATAAGTTTTACAGGGAAAACGAAAGCGAGGGCGGTTTTGGGCTTGGGCTTTATATTGTAAAAACAATAGCTGATGAATATTCATTTAAACTTAAAATTGAAAACAAAAATAAAAAAGTGAATACCTGTTTATATTTTGTTTAACTTCCTTTTTTATAATTTTAAAAATAAAAAAGGAGGTTGTTATGAAAAAAGTTATCTTTGCTTTACTTGCGGTTGCAGCGTTGTTCGGATTTAATTCAATTTCTGCTAAGGATTCCGGAGTTATAAGAGGTAAAGTTGTAAAAGCGTATGTGCAAAGAGGATATGGAAGAAGAGGTGCTCCTTGGCTTTTTATGGATGTAAAAACAAAAGATAAAGTTTATCATGTAGGTATTGCTCCTACTTTTGTAATTCCTAATTTACCTGTTAATGAAGGAGATGAGGTGGAAGTTAGAGGATTTACACCACCTTACTGGCCAAATGACACTGTTAAAGCATATGATATATACGATATAACTCAAAAAAGAGATTACCCTATAGCCGGATGGGGAGGAGGTCCAGGATGGAGATGGAGATAAGGAAATAAAATGGAAAATAAAGACATTTATAAAATCATTCTTTTGATTTTTCTTCTTCTTTTGTTTTTGCCAATATGTAAGTTTGTTATTTTTAAATTTATAGGAGGTATGGGATGTTGTTGCAGGTACGTTTGGAAGTGATAAAGGCGGT
>Ga0256838_1000803_pt1 | contig 16698 bp, 16 predicted proteins | sample 4571419metaG_FD_185978 | JGI IMG/M metagenome (GOLD analysis project Ga0256838, IMG submission 185978) | Hydrothermal vent microbial communities from Guaymas Basin, Mexico - 4571-419 | ecosystem: Environmental > Aquatic > Marine > Hydrothermal vents | place: Mexico: Guaymas Basin | collected...
AATAGATGAGTTAAGTAGTGTTATTTAGATAGTAACTTTTCTTGACAACTTTCACATATACCACACAAAACAATACTACTATTTGTAAGTTGGTAGTGACTCTTCTCTTTGGCTTCATCTACAAGAGTATCAATGTCTACACTCATATCTATAAACTCACTACACTCTCTACATAAAAGATGAATATGAGGCTCTTTGGCTATTTCATATTTTGACTTCATATGAGGAATCTTTATCTCAGTTAGGAGTCTTTTTTCAATCATGGAATTTATATTTTTATAGAGAGTTGCTAAAGATATGGAGCTAAACTCTTTTTTTATCTGTGTAAATAGTTCTTCAACATCGAGATGACCAGCATTGGAGATGAGATTAAGTATTCCTAACCTTTGGGGTGTTACTTTTAGCTGATGTTCTCTTAATAGTAGTTCATAATTCATGATAGAATTATAGCAGGAATAGATAAAGAGTGATAATTAAGTAAAATTACTAAAGGATAATTATTATCCTTTAAGTTTAAAAGGGCTATAATCTCTAAACGATAAAAATTATCCTTTAGAAACAGGAGTCTAAAAATGATGAAGAAAATTTTACTAAGTATGGTAACGACAACGCTTATGATGGCTGCATCTTTAACACAAGATGCAAAAGATGCAGGATTGCTACCAATCCCTAAAAATCCAGCAGAATTAATGAAGCTAATAGATGATCCAAAAAACCCTATTACTACGAAAAAGGTTACACTTGGAAAGATGCTTTTTTTTGAACCACGTATCTCAAAAAGTGGTCTTATTAGTTGTAACACATGTCATAACCTTGCAACAGGTGGTGATGATGGTCTGCCTGCTGCAGTTGGACATATGTGGAGACAAAATCCTCATCATTTAGGTTCTCCTACTGTTTATAATGCTGTTTTCTTTGATGCACAGTTTTGGGATGGTCGTTCACCAACACTTGAAGCACAAGCACAAGGTCCTATTTTAGCAGCTCCTGAAATGGCAGCAACAAAAGAGCATGTTGTAAAAACAGTAACTTCAATGCCAGAGTATGTAGAAAGATTTAAAAAAGCTTATGGAGAGAATGTAAAGATAGACTATAAAAAAATAGCAGACACTATAGGAAACTTTGAGCGTACACTTATTACTCCTGCTCCTTATGATTTATATCTTGATGGAAATGAGAATGCTTTAAGTGCAGCACAAAAAGCAGGATTCAAAACTTTTATAGATAAAGGGTGTGCATCTTGTCATAACGGTATTGCATTAGGTGGCAGTATGAATGTATTTGAAGTAACAGCTAAATATAAGTACAGAGATGTAGGTGATTTTAAAGGGGATGCTAATGGTATGGTAAAAGTACCAACACTTAGAAACATTACACAAACTGCACCTTACTTTCATAATGGTATGGTGACTACACTTAAAGAAGCTATTGTTGAGATGGGACGTATTCAGCTTGGTGCAAAAATAAGTGATAGTGAAGCAGCATCAATTGAAGAATTTTTAAAATCACTAGAGGGGAAAAAACCAAAGCTAATTTACCCAATTTTACCAAATGAGACAGCGACTACTCCAAAACTTCAAATAGACTAACTTGTGCTAAAATTCCACATATATTTTATGTGGAGTTAACTCAGTGCAAGATTTTACCCAACTACTTCGTGCTAAAAACTTTGATGAACTTGTCGGTCAAGAGCATCTTACCGCAGAGGGTGCACCACTTCGTGTGCTCTGTGAAAAATTTGCCTTAGGGCATAGCTTCTTTTTTGGTCCAGCAGGTGTTGGTAAAACATCCATCGCTAGAATTATTGCAAAAGTAATGGAGCTTCCTTTTTATGAGTTTAATGCTACAAGCCTCAAGATAGATCAACTTCGTAAGATATTTGAACAGTATAAGAATGCTCTTCAAAAGCCACTTATCTTTATAGATGAGGTACATAGACTTGCTAAAAATCAGCAAGAAGTACTGCTTCCTGTTATGGAGAACAACTCAGTTTTGATCATCGGGGCTTCTACTGAAAACCCTTTTTTCTCTCTCACTTCAGCCATTCGTTCACGCTCTATGCTTTTTGAACTCAAAAGTATCTCAAATGAAGCACTACACAAACTCCTCCAAAGAGCTATAGAGAGTGCAACTTTGAGTCTTGATGATGAAACGCAGGAGTATCTAGTTGCTAGTAGTGGAGGTGATGCCCGTGCAATGCTTAAGCTTTTGGAGTTTGCAGCAAACATAAATGCCACTGTAGACATAAAACTTTTAAAATCTCTACGACCAAATGCCTTAGCTGCTGGAAGTAGCGAGGCTGGAGTGCATTATGACTTAACATCAGCACTTATAAAGTCTATACGTGGGAGTGATGCGGATGCTGCCATCTACTACTTAGCACGGCTTATAGAGGGTGGGGAGTCTGCGGACTTTATAGCACGGCGTTTAGTTATACTTGCAAGTGAAGATGTTGGTAATGCAAACCCTCAAGCCCTTACTTTGACAACATCAACACTTACTTCTGTAAGTAAAATAGGCTATCCTGAAGCGAGAATTATCTTAGCACAAGCAGTAGTTTATCTCTGTGCCTCTCCAAAGTCTAACACATCCTACTTAGCCATAAATGCAGCACTAGAGTCTGTAAGGAGTGGAAATATTTTAGAAATACCCCAGCATATCCAGCAACAAAATAGTGGCTATCTTTATCCTCATGATTATGGAGGATATGTAAAACAGGAGTACCTCACGAAACCTATGCAGTTTGTCACACTTAAAAGTATAGGGTATGAGAAGAAAATGAAAGATTGGTTAGAGACACTGAAATAAACTATTTTCTTATTTCTCATCTATTTCAGAAGTATTTAGAATTAATTTGTTATCATATGAATAGAATATTAAATAAAAAGGTTAAGTAATGGAAATTTCAATACATTCGGGTATAGTAACGATCAAGGGAAATATTAAATCTGTGAGTGATTATCAAACTATTAAAAGAGAGATAGATGGGGTGGTAAAGAGTGGTTCTTCGCTTACATTACGAATTCCGGAGTCTATCTCTATTACCTCTTCGGTAATAGGTTATTTTAATAAGTTGGTACAAAAAGATAAGGTAAATATAAGTATGCAGATAGGAAATGAGCAACTTATGGAACTCTTGGATGAACTTAATTTAAAAACACTATTTAAAGCAAAAAAGGTATAAAATTTTGACTATAAAGTATAAGCTTAACCTCATTTTAGCGCTAGTCGTTGGATTTTCAGTAATTGTTTTAGGTTTAACAGTAAAGAGTGCATGGCAAGAACTAGAGTCGATTAGTAGAGCACAAGAACTTAATAAAATGTCACAAAAATTGAGTTTGCTTATCCATGAAACACAAAAAGAGCGGGGTGCAAGTGCTGGTTATATTGGTTCAAAGGGTAAAAAATTTGCTACTATATTGCCAACACAAAGATCTGCAACGGATAGTCGTTATGAAGAGCTTCAATCTTATATTAAAAGTATAGATTTAAACTCTTTTTCAGAGGAACTTCGTTCAGATATAGCTGGTGTTAGTGCAAATATGCAACGTATTTCACAGGTCCGTAGTCGTACAGATAATCTCTCTATAAGTATTAAAGATGAGGTTGCTTTTTATTCAAGTATGAATGCAAAAATACTTGATATTGTGGCTTTAACAGCAAAACTCTCAGACTCACAAAAGCTTGTAAAAGCACTTAATACTTACTCAAACTTTTTAAAATCTAAAGAACGTGCTGGAGTAGAGAGAGCAGTTTTAAGTGCTACATTTGCAGCTGATAAGTTTAGTAATGGAATGTTTGCAAAATGGATAAGACTCGTGGCAGAACAAGATGCATTCTTAAATGCATCAATGTCTATGGCTACAGAAGATGTAAAAACATTTTATACACATTCAATGGAAGCACCTTCTATTGATGCAGTCAATAGAATGAGAAATATAGCTAAAACAAAAGCACTAGATGGTGGTTTTGGAATAGATAGTATGACATGGTTTAGTACTATTACAAAAAAGATAAATCTTTTGAAAAAAGTTGATGATGAAATCTCTAGAAAGAATACATTACTGCTTCAAGAGATAGAAACTGCAACGAAGCTTAGTGCTGCTATAACCGTTGGAAGTTATCTTCTTTTTACCGTTTTTATTTTTATTATTATTTTAATGATTAGTAGGGGTGTTAACACTAGTGTAACAAGCTCTTTAACAAAAATAGACTGTGTTTCTTCATCGCTAGATTTAACTTGCAATATTGTAGTAAATGGAAAAGATGAAATTTCTCAAATATCACAGGCACTTCATAAAATGATTGTTGCATTTAAAGAGACAGTTTATCAAACAAAATCAGTCTCTGCAACAACAGCAAGTGAAAGTTTGAAACTAAATAATGTTGTTGAAGCATTAACAGAAAACTCTCAAGAAGCTGAGAAAAAAATAACAGAAATTAATTTTATGGTTGAAGAGATTGGAGTAAAACTTGATGATGTAGAGGAGTCTACGGTAACGGTTACTGAAGATCTTGAACTGACATATGGAGTACTTGATAGTTTTGTGCAAAAGCTTGATGATGTTGTTAGGTCTATTGATTCTGGAACAGAACATCAGATGGAACTCTCACACAAAGTGGCATCACTTACTGAGCAAGCAAAAAATATTAAAGATGTTCTTGGAATTATTTCCGATATTGCAGATCAAACAAATCTTCTTGCACTTAATGCTGCTATTGAAGCTGCTCGTGCAGGAGAGCATGGTCGAGGATTTGCTGTTGTTGCGGATGAGGTTCGTAAACTTGCAGAGAGAACACAAAAATCTCTTTCAGAAATTAGTGCTAATGTAAACTTAATTACACAAAATGTAGGTGAGATTGCTGATGAAACAAATGAGACTTCAGAAAATATGCAGGGAATCGCGCACTCAGCACAGGAACTTATTATTGCATCTGAAGAGACAAAAGAGAATCTCTCTGTAACAAAAGAGAAATCTACACTTGTGATGCATCAAAGTATTTATATCGCTACAAAAACAAAAGCACTTATTGAAAATATGGATGATATTATAGAGCTTTCTGAAAAAAGTTCAGAGTTAAGAGTCTCTGTAGAGGAGTCAGCACAGACACTAGCATCTGATTCTCAAAAACTAGAAAATGAACTGAGTAAGTTTAAAATATAATGCCTATAGCCTCTGAACATTTAAGCTCACTCTCGATTTTGTGTGTTGAGGATAACAAAACAACACAACTGCTTTATGAAGCACTTTTAGAGGATGTCGTAGGGGAGATTGTCTTTGCAAATAATGGACAAGAGGGGTATGAAAAATTTCTAGAGTCTAATGTAGACATTATTATTAGTGATTATGAGATGCCTGTTATGAATGGACTAGAAATGATAAAGAAGATAAGAGAAAAAGATAAAGATATTCCTATTGTTCTTATCTCTGCTATTGATGATGTCGATGTTATGATTACTGCATTACAGTACAGGGTAAATAACTTTGTACGAAAACCTTCTATTAACGAAGAGGTCCTTCAATCAATCTTTGATGCTTCTAAGGTTATTATAGCTAATAATTATTTAAAAGAGCAGCAAGAGAAGAAGCTCAATGAATTAGAGCGTCAAAATAGTTATAACACCTATCAAGAAGATTTGGCATTTGCTAAAGAGCTTAATATATTGAGAAATGATTTTTATTATCAGATGATAGGAGATAAAAACCCTTCTATGGTCGATTTCTTGTATCATCCTCTTGATGTTGTGAGTGGGGATGCTTATAGTGTAAGAAGAATAGCACACCATAAAACTTTTTACCTTATTGTCGATGGGATGGGAAAAGGACTTTCTGCCTCACTTACTACGATGATTATTACCTCTTTTATAAATTTTATGATAGATAAAATGCTTGAAGATAATACTTTTTCTTTAAGAAAAGTAGTACACGAATCTATAGAGTATATTAAGCCTGTTCTTTTAGATGAAGAAGCATTAGCTATTGATTATATATTTTTAGATGATAATGCTGAAACTATGGAGTATGCAAAGTTTGCGATGCCAGCTTTTTTACTACAAGATAAAGAGAATAAGATTATTAAAATTAAATCAAATAATCCTCCTTTAAGTAAGTGGCAAATGGCTTGTAAAATTGATACATACTCTATAAAACATATAGATAAGTTTCTCTTTTTTAGTGATGGCATAGTTGAAAATGTGCTAAAAGAAGAAGGACATACATATGCTGAACTTATTGAAGAGGATTTTAAAAGTTCTTTTACAAGAGAAGAGTTGAAAAATAAAATTTTTGATGCTATAGGTGAGCAAGAAGATGATTTTACAATGGCATTTATAAATAAGTTAGATTTTAATGATACTTATATTGAGACAAGAAGTTTTAGTACATCCTTGGAGAGTCTGGATAAAGCAAATGAGTGGTACACGAATCTTTTTGATACATTTACTTCTGATGTGAAAGTGAGTTATTGTGCAAATGTTGTTTTTACGGAACTATTTATGAATGCATATGAACATGGAAATTTAGGCTTAAATTCATCTGAAAAACATAAAATGTTAGAGGAAGATACTTATTTTGATTCACTTTTAGAGCTTGAAGCTACTTGTAAAAAGAAAATAGATGTTAAAGTAAGTAAAATAGAGAATCTCTCTTCAACATATATTGTGACACAGATAACAGATGAGGGAGTAGGATTTGATACTCAGATACTGAGTGAAATCTTTAGAAATTCTCAAACATTTAATGGTCGTGGTGTCTTTGTTTCCCGAAAAAATTCCATGGGTATTTACTATAACACTCAGGGAAATTCAGTACTTTACTTAAACAAAATTTAGCTGTTAATGCTCTTTTAGCTATAATTTCAAAAATTATTTTCAGGAATTATTATGGCTAAAAAAGTTACAGATCAAGAAGCACTAGATTATCACGAGTTTCCTCAAGCGGGTAAAATTTCCGTAGAGACTACAAAAGCAGTGGCAACACAGCATGACCTTAGTTTGGCATATACTCCTGGTGTAGCTATTCCTTGTTTAGCGATAGAGAAAAATCCCGATGATGCATATCGTTACACTGCCAAGAGTAATCTTGTTGCTGTTATTTCTAATGGTACAGCAGTATTAGGACTTGGAAATATTGGAGCATTAGCTTCTAAGCCAGTAATGGAAGGTAAGGGTGTTCTTTTTAAAACTTTTTCAGGACTTGATAGTTTTGACATAGAAGTAGATACTCAAAATGTAGATGAGTTTTGTAATACAGTGCGACTCATTGCTCCTACTTTTGGTGGCATTAACTTAGAAGATATTAAAGCACCTGAGTGTTTTGAAATAGAAAAAAGATTAATCGAAGAGCTTGATATTCCAGTTATGCATGATGATCAACATGGAACAGCAGTTATTTCGACAGCAGCAATTATTAATGCATGTGAAATTACAGAGAAAAAGATAGAAGATCTTAAAATTGTAGTTGTTGGAGCAGGGGCTGCAGCTATCTCTTGTGCTAAACTTTACAAACATATAGGTGTTAAAAATATTTTTATGATTGATTCAAAGGGTGTTATTAATGACAGTCGTAGTGATCTAAATGAGTATAAAAAAGAGTTTTCTGTAGCAAATGCTACAACTCAAGCAGAAGCTTTTACTGGTGCTGATGTAGCAGTGGGTCTTTCTCGTCCTGGAACATTTAGTGTAGAAGATGTAAAACTTATGGCTCCAAAACCCATTATTTTTACTTTAGCAAATCCTACTCCTGAGATTATGCCAGAAGAGACAAAGGCAGCCCGCCCAGATGCTATTATAGCGACTGGTAGAAGTGATTTTGCAAATCAAGTAAATAATGTTTTAGGTTTTCCATTTATTTTTCGTGGTGCTATGGATGTTCGTGCAAAAAAGATCAATACTGAGATGAAAATTGCAGCAGCATACGCACTGGCAAACTTAGCAAAACAAGAAGTTCCAGAGTACTTAACTGAAGTGTATGGAAAAGTAATGACATTTGGTCCTGAGTATATTATTCCTGCACCATTTGATAAACGCCTTGTTGTTGAAGTCTCTTCGGCTGTAGCACAAGCAGCAGTAGATACAGGAAGTTCACAAATGAAAAATTTTGATCTTGAAGCATATAAAGTAGAGCTCGCTAAACGAGTAAAATAGATGCGAAACATAGGTGTTTTTGGTGCTATATCCATCGGTGTTGGTGGTATGGTTGGCGGGGGAATATTTGCCGTTTTAGGTGAAGCTGTTTCTCTTGCTCACAGTGCAACGACTTATGCCTTTTTAGTAGCTGGTATCGTGGCACTGTTAACCTCTTACTCCTATGCAAAACTCTCTGTTGCTTATCAGAGCCGTGGAGGTACTGTTAGTTTTATAGATAATGCTTTTGGGCATAATTTGCTTTCGGGTTCAGCCAATTTAATGTTGTGGTTAAGTTATTTGGTAACTATCTCTCTCTATGCTGTGGCATTCTCATCTTATGGGGTCACTTTTTTTGAAGATCAAACAGCACTCTTAAAGCATACACTTATCTCTCTTGCTATTCTTCTTCCTGCAATTATAAATCTTATTAGCGCTTCATTTGTAAGTAAATCAGAGACTATTATTGTCCTTATAAAAGTAGTACTTTTAATTATTATTATACTAAGTGGCGCCTCTTATGTAGACACTACCCGTTTAGTAGTTCCTGCAACATTTGAACCACTCTCTGTAGTTGTCGCAGGAATGATAATATTCGTAGCTTATGAGGGTTTTGAGCTTATCGCTAATGCTGCAGAGGAGATAAAAAATCCAGAAAAAAATCTTCCCTATGCTTTTTATGGTTCTGTTGTTTTTGTAATAATACTTTATGTCTTAATATCGATAATTTCAGTAGGAACAGTTCCTGAAAAGGAGCTCTTAGCTGCTAAAGATTATGCTCTTGCTATTGCTGCTAAACCTGCTCTTGGGCAACTTGGATTTACTATTGTATCTATTGCAGCACTTTTAGCTACTTTTTCTGCCATTAATGCTACTATTTATGGAAATGCACGACTTGGTTATATTGTAGCAATAGAGGGGGAACTTCCAAAACTACTTACAAAAGAGAGAGGGGAGATCCCTTTTATGGGAATTATTACTATACTATTTTTTAGTCTCATTTTAGCAAATAGTATTAATCTTGATGCTATTGCTATTATAGGAAGTGCAAGTTTTTTACTTATTTTTTTTATAGTAAATATTAGTGCTTTTAAACTTAGAAAAAAGATACAAGCAAATAGCTTTATAGTGCTACTCTCTTCTACCCTAACATTGAGTGCCTTGGTGACACTACTCTATCACACATATAGTTCAAATTTTAAAGCAATTGTAGTCTTTTCTCTTTTCATCTTAGTCTCTTTATTATTTGAATATTTTTATGGTAGATTTGTAAGGGGTCACTTCTTTTTACGCTCATATACAAGCTAGTTAGCTCTCTAAGTAAACTTGAAAGATAGTTTCAAGAGTATAGTGATACTTCTTCGCAAAGTTGTTTGAGCTTATTTCTTATATTTATTTGAAATCCTTTTAGTTCGTGCAAGTTTATAAAATTTTTTAACTCCAAGTGCTGTTTTTGCATTTAGCTCATAAGAGATAAGTGTGAGATACTCTAAGATATCTGCTTTTGCAATTGATGTCTTTTGACTCGCATTGTATAAAATATACTGAGGAATCTTTACGGGGGATTTGAGAAACTCTTTTTCTATTTTTGTATAGAGTTTTTTATCTTTATGGTAGCAAAGTAGGGCAAAAACAAAGGGGAGTTTATAACGTTTATACCAAGTTTCTGCAAGGTCAATGTAGTTGTCATTTTTTAAGGCATAGCGAAGTGCTTTATCACCTATGAGTACTTCACCTTGAAGTTGTAGTATCTCTGCTAATATATTTGAAGAGGCAGACTCATTATCTTTTTTACTCTCTGTGTTTGGAATAACTAAAACACTTTTAACATTTTTTTTTGCAACAATACCTAATCCAACATGAGATGACTTTTGTGCCATTATACTTGAGATAAATGCAGCATCTACTTGATGTTGATGAAATGCCTTATTGATTTTAGCAGGAACATTTTTTTTGTATTCCATACTCATTTTTGCCGCACTCATTTTTGTGAAGCGTTTCATAAAAATATGAAAAGGGAGGAGGTTAAGGTACTCTATTTTTCCAAATATCATAAAATTCTCTTAGTGTGTCTTTATAAACTCTAGCATATTTTTAGCATTTAAGGGTTTCGCATAAAAATACCCTTGTATATAAAAACAACCAGCTGAGAGTAAAAAATCTTTCTGTTCTTTCTCCTCAATACCTTCAGCTATTACGTTAAGGTTTAAAGAGTGTGCAAGATTAATAATGAGCTTTACAAGTGTGTTTGAACTTTTATCTGCAGGTGTATCTATAACAAAAGAGCGGTCAATTTTTAGTTTACTTACTGGTAGTTTTTGTAAATATGCAAGGGAGGAATACCCTGTACCAAAATCATCAATAGAGATATTAATCCCCATCTCTTTGATTGATTGTAACATCTCTATAGATTTTAAAGGGTTATTCATAATCTGAGACTCTGTAATCTCTACTTCTAACCATTTTGCTTGAAAATTACATTCATTCATTGTTTTTTGTAGGTAGGGTATATACTCTTTATCTTCAAGTAGTTTCATTGAGAGGTTTATAGAAATTCGTCCTATATTTGGGTAAGCCTCTTTCCATTTTACAAATGTATGCATAGCACTTTTCATAACAAAAAAGTCTATATCTTTTATAAGATTGTTCTCTTCTGCAAGCGGTATGAATGCATCAGGAGAGATGATGCCAAGTTTAGGATGAATCCATCGCACAAGTGCTTCCATTCCAGTTATAGAGTCACTTTTAGCATCTACTTGTGGTTGAAAATAGACTTCAAACTCATTTTCAATTGCAGCATACTGAAGTTCCAAAAGAAGTTGCATTTTTTTGTTGAGTGTGTCAGTAAGTGCAGGATCGTAAAATCTAACACAATTTTTTCCAGATTCTTTCGCCATATGAAGAGCTGTATCTACATTTTTTATAAGTGTTGCACTATTTGTTGCATCTGCTGGAAATCTAGCAATACCTAAAGAAAAAGTTATAAATATTTTTTGATCATCAATAGTAAAAACTTCTTTACTTATCTTAAGTAGTTCATTTGAAAGTTTTGTTAACTCTTCTATCTCATCACTATTAAAAAGAATTAAAAATTCATCGGGACCACTTTTACTTAAAAAATCATGTTCCGTAAAGAGAGCTTTTAAGCGCTCTGAAAGTTCATATGTAATCTTATCTGCAAAATTAAAACCATAACTTTCATTGATGTTTTTAAAATTATCGATATCCACTTTTATAATAGAAAATTTATCTTCTAAGGATGAAAAAACTTTACGATTCAAATTTTTTGTAAAGGAGACTCTATTTGGTAAATGTGTTACTAAGTCAAAGTTTTCTATCTCAAAAGTATATTTTTGTAAGAGTTGGTGTTGCTCTCTTAATAGCTCTGCTTGGATCCTGTTTCTTCTCTCATAGGCAGACATAAAAATAGTAAATACAATAAGAGGAAAAATACCAAATACTGCTTGTGCAAAATCTTCACTACTCATTTTTATATACTGTGTTGTTAAAATAATGATTATAGATAAAAAAAGCATAAGGTAGGAAAAATATCTATTACTTAAAAAAAGGACTATAATAATTTGTACAAAAAACCAGCTAATACCAACATAAGCATTTGTGTGAAGTATGTATGTAAAAGAGACGATAAGGAGGGAGAAAAACATTACAAAATAGAGAAGCTGATCAAAGTACTTTTTATCTTTTCTCACTAAGAGTATGACAGCAAACCCAACAAAAGAGTATATGATATCTATAAGTGCTTGTGTATGATCATCTCGAAAGAAGCGAATAGTTGCTGCAGTTGTTACTACAAAAAGATTGAGTGCGAGTAAAATATTAAAAAATTGGTACTTAAACTGAAGTTCACTCTCATTTTTTTGAAAGCTAAACCCACTTCTTAAATAATTGTTTAAACTAATCATAAACATATTATACACTCCTTAGCTTATCTTAGATATAATTTAACCAATAATTTAACTAGGAAAATATTTTGATTAGAGTAGAATTTTTAGGACCTATTGGTAAACCTATGCTTGAGTTGGAGATTAGTAACTTAAATGAGCTGGCTGTAATTTTACAAGAAGATAGTGAAGTAAAAGATTGGTTGCAAAGCTGTGCTGTTGCGGTTAATGATACACTTGTAAACTCACTTGAGATGCCTCTAAAAGATGGAGATAGAGTCTCTCTTCTTCCTCCTGTTTGTGGCGGATGATATGCTTAGTATAAGTAATGGTGCTTTAAATGTACCTCATATTTTAAAGCAGTGGTATGAAGAGGAGTCTCATAGTAACTATGGTGCATATATCCCTTTTGTAGGAACTGTTCGCAGTGAAGATGGCATTGATGGCTTAAGCTTTGATGTTTATGAGCCTATCCTCTATAGATGGTTTAGTGAGTGGGAAAAAAAGGCACAAGCAAAGGGTGCTAAGATAAAAATGGCACACTCTTTGGGTGATGTAATGCTTCATGAATCCTCTTATATTGCTGCCGTGTTTTCACCAAAGAGACGTGTTGCATTAGAGTTTATAGATGAGTTCGTAGAGGACTTTAAGGCAAATGCACCTATTTGGAAGTATGACCTTAAAGATGGTCGTCGTATCTATGCAAAAGATCGATCTACTGCTATAAGTGGTAGTGGTTTATTAGCAAAATAAGGAGATTTTTTGAATTTTTTATCGTATGAAACAAGTCAAAATATGCTAGATTTACTAAGTGTAAACTCTAGCCGTTATGAGAGAGTGCCACTCTCTGTATCACTTGGAAGGGTCTTAGCAGAGGATATAGTTGCAAAATTTAATGACCCTCAGTTTGCTACGGCTTCTATGGATGGCTATGCTGTAAGACATGAAGATTTACTACTGGGAACCCTTAGTGTACTAGGGGATAATCCAGCAGGACATGATGAAACACGAAGTTTAAATGCAGGAGAGTCTATAAAAACATTTACAGGCTCTATGATGCCTCATGGTGCAGATACTCTTATACAGATTGAGAATGTAACTTTTGAAGATTCAAAGATAACTATAGATGAGCCTGTAGAAAAAGCAAATGCTGTACGTCCTATTGGCGAGGGGTATCGTTCTGGTGATATACTTATTACAAAAGGAACGAAAATAGGATTTGCTGAGATAGGTGTCATGGCTGGACTTAATCAAGTAATGGTAAAAGTAGCACTTCGTCCTCGTGTAGGAGTAATAGCTACAGGGAGTGAAATTCTTGATCTGGGAGAAAATAGTGATAATCCTGCACAAATAAGAAGTTCAAACAACTACACAATGGCAGCACTTTTTGAGCAAGCGGGGGCTGAAGTTATTCAACTTGGAACAGCACCTGATAACAAAGATGCTTTAATGGCTACATTTGAAACAGCCCTTAACTCTGTAGATATTCTTGTAAGTACGGGTGGAGTAAGCGTTGGGGATTATGATTTTGTTAAAGACATAGTACCTCGTTTAGGTGCTGAAGTAGTTTATAAGGGTGTTGGTATTAAGCCAGGGCGTCATATTTTAGTAGCCAAAAGAGAAGAGAAGTTTATTTTAGCACTTCCTGGATTTGCATACTCATCAACGGTAACTTCTATTCTATATGTATTACCACTTATTGCAAAAATGTTAGGGAAAAAGCAGGCATATAAAACAGTGGCAGCAGAACTTAAGAGTGATTTTAAAAAGAGAAGCCGTTTTACTGAGTTTACTGCATGTAATATTTCCGTAGAAGATGGTGCTTATTATGTTGACTTTGAAGGAAAAAAAGTTGGAAGTTCTGCTATTTTAGTCAACCTTCTTAATGCATCAGCCTTAATGATAGCGGGCGAAGAGGATAAATTTCTTGAAGCTGGAACCTATGTAAATGTAATACTATTGGAGAATTTTTAATGAAGGCACTTACTTTAAATGCAAGTACAAAAGAGATAGAGGAGAGAGAGATAGAGCTTCAAGCAAATACTGTATATAGTTTTTTTAACTCTATCCTTGTAGATGAACTGACTACACTTCAAAACCATGTAGTATATACTGATGCTAATGCTATTAGTGAGAAGAAAAAGGCTTATTTTATAGGGGAACAACTTCTTGTAGGGGATGCACTTATTTTAGGACGTAATGGTTTAGAAGAAGTAGATGCTACTATACCAAAAGAGGAACTTGCTACACTTATAAAGAGCGAAGTAAATGCATTTTATACAGCTGTTTTAGAGCTTTTATCTCAGAGTGATATTAACCTTTATAGAACTTTTGCACTAAAAAAAGGAGAGGAGACCATCTCTCTTAATAGCGAATGGGTTTTATATACTTTTAATATAGCCGATGAGAGAACACAAAAGTATTTTATAGGTGAGTTACAAAAGAGTTTAGATACAGGTGAAGCATGTGAATTTTTTATGCAAAAAATGGCTGGATTGGCAATTAACTCAATGAATTAGCGAAAAAAACTCACCATTACCTCACATTTATAAGATACAATAGTGAGAATTATACAAAGGAATTTATATGAAAGTTTTCATCTATTTATTACTACTTTCGACACTTCTTTTTTCAGCAGTGGATCTTAATAATGCATCAGCACAAGAGTTAGCGACACTGAAAAAAGTGGGATTGAAAAAAGCTGAGAAAATCATTGCTTATCGTGAAAAACACTGCTTTAAGTCTCTTAAAGAGCTTAAAAAAGTAAAAGGCATTAATAAGAAAAAAGCAAAGAAAATTTTGAAAAAAAACAAGGGAAATATCGCTCTTGGTGAGTGTAAAGTGAAATAGATTTGAAAAAAGCCAACTTAGTTCTCTTCTCTTTTATACTTTTACTTTTTTTTGGGTGTGAAAGTCACAATGATGCAAAACATGAGCCCTCGATAAGTGGTCCACTAAAAGATAATCAAACTTGGTTTGATGATGAGAGTCAAGTAGTTACAAGTGCAACAGTAACACTCTCTTCTTTACCTAGTAGCTCACTTTGTGCCCCTTATGATAATACTACAGCACCTCTTCGCCCTTGTACATTAGATGATGTGTTACATGATACCGATGCCTTTGATGATTACTCTCCAGAACTGAGTGTGATTTTTAGTGCTACAGGCTACTCCGAATTAAATGAAGATACCAATGCAATATTAAAACAAAAAGGGAAATCTACAAGAAGTGCACCTCAAAAATCATATAAAATAAAACTCGATGCTAATGTTGCTCTCTATAATTTTCAGAGAAGATTACAATATAATAAACAGATTTATGATCTTACTCGTATAAGAAATAAGCTTAGTTTTGATTTTTTTCAAGAGATACCAAATTTTGGAAGTTTAAAGACATCATTTGTACAACTTACAATAGATGGTGAAAATCAAGGACTCTATACTAAGGTTGAGAGTTATGATAAAGAGTATTTAGTAAATAGAGGATATAACAAAGATGATAATCTTTATAAAGCAGAAGAATTTTGGTTTAGTAAAACAGCAGCTTTAAACTTAAATAGTGATGGTAAACCTATGGACATTACTGAGTTTGAGAAGATTATAGACCCTATCCGTGGAGAAGAGCAAACTAAATTGCTAGAGATGCTGAGTGCATTGGAAAATTTAGATACAGATATTGATTTGATTGTAGATCACTATTTTAATCGAGATAATTATCTTACATGGTTAGCAATAAATATTATACTAGGAAATGTAGATACAACAACTCAAAACTATTTTTTATTAAATCCTTTGCATTCTGATATATTTTATTTTCTTCCTTGGGATTATGATGGTGCATGGGGATGGAACTTGCAGGTTGATCAAGTAGGTAATAATATTTATCCTGAGAGAGTCAACGGAATAGCAAGATATTGGGACTCCCCTTTACATAAAAGATTTTTAAGTAAAAAAGCAAATAGAGATGCATTAGATGCTAAAATACAATTTCTACGAAATAATTATTTAACAGATAGTAAAATAGAAGAAAAAATAGCATCATATAAACTACTTATTAAACCTTATATATTAAGTGTTCCAGATATGCTGTATTTACCGCATGGTTCAAGTGGTGTAAGTACAGAAGTAGAGTGGAATAATGAATGTGATGCTTTACCTGCTAGAATAGCGAATAATATTGTGCTTTACAATAATGAAAAAGGGAAACCGATGCCTTTTTGGCAATTAGTTACATATAGTGATGGTATTATGCAACTAATTTGGGATAAGTCTGTAGATTTAGAGGGTGATCCAGTAACTTACTCTTTACAATTGGGAAGAGATTTAAATTTAACATCGAATCTTTTAGTAGATGCTAAAGATTTGAATGAAAATTCTGATAATATTACTTTAAGTGGTGAAACTTTTACCTATACTTTTAGACCTAATGTGGTGTTTTCTAGTGGTGAAGTTTTATATATGAAAGTTGTGTCAAAAGATAGTGCTGGAAATATTCAGGAATCTTTTGATGTAGTAGAAGAAAATCATATATTTTATCATGGTACACTCAAAATAGTGATTCCTTAAAAGATATGATGATGGAAAAAGAAAATAGATCAAAAAAATCAAAACTCTCAAAACTAGTAGGAACATTTTTTAGAAATGCTCTACGTTCAAATCTTGATTTAACGTC
>Ga0256838_1000804_pt1 | contig 16692 bp, 14 predicted proteins | sample 4571419metaG_FD_185978 | JGI IMG/M metagenome (GOLD analysis project Ga0256838, IMG submission 185978) | Hydrothermal vent microbial communities from Guaymas Basin, Mexico - 4571-419 | ecosystem: Environmental > Aquatic > Marine > Hydrothermal vents | place: Mexico: Guaymas Basin | collected...
AGGCTGGAATCAGCGAGAACGGCATAAGCTACTGGCTGACGAGCTATGCCTTCTCGGACATAGGCCTCTGGTTCGACGTCGAGGTCATCGGGCCAAACCCGCTGGAGAACGAGAACTTCAGGAAGCTTAGCCCCCTGTTCTACGCGAAGAACGTGAAGGCCCCGATTCTGCTGATACACTCGCTCGAGGACTACCGCTGTCCGCTCGACCAGAGCCTGATGTTCTACAACGTGCTCAAGGACATGGGCAAGGAGGCATACATAGCGATATTCAAGCGCGGCGCCCACGGCCACAGCGTCCGCGGAAGCCCCAGACACAGGGCGAAGCGCTACAGGCTCTTCATAGAGTTCTTCGAGCGCAAGCTCAAGAAGTACGAGGAGGGCTTCGACGTCGAGAAGGTGCTGAATTCCAGAGGAGAGTGAGCTTTTCCCGCTCTTTTTAACCTTCTTCAGAAAGAGATATATATCACTTGTTAAAACTTTTTTAGGTGATACCATGAAAGGAAAATTTGTCCTAGCCCTGCTCCTGATAGGCCTGGTCGTCCTTTCGGCCGGCTGTATCGGGGGCGGCTCCAAAGAGAGCACGAGCTCATCGACGACCAGCTCTCAGGCTCAGACAACGACTACTTCCGCTTCTCAGACGACCACAACCACCACAACGACGTCTTCACAGACCACGACAACCACCACTACTTCAACGCCCTCCATCCCGATGGTGTCGATTGATAAGCTGGGGGACTACGTCGGAAAGAACGTCAGCGTTGAGGGCCTCCTCCTAGGAATCTCTTACGACTCCGGAAACCACGTCTACGTTATCCCGGTCGGCGAGAACGGCACCAAAATCAACGTCACGGCAAAGCGTGGGCTCCTATCAGTCCTCAACCCGCTCGAGGTTGGCGTTGGCTCCAAAATCCAAGTGACAGGAAAAGTTGAATCACCAAACCAGATCTCGGCAGGGAAGATCAAACTGGTCGAGAAAGTGGCGCCAAACATAACAAAGATCGACGAGCTATCAGAGGACATGCTCGGGGAGATAGTGGTTGTTGAGGGCAACATCCTCAGCGTTCAGGAGATCGGCTCCAACCTGAAGCTTGTTGTAAGCGACGGAACCGGCGAGATAACGATATTCATCCCCGGCGCAGTCGTTAAGCTCCTTTCAAACGAAACCCTCTCAGGTCTGGAGAAAGGCCTCGGTGTTAAGGTCGGCGGCTACCTCGACGAGTACCGCGGAGAACTCGAAGTCATACCCTACGTCCCAGAGGGCATTATAGCCCACGGGGAACCCCTACAGATAACGACAAACACGACTACCACCAACACAACCACGTCCTCAAGTTCAACGACAACAACCACCACGAACACTACAACCACTACGACGACCCCACCCACCCAGACAGGGCCCCAATGGGTCACCGTGTCGAATCTTTCATCAGCAAGCGGTGTGGTTCAGCTCAACGCTACGTGGCTCAAGCTCTACTACTCACACTCAAAGTACCTCATAGAGGTCTCGGACGATACCGGCAAGGCAAACCTCACCGTCGCGAGGACAATTCTCCCGAATCCGATAGAGGCTGGAACCAGAAGCGTGTTCCATCTGGTCGTTAACGCGTCCTCGATGAATGTCCTCAACCTTTCCGTGGTCTCCCCACAGCCCTCGCCGCACCTCAGCACGGCCAACGTAACCGACGAGCTAATGGGAACCACCGTCGTCGTTGAGGGCACTGTTTCAGACTTCAAGACCGTCGGTTCAAACCTGAAGTTCCTCGTTGTTGACGACAGCGGAAACATAACGGTCTTCGTGCCCGTCTCGGTCGCCAACAAGCTTCCTGAGGAAGTCAAGTCAAAGCTCCAGAATGGGGCATCGGTCAGGATCGGCGGCTACGTCACGAAGTACAAGGGCACGATGGAGATCATACCCTACTCTGTTGAGGGCATCGAAGTTCTGACCTGATCCTTTCATTTTTTCTTGTGGCCAAGGTTATACACGAAAATGTTAAAAACCTGTTTTCTCTATCCCTGTGCTACGTCCTAAAATCGCTGAGATATGGGGGTGTTGATGTGGTTTCAAATGACCCAAGAAGAAATGATAACTCCAAAAAAGAACAAAAAAGGCTTTACTATCACGGACTGAAGGAACAGAAGAAGATAGACGTTTCCAGGCTAAAATACATCTCCATTATAATAGCGGTTCTTGGGGTCGCACTGATACTTATAGCAGCTCAGAGCGCCCAGGCTCCAATGGCCAAGGTAAGTGATGTCTATGGAAACTATCTGATGAACTATGCGGTTGTTAGGGTCAAGGGGAACGTAACCAGTGTTCCGTACGTCTCAGAGAGCGGTGGCAAGCTGAGCATTACGTTCTCAGTCAACGATGGCACAGGCTCAATAGATGTTAGGGTCTATTCACCGCTTGCCGAGAAACTCATCAGGGCAGGCAAAATCCCGTTCCCCGGGGATAGGATCGAAGCCGAGATACAGCTCCGCGTAAGGGAAACCTACACCTACGGAATGCTCCAGTATCTCGACGGGCTTAAGTTCATAAGCAAGGCCTATTCAAGCAATCCACCCAAGGTAACGACCCTCACGGAGAAAATGGCCAACGAGTACGTCTACACCGAGGGGTTCGTTACTTCCATCAACAACGTCAGTAGCGGGATTTTAATGAACGTTGACACGGGTCAGGGGGAGGTCACGGTTCTCCTTCCGAGAATCCTTCTCGTAACTGAAAAAGCGCCCGAAGTGGCCCTCGGCGATCAGGTCAAGGTCGCTGGCGTGGTTTACCTTTACAAGGGCAGCTCACCAGAGATCGTCGTGAGGGATCTCAAGGACTTTACCGTCGTTGGAGCACAGCAGGTTCAGCAGGTCTCATTGAGCGAGCTCAGTTCCCATGTGGGCGAAACGGTTTCCATCGAGGCAACCCTTGAGAAGATTTCCTATGAGTCCGGCAAGTACCTCGTCACCGTCAGCGACGGACAGACCTCCGCAGTCCTGTACACCTCCAGAGAGGTCTTGGCAACGATAAACCCGCTCCAAGCCGGCTCCGGATCAAAGATAAAAGCCATTGGCCTCGTTGGCGACAACGGCACACTCAAGGTATCCAAGTTTGAGGTTGTTGAAGCGGTTGAGCCTGAGGTGAACAAGATAAGTGAGCTGTCCCCAGACATGCTTGGAAAGATCGTGGTGGTTGAGGGTAACGTGGTGAGCACCGCAACAGTGGGTTCCAACCTGAAGCTTGTTGTAAGCGACGGAACCGGCGAGATAACGATATTCATGCCGAGCCCCGTGGTCAATGAGCTTGACGAAAGCGTTAAAGCCCAGCTGAAGGAGGGCCTCGGTGTTAAGGTCGGCGGCTACCTCGACGAGTACCGCGGAGAACTCGAAGTCATACCCTACACGGGCGATGGGATAATCGCCTACGGAAAGCCAATCGGTGGAACCTCAACCACAACGACCTCCACGCCTTCACAGGGCGGTGGAACCGAGACCGTCACCCTCTCCCAGCTCTCCTCTGCAAGCGGCACCGTTAAGCTCAGGGTCGTCTGGCAGGCCCTTTACTACTCCGATACAAACTACCTCATAGAAGTCTCGGACGACACCGGCAAGGCGAACCTGACGGTTTCAAGGAGCATGATACCCGATCCCATCACGGCCGGAACCGGAAGCGAACTTGAGATAACCTACGACGCGGACAATGACAAAGTCGTCGCTATTGACGCCGTTAACACCGTTGCGTCCCCCAAAGTGGCGACTGGTGACGTCTCTCGTGAAATGGTCGGAAAGACGGTAGTCGTTGAGGGTACTGTGAAGAGCGTTTACACTGGCAGTTCATTCCTCAAGCTCACAATTGACGACGGGAGCGGCGAGCTGGTGGTATTCATTCCAAAGAGCGTCCTCGGCGACAAGACATTCAGCGAAGGAGACACCGTAAAGGTCGGCGGCTACGTCACAGAATACCGGGGAACAATTGAACTAATTCCCTACAGGGAAGATTCGATAATCAAGGAGTGAGGTGGTGCCAATGCTTCCCCTTTCTAATATTTTGATCTGGTCTCTCGCCGGGGTGCTCTTTGGGGCCGCAATCTCGTGGATTCCGGGATTCCACATATTCAACATCATGGCCCTACTGGTAGCAGTCTTCGGTGTCGGCGAGCTGATACCGGTTCAGGCCTTCCCGTTCTTCGCCGTGGGGGCAATAGTGGCCTACGCCTACGTGAGCGCGATTTCCAGCGTCTATTTCAGCGTCGCCGACGAGAGCGCTGTGTTCCTCCTCTTCCCGACCCAGCGCTACCTGCTCCTTGGCAGAGGTCATGAGGCGGTACTCCTCTACCTTATAGGTGCAGTTGCTGGAACACTCGTCCTCGTGCTGGGAGCGCTCTTCATCTTCCCGAAGGTGCTACCGCCGATCTATCAGGCGACCAGCCCGTACATAACATACTTCCTCGTGGCCATAGTGCTCTTCATGTTCATGAGCGAGTGGCCCAAAGAAGGCGACCGCGGAAAGACACCCCTCCAGAGGCTCTGGCTGGCCTGGAGACAGATACTCGGCGGAATCCTTGTCTTCTTCCTCTCAGGAATACTAGGCTTCGCCGTTATGAACACCAACCTCCTTCCAACGACCAGCGCCTACACCAGGCTTACGCCGATGTTCATCGGCTTCTTCGGGATGTCGTGGGTTCTCCTCAACATACTCTCCAATCCGCCGATGCTCCCGCAGAAGCTTGACGATAAAGTCGAGAGCAGTGTCTACAACACACTCAAGGCCACCTTCGGCGGTGCCCTTGGGGGAACTATAGCCGCGGTCTACCCGATAATCACCGGAGGTATGGGTGCGCTGGTGGCAGGCCACATAACCAGCCAGCGCGGAGACGACGCTTTCATCATAAGCCAGGGTGTCAACAGGGTCATCTACTACGTCGGAGCTTTCACACTCCTCTTCCTGCCGAACCTGAGGCTGACGAGGGGAGCGGCGGCCTGGCTTGTGAGCTCGGTCTACACGCCGAAGAGCTACGCAGAATACCTAGCGGCAATAGGCGTTATACTGCTGAGCGCCGGGATAAGCTTCCTCTTCACCTACTACCTCTCCAAGCTGATCGCCAGGAGCTTCACCGTCGTCCACATCAGAAAGCTCTCGTACATCGTGGCAGTAGTCCTCGTGGTGATTTCATACGTCCTCACCGGCCCCATGGGAGTGGTTGTGCTCTTTGTCTCAACGGCCATTGGAATGATGGCGGCTGCCTTCAACACGAGGAGGAGTTACTGCCTTGGCGGTCTCGTCCTGCCCGTGCTGATAAGCATGACAGGGCACACCGGCGAGGTTATGCACCTCCTCGGACTGGGGTGAGGTAAAATGAGAGGCTTTACCCACTATATCTCGGGCCTTGCCGCGGCGACTTTCTTCCCCTCCCTGGTGGCAGACCTCAGGATGGGCATTCTCCTGCCGGTTATAGCGGCGGCCGCGGCCTACTTCCCGGATTTCATGGACTTTAAGTTCGGGAAGTTCTTCGCGAGGAGGGACTACGAGATAGACCCCGCCCCATGGGACGAGAAGAAGCACTACGCGCCAAAGCTCGTTAAAATCGGCGAGCTGGGCGAGAAGAACCGCTACCAGTTCTTCGCCATTGAAGGGAAGGTCGAGGAGATACTGACGAGGGGCTCTGGGACGGTCACTTACACAATCCTCAATGAGAAAGGTGAACAGGAGACCGTTGAAGAGGAGTACAACAGCATTGTTTTTGTCCTCAACGACGGGACTGGAAAGATAACGGTCGAGGCCGTTGGGGACGACTACAAGTTCTTTGAGGAGGAGTTCGGTCAGATCGAAGAAGGCAAGGAGATCCTCGTCTTCGGCTACGTTGACGTCGATGAGGTTGAGGGAGGACTGCGCTTCGTTGTCAGCGATGCCCCCCACCCGCAGGGCATAGCTGACACCATAGCGAGGGCCATCGAAGAAGCTTACCGTGAGGGCGAGAGGATAGTCAAGATCCACAACATCCGCCTACCGGGAGACGTTTACAGACAGTTCTTCGTCCACCTCGACCCGCCGAAGAGGGAAGTCCGCGTCGAGATGGGACCAATAGTGACCCCTGGGGGGGTTGCTATAACGGACAAGCCACCTGAGTACAGGCGCTATGGAATAGCAAAGGTCAACGTGCCCTTCATCAAGACCTATCCCAAGCCCACGAGGATAGACTCCTTCTCCGGCCCGGAGATAGCGTTCAGGAGAGCTGAGTTCAAGGGCAAGACCGTCGTCAAGGACAGGTTCCTGCCCTGGCACCACGGCTTCAGCCACTCGCTCACGATGGGCGTCATAATAGGGGCCTTCGTCTACGCGATCTTCAAGCTCCTCGGCTACAGCCACGCGGGTGACCTGGCCCTTGCTTCAATGATAGGCCAGTGGCTCCACGTCTTCGAAGACCAGCTCGGGTTCATGGGCAGCAATCTCTTTCCGCCCATCACTAAGGACGTCATTCCGGGCTTCAAGCTCGGTGAGAGCGGCAGCGGTTTGACCAACTTCTCCACGGCCTGGCTGATGATAGCCTTCATGATATGGAACTTCAACCGCTTCACCGATCCACGGCCAATCCCGATCAGTGACGTCAAGCTGCTCCTCCTGCTGATCTGGCCGTCAATAATAGGCTTTGGAATCGCTATAGTGAGGAGCTTCAAGCTCAGAAAGGAAATAGCCGAGCTGATGGACTACTACACAAACATTGAAGCCTTCGAAGAGCTTGAAGAAGTCGGAGGGATTTAATTTCCTCCCTCCTTCTTTTCAGGTTTTCTCGCCACAACTCCAAGCGCTTCCTCGACCCTTTTAACCCCCACGAAACCAGCCCTCCTCAGCCGCTCCATGACGCCCTTCTGGAGGTCTTTCCCCCTGTATCTCTTTCCGGGGTTGCCGACGTAGTGGAAGAGCCTACCCCCTGGCTTCAAAATCCGGAACAGATCCCGGTAAAATTCCTCGGAGTATAGCTGGCCCGCCAAAGAGAAGCGCGGCGGGTCGTGGATAATAACGTCAAAGCTCCAGTCCTTGAACTTCTTCACGACCTCGAAGGCATCTCCCTGAATCACCTGGATTTTACCTCCCGTGAACAGTTCCCGACTCCAGGGATTTATGCGCGCGAGCTCGATGACGTTGGGGTCTTTCTCGATGGTCATGACGTAGGCCCCGCGCTTTGAGGTCTCTATGGCGGTGTAGCCGAGCCCCATGCAGGTATCGAGGACGGTTTCCCCTTCCCTCGGCTTAACGGTGTTCACCTTGTTCCTCGTGTCCTGGAGGGGGTTTACCCCCTTAGTCCTGTGCATCCTGATGCCGTTTATCTCTATCGTCGGTGGAATCGTCGGAACGAGCTTGTAGAAGTGCTCTCCGGCTATCGCCGCCTTGTAGACCTTCCCGTCCTTAACGAAGTAGACGCTCCCCTCGTCCCTCGCAATTCTTTCGATTATTTCCCTCTCAACCCGCGTACCGTCGGGAAAGATGAATTCGTTGCCCTCTTTTTTTATCTCCCACGTTCTATTGGTCTTCCGAAGGTCAAGGTTAACTCTGAGCGCACCTTTGGAAACAAGCAACAGCTTTGCTTCCCTTGATGTCAGGTAGTAAATCTCATCCATTTTGACACCCACCGGTGATTAATAAAAAGCCTTTAATACATTGCCGCAGTTAATCGGTTAATGGTGATGCATGTGCCCATTACAGGGGACAGGATCTCAACAGGAGTACCGGGATTGGACGAGATTATTGAAGGTGGCCTGATCCCCGGAAAAGTTTACCTCATAACCGGGCCCCCCGGAAGTGGGAAGACTACACTGGGTATGCATTTCCTCATCGAAGGGGCCAGGAAAAACGAGAAAGTTGCCTACGTTTCTTTAATCCAGGATCCAAATGAAGCCGTCAAGGACATGATGCGCTTTGACCCATCGATCCAAGCGTACATCGGCACGAAAAAGTTGCTGCTCTTTGACCTCGGCCCTATCCTTTGGAAGGAAATTGATCGCGTCCCAACATGGAGAAGTGTCCTAGTAAGAATAAGGGAAATAGCAGAGGAGGAGAACATCTCCCGCCTTGTTATAGACCCGCTCACTGCTATAGAGTTCTCGGAGGAAAAACCAGCCGAAAGAAAGGCAGAACTGGCAAAGTTCGTTCGCGGTCTTGAGGATCTGGGTGTCACAACCTACCTGATATCCGAGATGACGGAGCTCAACCACTACACAGAAGAGCACTACCTGGCAAGCGGTGTTATAATGCTCCACTACTTCCTGCTTGAGAAGAAGATGGTCAGGGCCATTCAGATACTGAAAATGAGGAGGACAAAGCACGAAACGGGCCTTTTCCTCATGGAATTCACTCACAGGGGACTGGTCATCCATAAAATGAGTCCCTTTGAGGGGGGTTAACCCTTCAGCTTTTTAAGACCACCCCTGTGGAGGAGGACTTTCCATGGCCTCTTCAAGACCCCCTAGAGTTCACAGGCCATACCCCATCACCCAACAACGTCTTCAAACACCCGCCGGAAGTTCCCAAATGCTATCGCCTCAACTTCCCGCTCACTAAACCGTTCTTTGAGGAGCTCGATCAAACGCGGAATCCCCGCCTCGTTCTCAAGGCCTTTCACGCTTTTTCCGCTCCACCCTTCGAGGTAATACACGAAATCAAAGCCTAGTCCAACGTGATCACGGCCGATTAGATCCACCATGTACGCAATGTGCTCCACGTACTTTTCGATGGTCGGGTTCTCCCTGTCCACAAAGCTAGGTATTGCAACGGCCCCCACTACACCGTTCCTTTCGGCTATGGCCACTAATTGCTCGTCCGTTAGGTTCCTTGGGTTGTCACAGAGGGCCCTTGCGTTTGAGTGAGAAGCTATTACCGGGAACGAGGTCACGTCAAGGGCATCCCAGAAGCCGGCTTCGTTTATATGGCTGAGATCTAGGAGTACACCGAGTTCCTCGGCCTTTCCAACTACCTCCACACCGAAGTTCGTGAGCCCGCCCTTTGTCCTCTCAAAGACGCCGTCCCCGATCTGGTTTCTCAAGCTCCAAGTGAGCGTTAGGACTCTCAGTCCAAGGCGGTAGAAAACTTCCAGGATGTCAAGGCTCTCTATTGGCTCTCCCCCCTCCATACCGACCCAGAGGGCAACCCTTCCTTCTTTTATAGCCCGCTCCATTCCCTCAACGGAGGTAACGACCTCAAGCCTTGAGCTCTCAGCAACGTCATTTTTCAGCCTCATGAAAGCCTCAAGAGCGTACTTCAGGGCAATCGGCCGCTTGTCTAGGGGGGTCCATACCGACGCAACCCTAGCCTTCACGTAGTCGCCAAAGAATTCCTCGAAATGGGACTCAAGAACCCGGGTTTTTCCCCTGCCCCTTTCTCTCCAGACCAGGGTCGGGAGGTCGGAATGGGCGTCAAAGACCCGCATTACAGATCCCACCTTCTCTCTTTTTCAATTTTCGCTATCTCCTCGAGGAGTCTGGCCCTGAGCATGGAATTTTCCATAAGCTTCGCAACTTCTCTTGCTTCCAAAAAGTCTTTTCTCTCCGCCAGCTTGAGGGAGATCGCGGCAAGAGCGTTGTCTCTCCCCTCAGGATCCTTTATCTCAATCGCAAACTTGAGGGCCTTTTCAAGTTCCCCCATGCCGCTGAGAATTGCCGCAGCCCGCTGGACGTTGGTTTCGGAGAGACCTATCTTCCCCAACAGCCCGAAGGCTTCCTCCAGCACGTCCAGGTACTCGGGAACGCCTATCTGCTTCAGCCAGCTAGCAATTTCGAGCATGGCTATGAACCTCTCCTGAGGATCCCTGTAACGCTTCTCCATCAGTTTAAGGGCGTAGTTGTATTTTCCCTCTAGAAGGGCTTCTCTGATCTCTGGGGAGCCATGATAATAGAGTGTCCTCGCCATTTTAAGCTTCTTTTCGACGTCCGCCGCCCGGTGGCTTATTCTGAGTTTGTCAAATATATCGTATGCCATCTCATAGAAACGTATTGCATCCCGCGCCTCAAGACTGTCCCCGGCACTTTCAATTAGGCTCCCTATCTCAGCTATAACGTCGAGCTTTGCCCTGTAGTCAAGCTCTGCCGAGATGATGGCGTCAAACGCTTCGTTGAACGTCTCTATTGCCTCATTTATAAAGCCCGTTAACGCCAGATTCTGGGCCAGGATTGCCATCGCTATTGCTCTCTCACCATCGTTTTTTATCCTCGTAATCTCCTCCGCCGCCCGATCAAAGAGTTCAGCGGATTCATCCCCGTTTCCGATGCTGGCATGGAACCGGGCGAGTTTGGAGTACAGATAGACCCTGTCAGAAGGATCTTTGACTTTCTTGAGCGATTTATGTATTTTCTCAAGAATGTGCGGAATAATGTCCTTTCGCCCGTCTTTTGCATTGAATGCTATCTCAATGAGGGCATCCGTCCTCTCGAAGGGATCCCCTATCTCATCCGCAGCCTCCAGAGCTTCTTCAAAGAGACCCTTGGAAGCAAGAACGAGCACATCATCGTACAGATCCATACTTCATCACTATTGTTCTATATGCCCCGTAACCGTTTATAAGGGTTCCCGGAAACTGTTCGCGGTGATGACATGCTAACGCTTGCATTATATAACACATACGACACCCGAAGGCTCCACGAGGCCCATCTGAGGGCAATAGCGAGGGCCGGCCCGATAGCCCATGCCTTCGGCTTTCATCTCGCTTTAGTGGGGTTCCCGCTGAAGGGCAAGCCATTGGACGTTGCTCAGGAGGTTTCCGCCCACACTACGATCGGAGAGGGCGGAACCTACCTTTTGGAGCTTGCCGAGAAAAACCGCTTCCACCTGCTGGACTTTCCAAAAAAAGGCTTTCCTGCCCAGTTTGGAACCGTTGTAGCAACTACCAGAAAACCTTCGGAAGAAAAAGAGATAACGCCCCTTGAACTCGCAGAAAGGGCCCTTTCCGGTGAGAGCTTCCTCCTCCTGGTCGGCCTCGGCAGGCACGGCCTTCCGAGAGAAATCTTTAAGTTGGCACGGTATCACATGGATATAACGGGCAAGCGGATAAGTCTTGAGACATGCACTGCGATAGGTGCAATCCCAGCTAAGATCACAACGCTGATGGAGGCGCTGAGATGGAGGAAGGCTGGAAAAAAGACGTAGCGTGGTTTTTTATCGCGATCTTAATAGTCGCGGGGATTAACTATGGCCTTAAAGTCGTGATGGGCACGGACTCACCCCTCGTTATCGTCATAAGCGGCTCGATGGAGCCCGTTTTTTATAGGGGAGACGTCGTCCTGCTCAAGTCAGCCCCCCCAGATGACATCCACGTGGGCGACGTCATCGTGTACAACGCTCCCATGTACAGTTATCCAATAATCCATAGGGTGCGGGAGATAAAGACAGTCAATCTCGGGGGAAAACTTGAGAAGTGCTTCGTCACGTGGGGCGATAACAACCCGGTACCGGACTGGAGCGAATACCGGCTCTATCCGACTCCCTATGGCGGCGTTCCCTGCGTCCCCTACTACGCGGTGGAGGCCAAAGCGGTCATGGTTTTCCCAAAGATCGGCCTTATTCCCCTTTGGATCAGGGAGCACCTGTGATGAAGAAAGGAGGGGTTTTCTGTTCTTACTTAAACTCCCCAATGATAGGGTTGCCCACGTGGGAACTTTGCTGGGCAAAGTTTCATCAAAGCCAGCATGCCGTATTAGAACAGCAATTTTTCAAGGGGTTTGAAAGAAAATCCGTGCAGATTTTCAAGTGTGTTTCTTCCTGTTAGCGCCCTTTGGGTGCCTTCTTGAGTAAAACACCTTCGAAACATTAGTCTGTCCAAACCAAAACCCGACCAAGAGCACCCATCTATCAAGGCATGCCACCCACTCACATCCCTTGATGCAGTAAGAACTTTTTGATCAAGCTTTACACAAGCAAAGATTGCTGGGGAGCTAACGCCCCCCGGGATTTTGGTCGCGCAAAGCTTGATCGAGTTAGCGACCGCTTCTCAATTGTGCCCCTACAGCCAGAACCGATATCCATAAAAATTTGAAGTGACTTCTTTTGTTTGGAGATAATTATGGCAACTATACATGAATTGACCTCAAAGATAGTTAAGTTTAGGGATGAAAGGGACTGGAATAAATATCACACCCCGCGAAATCTAGCAATATCTCTCGTGGTAGAACTTGGAGAACTCTTAGAACATTTCCAGTGGAAAAATGACGATGAAATATTGAAACTTGCTCAGAAGCCGGATAAGAGAGAAAAAATTGAAGAAGAGCTCGCTGATGTGGCTATATATCTGTTTCTGTTGGCAAATGAACTGAGTATTGACCTTGAAACAGCTATTTTAAACAAAATCAAGAAAAATGAAGAGAAATATCCCGTAGATTTAGTCAAGGGGAAATATGTAAAATACACGGAGTTGAGGAGAAAATGACCGTGTGGATTGTAGCTGCCGCAGGACCATCTCCCACTGAACATTTAGAAAGGACTATAAAGAACCCTGTTCCATTTGAAGAGATTGAACAGAACATCTCCAATAAAGATGAGCTTCAAAAACTTGTAGAAGCAGCGGGGAAGGGCCCCTACTACCTTTGGGGTGCACTCCCCGGAAAGAACAATGAGAGCTACTGGCTCCGGATGTCCCGGGGGGACATCGCACTCTTTTATGTGAAAGGCAAGAAATTTGGATATTGGACAAAAATACTACATAAACTGAGAGACAAGAGGTTGGCAAAATTCCTTTGGGGAACAGATAGTTACGGACAGACATGGGAGCTGATATATTTCTTAGACAAGCCAAAGGAAATTAACTTAACCCTCCAAGAATTTAATTTAGAACATTGTTATAGTCTAAATTTTAAGCCTCAAGGTCTGACCCCCATAAGAGATGAAGCAATACAGAGAATTGAACTGAAATATGGGTCTTATGAGAGATTCCTAAAACGATATGAAATTCGTAGTAAGCCGGCATATGTTCAACTAGTCGAATCCCTTTATTCCAGAGAAATTAATATTACCTTCCGCGAGATGCTACGGGGCAGGAATATTATTTTCTATGGGCCTCCTGGAAGTGGAAAGACTATTTTGGCTAAGATACTGGCCGAAAAATATTCCAGTTATGTGGGCGGTAACGGATATTTACTATATACCGTCCACAGCGGTACGGATTTCTTTGATCTCGTGGCAAGGATAACCCCCCAAACAAATGATGAAGGAGTTTTGTACTATAAAAAAGAACCAAGATACCTGATACACGCTCTTATTGGAAAGAAAGTTTTGATATTAGATGAGATAAACAGGACTCAAATTGATACGGCACTCGGTATATTCTTCACTTATCTCGAAAAAGAGCACAGAATACAGGATTTAGAAACCATAATGCACATTATTCAGGAGGAGAGCGGTATTACCATCCAGAAAGACGAGTTAAAAGATGCCCTGGAGTTTTTCAGGATTATAGGAACATTAAATATCTACGACAAAACATTTCTGTTTAAACTTGGGGATGCTCTTAGACGGAGGTTTAGATTCATAGAAATAACAACGACTAAAGATGTCATCAAATATTTGAGCCAAAACTTTAACGAATTCCTACAGGTCATTGGATACAACGCGTCGAACGAGATCAAATATGGGATTGCATGGGCTTTGTTCTCAATATTTTCAGAGATCAACAATATAAAGGAGCTCGGCATTGGAATACTGAAGGACTTGATATTGTTCTCAGAAAATTTCGAGAAACCCGAAGAGGCTATAGAAAACTCCGTAATAAGCATTATCCTGCCGTTCTTTGAAAATGACATTGGATTTAGAGAAGTATCCAAAGTACTCGAGAGACACGAGCTATATCGGGCCCAAAATGTTTTGGAGAGGCTGAATTATGCCTTCAAGGCGTTTGAATAGCCCACATCCTATCTGGGACAATGACTACACCATCCCCTTGAAGTTGCTAGACGTAGTGAAGATTAACGGAAAACCTTTGAAAGAGTTCGCCAAATCGAACAGGATAAAAATTGCAAACGAAGCAGTTACAATCTCACTCAGGGACTTATTTGGGACATTAATCATAGAAAAGCCTCATGAAACTCGCAGTTTTCTTGTAATCCCCCATAAACTGTTCCATCAAGAATGCAGTCCAGAGATAGGAAGTGAGTTCATTCGAAATCGAGTGCTTCAGGATATTGGGGATTTTATCTCATTCATTGTAAAAGAGGTCAGGGACATACAGGCACTTTACGTATTCAAAATTGTAATGAAAGAATATGAGAGGAGTGTTTACTTCCTCGTTGTGACTTTAGAACATTATTTGAAATTGCTAGAAGAGCAAGTTACGAGGCTCTTTCTGCGTGGACCAGTTCACAAAGAAACCTTAACAATGCCCTCACAATTCGGTTCTGGGGTTAAACACTCCAACTCTAGCCTAGTTTCACCATACCTGCTATTCAACAAGCGCTCTGTTACGTACGATACTATGTTAAATAGGATGCTATTTCAGTCTTTTTACTACGTGGTTATTGAAAGTGAAATTTTAAAACATGTTCTAACTGATAAAGACTTGCTAAAAAGAGTCAATGCATTGCAAAGTCGTGCTTTAAAACTCATTGAAGGATATCACCTCTGGGAATTCTTTTGTGAAGCCCCCCAAAACCTAGTGTTAATTCAAGAACGCCTTACTACACAGCAGAACCCCCATTATGCAGAAGTCTTCAGAGTCTACCGGGAGCTTGTAAAGATAGTATTTTCCAAGACGATTCTCAAAAACATCGAAGAGGGTATCCAATACCCATTATTAAACTTTGCAACGATTTATGAAACATGGGCAGTTTGGAGGATTATTAAAGGCCTCATAGAACGAGGTTTCAAAATCTCAGATGAAGGGATAGTTCTAAATGACCAGGAAAAGTTCAACAGAAGGACTAAGGCAATATTTAGATTGGAACAGGGAGACTTAATAATAACGGTTGTTTGGGAGTTGAAATTTAAACCTGAAACAGACTCTCTTTACATGGGGAGCCTGATGAAGCTTATCAGATATGTTAATAAAATCCCAATCAAGCCAGATTTAGTGATTTTAGTTTCTAAGAAGGGGGATAACACTCCCAAAAAGGTTCTGTTAGGAGATGTAAAGTTTAGAATTGACAAGAATAACCGCCTTCCACCGCTAGAAACATTGTATAAAGTTCTGGGATATGTCGTTGACTTAGGAAATTTTGACCATTTTAAAGGAGCTTCTATTGAAGGAATGTTAATCTATCCGGGCAGAATTGAAATGCTCAAAATACCAATAATCAAGCCAGAAAAGGGCAAAGATGTGCTTTATGTAAATTTGTTGCCACTGAATAGTGAATCATTTGAAATCAACATTGTAAAGCTTCTTGAATAGTGAGTATACCCACCCCCGCAAACCCCCTTAAAACGCAAACTCCTCCACTCTGAATTCGTCCAACACCCTCTCGAAGTCATTCTCGGGGGCGTAGACGAAGCCACATTTGGGACACTTCAAAACGCCGTTCTCCTCGCTCAGCGGGGAGAAACAGACCGGACAGCGGTACTCCTCTCGCTTCAAAGAGTCATAAACCTCATCCCTCATGACGAGCAGGTTGAGCTCGCTCTCCCAGTCCTCGTGGAGCATGCCCCAGTAGGGTGTCTCGACTGGATAGAAGTCCTCAAGGATCAAGGCCCTAATCCCTATCCCCCTCACCCCAGGCGGGATCTTGCCGGCGGGTTCTATGCTGACAACATACTGGTCGTAGAACTCTATGTGCTCCGTCCTGACGGTTAAACCACGGGAGAGCTTTGAGCGGAGGGGGACGAGCTGGAGGAAGAGGCTTTCCCTCTCGACGTCCCAGCTCGCGCTTATTGAAACGCCCTTCTTCGTGAAGAACTGAGTGATGTAACGATCGTCTCTCTCCTCCCCTACCAAGGAGAACCCAAGCTTCCTCATGGCTCTTCCGAGAAAGTTCGGCCTGGGGAGCTTCTGGTAGTTAATCAGGTACTCCCCAATCCACCCCGCCAATGGCATGGAGTACCCTATGAAAGCCTGCCTCTCGACGCGCAGGTATGCGATGCTGGGGAGGAGTTTGAACTGGTCGAGCATCAAAGAAAGAGCGACGTAATGATATATATGATTAACGGAAAATCGGAAAATCAAGAGCCGAAAAACTTGTCGAGACTTATACCCTTTCTCTTCTTCTTGGCCTTCGCCGTCTCTTTCTTGACATCCTTCGCAAGACTTTCAGAGGGCTTTTTCCCGGCCCGGACAGGTTTCTCTTTCTTCCCAGCGCTTGTACCGGACTTCTTCGTCGTCCCATTCTTCCCATTGAAGAAATCGAGGTAGCCGTTCTTGCCGTTGGACGTGCCCGTGCGCTCCTTAATCATCCTCTCGCAGACGTCCGCCGAGAAGCCAAGCAGAGTCCTCTGCTTTTCCGGCAAAACGGTCTCAAAGAGCGTCTTTATGTCCTTCTCCGTCAGGCAAATCCTCTGCCTCGTGTAGTCCTTGACTTTATATCGGGTAACCAGCATCTTCGCAGTGGGCAGGTACTTCTCGACCGCGCCTTTACTCACCGTCAGGACGATTTTACCGCCGCACTTGGGACAGCGGCCGGTAAGTGGGGGCCTTCTATATTTGGTGTTGCACTTCACACAGCGGAACTCCTGCCTCGTGAAGCTCCTCAGGTTGCCCCTTAGGTCGGGAATCAGGTGGGAATTGAGTATCGTCTCAGCCAC
>Ga0256838_1000807_pt1 | contig 16680 bp, 19 predicted proteins | sample 4571419metaG_FD_185978 | JGI IMG/M metagenome (GOLD analysis project Ga0256838, IMG submission 185978) | Hydrothermal vent microbial communities from Guaymas Basin, Mexico - 4571-419 | ecosystem: Environmental > Aquatic > Marine > Hydrothermal vents | place: Mexico: Guaymas Basin | collected...
GAAGATGATGAACTTGTTGGTATGCTTTCAGAAAATAGCAAGCTTGATAAGAGAATATACATAATTACTCATTTCATGCATCCAAGAGAACTTACAGATGTTGCGAGAAAAGCCATAGATAAAGTTTTAAAGGCTGGAATTATAATGGCAAATCAAACTCCACTTATTGCAGGGATAAATGACAATCCAGAGACGCTACGAGATTTACTTAATGAGCTTGCGTTTGCAGGAGTTCCGCCTTATTACATCTTCCAATGTCGTCCAACTGTCGGTAACAAGACTTACTCTGTGCCGGTGGAACGTGCTTATAGAATAATAGAACAGGCTAAGAGTCAGGTGACAGGGTTAGCAAAGAGAGCTAAATATGCTATGTCTCATGCTACTGGAAAGATTGAGATAATTGGTTTAGATGATGAGTATATATACTTTAAGTATCACAGGGCAGCTCATGATGAGGATAGTGGTAAGTTTGTTATTGCCAAAAGGAATCCAGAAGGGTATTGGTTTGATGATTTTGAGGTTGTAAAAGAAATTAAGTTGGTGGATTTGTAATATAGTTTCGTCGTTGAGGTTTTCTTAATGTTGCTGGGGGGCTTTGGTGGCCCCCTTTTGTTTTATCTTGAGAAAAAGAAAATGGTTGCTGTATAATACAATTATCAAAGTTTATTTGAGTAGCTAATATGTGGAATAATGTGTAATTAATCTCTAAGGGTTATAAAAGGAGGGATTTGCCATGGCAGTGCCAAAAAGGCATAAGTCAACAGCTCGTCGTAGAATGAGAGAGGCTATGTGGAGAAGAAGACTTAGAATTCCTAATTTGGTAAAGTGTTCAAATCCTGCATGTGGCCAGCTCATAAGGGCACATCGTGTATGTCCTTACTGTGGGTGGTACAAGGGTAAGCAGGTTTTAGAAGCAGAGGCTAAGGGAGAAGTCAACGTATAAGCTCACGTTTTGTAAGTGAGGTAATGCGATGGGAAATAGTGAGGTTACAGCTGTAGTTGATGCTATGGGAGGAGACAGAGCACCTGAAGAGATTGTGAAGGGTGCTCTGCTTTTTTTAAAAAGAAATAAAGGACTAAAAGGGTCTGTAAGGGTTGTATTAGTTGGGGATAGAGAAAAGATTGAGTCTATATGTGGTGATTGTGCAGGAATTGAAATAATTCATACTGATAAATGGTTGGGGATGCATGAAAAATGGAATAGGCGTGATAGAGAGAATTCTTTAGCAGTCTCGATGGATATTGTGAAGCAGCGGGAGAATGCTTTTTTAATTTCTGCAGGTAATACAGGAGCTGTTACCGAAGGTTCATTTTTTACTTACAGAATGATTGAGGGGGTTAAAAGGCCTGCAATACCTACTATAATTCCAAGGTTTTACAAGAAAGAAGAGCCATTTGTGTTGTTAGATGCTGGAGCAAATGCTGATTGCAAACCAGAGTTTTTAAAGCAATTTGCAATAATGGGGGCTGCTTATTATACTGCTTTGTTTGGTAAAGCACGTCCTAAAGTAGCGTTATTAAATATTGGTGAAGAGAATATAAAGGGAAATGCACTTGTGAAGGAAACGGATAAATTGATGAAGGATCACTCCAGTGATTTGTATGAGTATGTTGGATACATAGAGGGGCATACGATGTTTTCTGAAGATGTTGATGTTGTTGTAGCAGATGGATTTGTAGGAAATATCGTTTTGAAGAGTTTGGAGGGATTAGCTAAAGAGTTGTTGGGACTTATTAAGGATTCTGTATTTATGAAGTTAGGAGTATTTTTAAGTGGGTTGTATAAAAAGCTAAAATATGCAGATTATCGTGAATGGGGAGGAGCTCCACTGTTAGGAGTGAAAAGACTTGTGATTATTGCTCATGGGAGTTCGGATGCCAAGGCTATAGCTAATGGTATTGATGTTGGTGTAAGGCTCACAGAGAGAGGGCTTATAGGTAGGATAAAAAGTATGATAGCAGAGGATTGATAATGTGGTGAATCAGCGTTGAAAATTTTCTCTGACGTTGTCAAGATTTAAATTTTTAATATACTCATTGTAAGAAGTGTGCATTTAGATGTTAAATGAGTTATAGGTGTGAGGAGGCGAATGATATGTTTATTCCCATGAAGATTGCAGGATTAGGAATGGCTTTAGGGGATAAGGTTATAGACAATGACTGGTTTGTAAAAGAATTGGGACTGGATACATCAGATGAATGGATAACTGAGAGGACTGGAATTAAAAAGAGGTACTTTCTTTCTGATCCAGATAAGGCTTTATCTTACATTGGTGCGAAGTCTGCACGGCAAGCTTTGGAAATGGCGGGGGTGAAGCCTGAGGATGTTGATTTAGTAATATGTGCTACTTTCACTCCCGATTATCAAATGCCTGCGACAGCGTGTTTGATAAAAGAAGAAATAGGTGCTAAAAATGCTGGAGCTTACGATATGCAGATTGCATGTAGTGGTTTTGTTTATGCGCTTATTAATGCTGCTTCTATGGTTGCGAGCGGTATGTTCAAGAACGTCTTGATAGTAGCCGGAGATGTGATTTCACGTTTTTTGGATTTTGAAGATAGAGGAACCTGTATCCTCTTTGGAGATGGAGCAGGAGCTGCTCTTATTACACAAGCTGAGAATGGAGAAGGAATATTTGCTGTTGAGGTTGGAGCAGATGGGAGTGCACCTGAGAAACTTTTGATTCCTGCAGGTGGAAGTGCGCGTCCTGCAAGTGAGGAAACGGTTAAGAATAAGGAGCACTATCTGCGTATGAATGGGCGTGAAATTTTCAGGTTTTCTGTGAATGTTGTTCCTCAAACTATGAAATTACTCCTTGAAAAAAGTGGACTTTCTAAAGAGGAGGTTGATCTTTGGATTCTTCATCAGGCAAATATTAGAATAATAGAAGCTGCTGCAAAGCGCATGGGAGTTCCAATGAGTAAGATGTACAACACTATAGCTGAATATGGGAATATTAGTGCTGGAACTATTCCTATTACGATGTATGAGGCTTACAAAAACAATGTCTTAAAAAGAGGATCCATTCTTGGTCTTATAGGGTTTGGTGGAGGGTTAAGTTGGGGTGGTTTGATATTGAGATTTTAATTCTACAAATCGCAGTGAATTTTATGAAAAAAATGCAAGGGGTGCTGTGAATGAGTGTTTTGAAGTTTGTAAAGCGTCATATCAGGAACATGACGAATCAATTGGAGTGGGCAAGTGAAGAGGCGGATAGGACAGGAAACTATCCGGCGGAGGTTTTTGATCTTTTAAAAAAGAGTGGAATGTTTGCACTTCTCGCTCCCGAAAAAAGTGCTGGTGCTGGTTTGAGTTTTTCTGAATGGGTAGAAGTAGTTCGTGATGTTTCTTACTATTGCCCTTCAGCTGGAGCAATGGTTGCAGCTTTTAATGGGTTGGTTTTATTTCCCCTTGTTAGATTTGGTATGGGGAAGTTTGATGATTTGGTAAAGAGGATAGCCTCTGGTGAGATAACGGGGGCATTTTCAATAACCGAAAGAGATGCTGGTAGTGATGTAAGTTCTATAAAGACTGCCTTAATTGATGATCAGAAGGGATGGCGGATAAAAGGCTACAAGGTATTTGTATCGGGAGGTAGTATAGCTGATTTCATAATAGCTTTTGCTAAGCACACGCGAAATGGAGAACTTACAAATAGAATAAGTGCGGTTGTTGTGCCGCGAGAAGCTTTCAAAGTTGTGCGTGATGAGGAAAAGATGGGTCTGAAGGGAACCTATACTTCAGAGGTTATCATAGATGGTTGGATTTCCAAGGATAATATCCTATTCAGGCCTCAGCTTGGATTCAAAGTGATAGCTGACACTTTGGATGTTGGAAGAGTTGGAATTGCAGCACAAGCAGTTGGTATAGCACAAAGAGCTTTGGATGAGGCGAAACGTTATATGAATGAAAGGACTCAATTTAATCAGAAATTACGTGAATTTCAGGGATTGCAGTGGTACATAGCAGATATGGCTACTGAGCTTGAGGCTGCATGGCAGTTAACCTTGAAGGCTGCTGCAGAACTTGCAAAGCCGGGAGGCCGTCCGACACGTTACGCTTCCATGGCAAAGTATAAGGCTGCAGAGGTTGCAAATTTTGTGGTAGATAAGGCGTTGCAAATATTTGGTGGTTACGGTTATGTTAAAGGAGCTGTAGTAGAAAGGTTATACAGAGATGTTAGAGTGTTGCGTATCTATGAGGGGACTAGTGAGATTCAGAAGTTGGTTGTATTTCAGGAGGAGATGAAAGGAATATGAGTAGTGTGAAAAATGATTGGAAGATTGCCTGTTTTCCTGATATAGGAGCAAGGACAGATGTAGTTAATTGGGCAAGAAGGCACTTTCCAAAGGCTCACATAGTTTCGTTTTGGTTGAGAAATCCTGTTGATGCTGATAGTGATGAGGTGTACAAGCTTGAGGTAAGTAATACCTCTCCGTTTGAATTTGGAAAGCTTTTAGCAGAGTTTACCAAAGCTGAAAATTATGACTTGTTTGTGTTTCCTGCAACTTATGAAGGAAAGGTGGCTGCAGGAGTTCTAGCAGCTGCATTGGGATTAGGAGCAGTGTCGGATGTTGAGTTTGTTAAAGAGGAGCTTTATTACAAAAGTGTTGCAGATAATTTAGTTGGTATGAAGATTTTGTCAAGTAGAGCAGTGATTACGGTATCAGGATGGCTTGAGCTTGTTAAAGAGGCTTCTGGTGATTTCTCAACTAAGGTGCTTGAGGTTAAGGAAGATGTGTTGAATAGAGAATTTCAAAAGATAAAAGGAAAGGGAAGGCTGATAATAGGAATAGGTGGAGGAGTTTCGAAGAGTGCTATGCCCCTTGTTTTGCGTTTAGCAGAGTTGTTAGGGGCGGATATTGTGGGAACGCGAGTTGCTTTTGACAGAGGTTTAATAGATAAATCTCGGTATGTAGGGCAAACTGGTATAAGTATAAACGGTGATATATACCTTGCACTTGGAATTTCTGGAGCTGCTCAGCATATGATAGGTGTTCCAAAGAGAATGAAGATTATTGCAGTAAATGTGGATGAGAAGGCTCCAATTGCTGCACTTAGTGACTACTTTGTTAAGGAGAGGGCAGAGGATTTTGTGAGAGCTATGGTGGATATGCTTGAGGGGAAAGCGTGAGGAGGGATAGAGTATGCTTTTCATGTTTCCAGGTCAAGGAAGTCAATATGTAGGAATGGGCAAGAATTTATATGAAAACTTTGATGTGGCCAAGAAAATGATGGATAGCGCTAATGAAATTTTAGGGTTTGACATTGTAAAGCTCATGTTTGAAGGGCCTGAGGAAGAGTTGAAAAAGACTTTGAATACTCAGCCTGCAATATTTTTAGTGTCAGTAGTTGCTGATGCTGTATTGAAAGAGAAAGGCTATGAGCCGACCGTGGTTGCAGGTCACAGCGTAGGAGAGTATGCAGCTCTTTGTTCAGCGGGGGTTGTTAGTTTTGAAGATGGGTTGAGATTGGTTAGAAAGAGAGGAGAGTTTATGTATGAAGTGAAAGGTGGAGCAATGCTTGCAGTAGTGGGACTTTCAAAGGATATGATAGAAGAGGCTTGTGCAGGTAAAGATGCGTGGATTTCTTTATTTAACACTGATACTCAAATTGTATGTTCAGGTACAGAAGAGGCTATAGATCAGCTTTATGCTGAATTGAGTAATAAGGCCAAGGAGGCAGGAATTAGAAGGTGTAAGTTGGTTAAGTTGAAGGTAAGCGGACCTTTTCACTGTCCGCTTATGAAAAAGCCTGCTGAGAAGTTGGCTAGTGAAATTGAAAAAGTTGAGTTCAAAGAGCCTAAAGTTGATGTTGTGCCAAATGTTACTGCTAAACCAACCCGTGATGTTGATGTATTGAAGAAAGCGCTGATTGATCAGATGATAGAACCTGTTAGATGGTGGGAGAGCGTTATGGTTATAAAGGAAAGTGGAGTGGATAAAGCCTTTGAGGTTGGGCCAGGAAAAGTTTTGAAGGGGATGGTAAGACGCCTGTTTAAAGAGGTTGTATCGTTCCCAGATGATGGAATAGACAAAGTTTAATGGAGGGGTTATTATGGACAAGTGGGTAGTTGTAACAGGAGCAGGTAGGGGAATTGGGCTTGCTATAGCTCGTGAACTTAAAAATGCAGGATACAAAGTTGCGGGATTTTCGCGCTCTACGGATCCTGCAGAAGGAGTATTTGATTACTACGATAAGCTTGATGTATCAGATTTTGAGGCTGTTAAGAATTTTGCTTCTAAGATAGAGGGTGAAGTTTGGGCAATTGTGAATAACGCAGGAATTACAAAAGATGCGTTGTTTGCTCGAATGACAGAAGAGGACTTCGACAAAGTTATAGCTGTTAATTTGAAAGGGGTTTTTAACGTCTGCAAGGCTTTTGAGGCAAAACTCAGGAAAAGTAAGGGAGTCATTGTTAACATAACTTCTATTTCTGGGCTATACGGTAATGTTGGACAGGCAAACTATGCTGCTAGTAAGTCAGCTTTGATAGGTTTTACCTACACGCTTGCTAAGGAATATGGCCGTTATGGGGTGAGAGCTGTAGCTGTTGCCCCAGGTTTGATTGAGACAGATATGAGTGCAAAGATTCCAGAGAAGATAAAGGAACAGATGAAGTCCATGATACCGCTTAAGCGCTTTGGAAAGGTAGAGGAAGTGGCCAAGTTGGTTAGATTTCTCATATCTGAGGATGCTTCTTACATAACAGGAACCTGCATAGAGGTTGCAGGAGGGTTCAGATTTTAGTTAATCTTATTGTGTCAGGTTTTATGCATCAACTTTTTAAAAGGGAGGGATAGAAAATGACTCGTGAAGAAGTGTTTTCAAAGGTAAAGGATTTGCTTGCTCAGTCAATAGGAGAGGATAAAGCAGATTCCATTACAGAGGATGCTCTCTTGATGGATGATCTTGGACTTGATTCTCTCGAAACTATGGATTTGATTATGAATCTTGAGAGTGAGTTTGGAATTTCCATTCCTGATGAGGATATTGAGAAAATTAAAACTGTGGGAGATGTTGTGAACTACATAATGGAGAAAATATAAGTGTTGTTTAATTAAAAACGCGGGCAGGTGCTTCTTGTGAAGTGCCTGCTCGTTTGTTGATTATACTCAATAAATGATTGAGGGGTGGTTGAGTTGAAAAGGGTTGTCGTTACGGGTATTGGATTGGTGACGCCTATTGGTTTGACAAAAGAGTTCAGAAATGGGATTTTTGAAGGAAAAAACGGAGCAGACTTAATAACTCGATTTGATGCTAGTGATGTTGGTAGTAAAGTTGCAGCAGAAGTCAAGGATTTTGATCCTACGCCATGGATAGATAAAAAAGACTTGAAGCGTATGGATCTTGCTACTCAGTATGCTGTTGTAGCAGCGGCGCAAGCAATGGAAGATGCTGAATTGGAAGGAAAATTTGATCCAGAAAGAGCTGGGGTTATTGTTGGCTCCGGAATTGGTGGAATTGGTACAGTTGTTGAGCAAACACTAATTTGTGAGCAGCGTGGTGCCCGCCGTGTTTCACCGTTTATGATCCCAATGCTCATAGTAAACATACCTGCTGCAACTATTGCGATACGTTGGGGATTTGAGGGGGTTAATTTTGCAGTTGTTACAGCTTGCGCAAGTGCGGCTCACTCAATTGGGGAGGCTTTCTGGAAGATAAGGAGTGGCCAACTTGATGTAGCTTTGGCTGGTGGAACTGAAGCAGCAATAATTAAGGTGGCTGTTGCAGGATTTTCTAACATGAGGGCACTTACTACCCGTAACGATGATCCAGAGCATGCTTCTCGTCCGTTTGATAAAAATAGAGACGGCTTCTTGATGGGAGAAGGGGCAGGAATTTTGGTGCTTGAGGAACTTGAACATGCTAAAAAGAGGGGCGCCAAAATTTATGCAGAAATTGTGGGATACGGTGCAAATGATGATGCGTATCACATGACAGCCCCGCATCCAGAGGCAAAGGGAATGGCCAAGTGTATGGAATTGGCCTTGAAAGATGCAGGAATTAAACCAGAGGATATAGGTTATATCAACGCCCATGGAACAAGTACTCCTCTTAATGATAAAACCGAAACTCTGGCGATAAAGAAGGTATTTGGAGATCATGCTTACAAACTGAAGGTAAGCAGCACAAAGTCAATGATAGGTCACCTCTTGGGGGCAACTGGAGCTGTAGAAGCAGCAGCTGTTGTGTATTGTTTGCAGGAACAAAAAGTGCATCCAACGATAAATTACGAGGAGCCAGATCCAGATTGTGATTTGGATTACACTCCTAACAAAGCAGTGGAGTGGGAGTTTGAGTACGCACTTTCAAATTCTTTTGGATTTGGAGGACACAACGCATCGCTGGTGTTCAGAAAATGGAGCGAGTAGATTATTCTCTTATAGAAAAAAAGGCGCATGTAGCGCTTAGGGATGTAAAAAAGACTGTCCGAATGTTGGTGCACTACTTTAACAATGCTGGTAAGCTAGAGTGGCGTACACATAAATCTATTGATGTAAAGTCAAACTATGAGGACCTGGAGTTTGTTGGAGATGCATTGATAAATTGGTTGGCAGCACGTTTTTTATTCACGCGTGGTGTAAAAATAGAGGGAATGTCGTCTGAGGGAAGTTTGACCTTTATAAGAAGGCGTTTGGTTGATGAAAAGGCTCTTGCTTACTTTGCGAAAGTTGTGGGGTTGGATAAATACATCCTGATTAACGATGCTAATTCTAAGACTCTTTCGGTATTGTCTGATGTAGCTGAAGCTTTCGCGGCCCAAGTTTGGTTTGAGTTTGGGGAGAAAAAGGTTGAGGAGATATTTACAGCTTATTGGTCAGTTGTTCTTGAGTTTGTAAATGAAAATACAGTTATTGATCCTAAGACTAGATTGAATAAGTATATTCAAAAGAACCACTTGAATATAGAGTATGTCTATACTACAAAGGAAAAAGAGCATGTATGTTTAATAAAGGTTGGCGGTATCCCCATAGCTTATGGAAAAGATTACGTAAAAAAAGAGGCAGCCCAGAAGGCGGCATTTGAGGTTGGCAAAATTTTAGGGATTTAATGTTTTGGGTTATGAGTAAGGATAAAGCGGCTAAATTTTATCCCCTAAAATCTAAAGTGAAGAGGGCAGTGGTGTTTCTGCCCTGCGCTGGTTGTAAAAAGTTGTGTTCTTTCTGTGATCAGCGCATTATAACTAATAGGACTTTTCCTGAATTAGGAACTATAGAGCAAGATTTAAAAGAACAGCTTTTTGGAATTTTGAAATGGTTGGAAAGGAAAATTGAGAAAATAACTTCGAAATTTGATTGCGAAATACAGAATTCATTGGCAGTTGAGATAGCTTTTTTTGGTGGGACTTTTACCTCACTTGATATAGAGTACCGTTACAAGCTTTTAAGTTTAGCACGTGATTTGGGAAGTGAGTTTAAAAGACTTATTCCAGAAAAATTTTCCTCAATTGTAAAATGGCGTGGAATACGATTTTCTACAAAGCCAGGAACTGTTAATAGATTGGAATTTGAAGATTGGAAAAAATTTGGTGTGTTTGCTGTAGAGCTTGGAGTTCAGACTACTGAGGATGAGGTTTTGGTTTTGCACGGCAGAGATTACACTTTGGAAAATGTTATTAAAGATAGCAGTGCTTTACGTGAAGCTGGTTTCAGAGTTGGCTGGCAGTTTTTGGTTGGACTTCCTGGACAGAAAAGAGGATTTTGGAGAAAAGCTTTTAGCAAGTTTATACCAGATGAAGTTAGAATTTATCCACTGGTTGTGATAATGGGGACGCTTTTGGACAGGTGGATAGAGAATGGAGAGCTTGAAAAAAAAGGGATAAAATTGTGGAATTTTGAAGATATTCTCGAGGAAGCGACAGATCTTTATGAGGAATGTTTGAAGAGAAAAGTAGAAGTTTTAAAAGTTGGTTTACATTACGAAAAGAGTTTAGCGGAGCGTGCAAGAGAATGGTACAATTGGGGTGATTTGGTGCGTTTGAACTATCTTAAGAGACGTTTCGAGAGGAATGAAGAATTAACACCTCAGGAGAAAAAAATTTTATCCACGGCCTACGGGGGAGCCTTTTTAAAAAGTGGGAGTGGTTTAAAAGATTGGCTACTGAGGAGGAGTAGCAAATGACGAGAGATAGGAGAAAGCATCTGGAAAAATCTTGCTTTTTAAAGAAGCTTTTTATAAAAAGATGCGGTTGGATTGAGAATGCTGAACTTGAGTTTGGGGCTTCACCTGGTCTTTATATTTTGTGGGGAGAGAGTGGAAGTGGGAAGAGTATGATTTTGGATTCGGTTGCTCTAGCGCATGGAGTTATTTTACAGAGGTATCGTGGAATGGAGTTTGATATTGAGGTGAATACAAAGTGTGCCTCAGGTAAAAATAAAGCTGATGCTTATGAAATTGCAATAAGGGGGAAGAGAGTGTTTAGTGGAAAGACATTAAGGAGTCAATATTTTATAAATGGAGAAAAAGTTAAGCAAAATATGGTTGAGAAGCTGTTTCGGGAAAATTTTGCCCATCAGGGACAGTTTTCTTTTGTAGAAATAAAAAATAATTTTAAGGAATTAATTTTGGATTACTCAGGTTTAAGGGAAGAGTATACTCAAATAGAAGAGTTGCGCTCCAAAATTGAATTTTTAAAGAGTGTGGATGTGGAAGCTTTAAAAAATAAGTTGGATGAAGTTGAATTTCAATTGTCCAGAGTTGATGAGGAAGTACTTGAGAAGAGTTGGGATGAGGTTGCTGACGAGGTTGCAAATCTTGAGGGAATAATAAGCGGTTATGAAAAGATTTTGAAATTTAGGGATAAGGCGATTGAGTTTTTAAACGTAATTTTTGGAATTGAATTTGAGGCTGTAGATGTTTTTAAAAGTCAAAATTTAATGGAGGCGTTTGTTAGTTTAAAAGAATCTTTGGAATTCTTTTTAGATGAAACTGATCGTAAATTGAGTGAGATTGAAGATGTTAAAGTGAGGATTGAGGAGGCAAGGAGGATACTCAGGTATATGGAGGATATTGCTTCAATTTGGCAAGTTGCACCATTTGAGCTGCAGAGCAGGTATGAAGAGCTGATTTTAAAGAAGAAAAAGTTAGAAAGGGATTTGGAGGTTGTTGAAAACGAGTTGGAAAATCTTAAATATTATGAAGATGAGTTTAGTAGAAGTTGTGCTGAGTTTGAAGGGAATCTTAAGGATAGTTTAAAAAAATTGAAATTGGAGTTAGAAAGTGCTAGTGAAAAGTTGGGATTAGGGTTTGAGATTGATGTTGAAGTATCTTCAGTTGTTCCTTTGGAGGTAAAATTGCTTTTCAGAGATGATAGAGGAGATAGGGATGTTGAAAAGCTGTCAGGTGGTGAAAGACAACGTTTAATGCTTGCTTTATCTTCTCTTTTAAAAGTCAATATTATGCTTTTAGATGAGCCAGCAGCAGGATTAGATGAAGAAAATGCTACCAAACTGGTTGAGTTTTTAAAAGAGAGTTCTAGGAATAAGCAGATAGTAGTTGTAACTCACAATAGAGTGATAAGAGATGCAGCAGACTGCGTTTTTGAAATAAAGCACGAGAATGGAAAGGTTCAGGTAAGAAGGGATAAATGTGAGTATTGATGATTTGAGTTGATTGGGTTTTAAAGGAGGAGATTAGTTGAAGTCATTTGTGGTTTACTTTGTTGTTGCAGTAGGTGGTGCAATTGGGGCTGTACTTAGGTATTTTGTCTCTGGGATTTTCGCAAAGTGTTGTGGTTTTCTATTTCCGTGGGGAACGTTGGTTGTCAATTTGATGGGGGCTCTTTTCATAGGATTTATTTCAGGAATCAGTGAAGAGTTATTATTGAATCCCGAGTGGCGGCTTTTTTTAATGATAGGTTTATTAGGGGGATTTACTACATTTTCTACTTATGTTCTTGAAACTTACAATCTTTTTGTTGATGGGGAGAAGCGAGTAGCTGTGTATAACGTTTTGCTGAACAATTTTCTGGGAATGTTGATGCTTATATTGGGATTTGCAGCGTCTAGGATGATTTTGAGAAAATGAGAGAAAAGGTGGGCAAAGGTGTGTTTGGAGGGGAGAAAGCATGAGTAGTGATAATAAAATAACACTCCCTGAAGATGGAATGCTTCTTAGGATATTTATAGGCGGTTGGGATAGAAAGGATGGTAGGCCACTTTATGAGTACATCGTATTGAAAGCACGTGAGATGAAGTTGGCAGGGGCTACTGTCCTGCGGGGAGTTATGGGGTTTGGTGCCAATAGTCATCTTCACACTGCAAAAATATTACGGTTATCGGAAGATTTGCCTATAGTGATAGAAATGGTTGATACGGAGGAAAATATAAAAAGTTTTCTTCCATTTTTAGAAGAAGTTGTAGATGATGGATTGATTACTCTTGAACGTGTTAAGATTCTTCGCTACAAAGCAAAGAGGGGATAACTGTGAAGGGAGCTACTGAGACGGCGAAAATTATATTAGTCTCTTCTCTTAGAAAGTCGTATTTAATAGGTTCTGAAAAACTAGAGGTACTAAAGGGAGTTGACTTTGAAGTAAGAAGAGGAGAATTTGTATGCATAATGGGACCTTCAGGAAGTGGAAAATCAACCTTGATGCATCTTTTAGGCTGCCTTGATTCTCCTGACAGCGGTTCGTACATCCTTGATGGGGTAGAGGTGTCAACTCTTTCGGATTCGCAACTTGCCAGAGTTCGTAATCAGAAGATTGGATTTGTATTCCAAGCTTTTTTTCTAATTCCGTGGGCGACAGTTTATGAAAATGTTGAGCTTCCCTTGATTTATGCTGGTATTCCGTTTTACCGAAGAAGAAAAAAGGTATTGGCGGCTCTTGAATATGTGGATATGCAGCATCGTATTTGGCATAAACCTTCTCAACTTTCAGGAGGAGAGAGACAACGTGTGGCGATTGCAAGGGCAATAGTTAATGATCCAACTTTAATATTGGCAGATGAACCTACAGGGAATCTTGATACTAAAAGAAGTCAAATGGTTATGAATTTGTTTAAAAGGTTGAATAAGCAAGGAAAAACTGTTGTAATAGTGACTCATGACCCAGAGATTACTACTTGGGCAGAACGCGTGGTTTACGTACGAGATGGTGTCATAGAGAAGGAGGAAGTTTTGAAAAATGACAGCTTTGGTTCAAGCTTTTAAGAGCATAATGGCAAATAAGGTTAGGACATTTTTAACCAGTCTTGGAATAATAATTGGAACTTTTAGTTTATTTGTTCTGCTTGCAGTGGGAGAAGGGGCAGGAGAGGCTATGCAGGATACCATAAGAAGTTTGGGGAGTAATATCATAATGATTTTACCGGCTCCTGGAATGCGTTTTAGAGCAAGGAAAGTGCGTTTTGATGAGGAGGATTTTTTAGCATTGAAGGCTTTAGATGAGGCAAAGCAGGTTGTTGGGTATGCGGAGAAAACGGCCATAGTTGGTGTTGGAGGGCGAAAGTTTGCTTCACGTGTTAAGGGGATATACGGAGATTATTTCCGAGCGATGAATTTAAAACTTATAAAGGGACGATATCTTGATTATTTCGATTACAATTCCACAGATAGAGTTGTTGTTATAGGAAGTTTGCTTGCTAGGCGATTGTTTAAAGAAGAGGATCCAATTGGTAAGTTAATTGATATAGATGGGGTTAAGTTTGAAGTTGTCGGAGTTGTAGATAGAGAGTCTGCTACGTTTTCATTGGATAATAGCAGTTGTTTTGTGGGATTTAAGACTTTTGTAGCCGTATGGAAGATTCCTTTTTTCAATGTTTTTGTGTTGATTGCTAGAAATGAGGCAGATGTGGATGCTCTGCAGAATGAGGCAATACGTGCTCTTTATTCACGTTGGGGGGAAGATTTTATAGTTGAGTACGATGTTTTGAATCAACAAGAGTTGCTAAGTACTATGGAGAAAATTGGAGATATATTCAAGTTTTTCCTTGGAGTTGTGGCTTCAATCTCCCTTATTGTGGGTGGAATAGGAATAATGAACATAATGCTTGTCTCTGTTGCGGAGAGAACGCGTGAGATTGGGATAAGAAGGGCAATAGGAGCAACGAAGTTTAATATACTTGTAATGTTTATTTTGGAGGCAGTTGCTTTGTCTTTAGTTGGAGCTGTTGTAGGGTTGATTTTAGGTTGGTGGGCTGTAAAGTTTGTTGATAAACTAGGATATGCTGTATCTTATAATTGGGGACAGGTTATTGTTGCTACTTTGTTTCCAGTTGTAGTGGGAGTGGTGTTTGGATTTTTTCCTGCTTGGAGAGCAGCTTGTCTTAATGTGGTAGAGGCTTTGCGGTATGAATAGCAGCTTTGTTTTAATATAATAATTGAAGTTGATGTGTATTTTTTGATAAAGTTTTTAATAAGTGATTGTCTATATAAAGAAGAGGATGATAAAGAAAAGGATGATAAAGAAGAGGATGGGGGGGAAGAAGTAGATGAAGGATTCTAAGATTCTAATAGTTGACGATGCAGAGTTTATGCGCTTTACATTAAAAAGAATTCTCAATAAGCACGGTTTTAACAATATAGTTGAGGCTGGCGATGGTAAGGAAGCTGTGGAGGTTTACTTTAAAGAAAAGCCAGATCTTGTTACGATGGATATTACCATGCCGATAATGGATGGAATTGCTGCGACAAAAGAGATATGTTCTAAAGATCCAAATGCTCTAATAGTAATTGTTTCTGCAGCAGGACAGAAGGATAAGGTTTTAGAGGCAATAAAAGCTGGGGCCAAGTATTTCATCGTCAAACCTTTCAAAGAGGAATTTGTTATTGAGACTATCATGAAATTTTTAACTCAGAAAAAAGGCGGTTAGTTCTGTTTCCTCTATGTTTATTGATTGTAATTACACAATTTTATAAGGGGGAAATAAACTTATGGTTAGGTTTAGAGTTGATGCAGCAGATATTAAGAAAAATGTTGTTGATTTGTTGAAAATTATAAAGACTAGAAGCTTTCAACCAATTTTAGCAGCTGTATATTTTAAGGCTGCTGGAGATAAGCTTTTGATGGTTGGGGCAACTCAGGAAGCTCAACTTTATGTTGAGAGTGGCGCAGTTATTGAGGAAGAGGGTGAGTTCTTGCTTCCTGCAAAGATTGCTGCTGATATTTTTAAGGATGCAGAGGGAGAGGTTCACTTTGAAATAAGTGAGGGAAATGTCTTTATAAAGATGGAAAGCGTTGAGTACAAGTTGCGTGTTGTGCCGGCTGATGATTATCCTTACAAAGAAGTGCCAACATTTGAAGGTCGTTTGACGTTACCTTCAGAGGTAATGGATTTAATTGTAAAGAAGGTGGCGATAGCTGCGGCTACTGATCCTGTTGATATTATGAGTGGAGTGTTGCTTGAGTTTGAAGAGGGAAAAGTTACAGCGGTTGCTTCTGATAACTACAGACTTGCATGGTATGAGTTTGGCATAGATAATCAGTTGGTGGGTGAAAGATACATTGTTCCTCAGGCTGTCTTTGCGAGATTGGCAGACATATCTGATGAGGAGGTTTATTTAACCTTTTCTGAAGGAAAAGTTTTTGCTAAAGGTGATAGAGGGGCAGTTTTAATTTCGAATCTTTTGCAGGGGTCTTTTCCAAATTGGCGTCAAGTAATACCTCAGATGCATACGACGATGATTGAGTTTGAAAAGAGAGAGTTTCAACAGGCTTTGAAAAGAGTTGTTCCTATGGCAGAAGATAGACGCAGTGGTGTAAAGCTCAGTATATCCTCAGAGAAGATAGTGTTAGAAATAATGAATAGTCAGTTTGGAGAGGTAAAATCGAATGTACCTCTTTTGAGCTTTGAAGGAGAGGAAATGGAGATAACATTTGGAATAAATTACCTTGCCGCAGGTGTTGATGCTGCTGAAGAGGATACTGTGGTTTTGAAATTAGCTGGACCTATGAGTGCAGCCTATCTTTCAAGTGGGAAATTTAACTACATTTTAGTTCCAATGAGAGTTATATAAGTGCAGCTTTGGAGGTGTTTGATTTGAAGAATTGGTTTTGGATGATAGTTGGAGCAATTGGCGGCTTTTTAGCGGCTTCGTGGTTGAAAGGTAGAGAGATAGTGTCGTCGCAGGAGAAGAAGGCTGTACGTTTTTTCTACCATGATCCAAATGCTAAGAGTGTGGCAGTTGTTGGTGATTTCAATGGGTGGGATGAGACTAAGGATCAGATGTTTAATATGGGCGGAGGTCTGTGGGAAGCTGTCATATACTTGGAGCCCGGAGAGTATGAGTATAAGTTTGTAATTGATGGAGAAAAGTGGATTGAAGATCCAAATGCGAAGAAGTTTATAGATGATGGTAAGGGAAGAAGAAGTATCGTTACAGTTGAGTAAAGTTAGGTTACATAAATTTCCTGCTCTTGTAGATTACTATGTCTGGAGGGAGATATTTTCTCCTTTTGTATTTGGGCTCTTTTTTTTTCTGTTGATTTTTATGATTGATTTATTGATGAGTTTAATAGATGACTTTATAAGTAAAGGTGTTCCATTTTACGATGTTGTGAAATTTTTTTACTATGCAATTCCTGCTTTTCTAGTAGTGGTTATTCCTATGGCAGTTTTATTTGGAGTAATAGTTGGAGTTGGAAGACTGCATAGTGGCGGTGAGATTACCGCTATGGTTGCAGGAGGATTGAGCCATTTTAGGATATTTATGCCTATTTTGGTGTTTGCAGT
>Ga0256838_1000808_pt1 | contig 16672 bp, 13 predicted proteins | sample 4571419metaG_FD_185978 | JGI IMG/M metagenome (GOLD analysis project Ga0256838, IMG submission 185978) | Hydrothermal vent microbial communities from Guaymas Basin, Mexico - 4571-419 | ecosystem: Environmental > Aquatic > Marine > Hydrothermal vents | place: Mexico: Guaymas Basin | collected...
TTCAGGAAGACTATCATCAGGAACTCAACAATCTGGCGTTCAATAATAGATGAGAAATGTGAAATAAGGAACCTCGAGCTCAGGAAGAGCCTCGTGGGGGGTCATGCAAAGATACAGCGGGGTGAATAGTTTTATTCTTAATAACCGAGACCTTGCGCAATGTTTTTATTATTCTCCTGAGTATTAAGTCGGGGGAGTGCGACCGCATGAAAGGGAAAACTTTCGGGGATGTCCCTCTCAGAATTGGACAATTGAGGGGTGTTTTTGAAAGGCTTATTGAGCCAAAATTTGCAGTTCTGTTTCTATCGCTTGTGGCGTTTTTCATCAGGCTTATTCCCATGCGCTTCAAGTATCTCTTAGGTTACGACCCCTATTTTCACCTCGCATACATTAAATATGTCTTGGTTCACGAATGGGTGAACTTTTTTCCGTACGCGCGTGGCCCTTGGGGGATTCAAATCAGGCTCTTCCATCCACTCGGTCTCTGGATGGTTCCCATTTATTTGCATAAAGTCCTAAGCCCCCTGGGGGTGTCACTTTATGACGCCTTTCGTTTAACCCCTCCACTTTTTGGCGTTCTCACAGTGCTTGCTGTTTATCTTGCAGTTCTGAGGCTTTACGGCAGGAATGAGGCTTTCTTCTCAGCTTTTATACTCGCCGTTAGTTTCGGGCACGTCTCCCGCTCAATGGCGGGATATTATCGTGGAGATAACTATATGTTATTCTGGTACAGCATCGCTCTCCTTGGAACTGCACTGGGATTAACGTGGAAGCCGAGAAAATGGAAATATGAGAGACTTGTGTTTTATCTCATTCCGGGCCTTGCGACGGGCATCTCAGCGATTTTCTGGAGTGCATATTACCCAATTTTTGGGTTTGTCTTATCCGGTGCAATACTTCTTTCGATAGGTGCCTTTATCATTGAATACGATGAAAAAATGCTCGATGGTTTAGTCTTGACGGTATCAACTGCATTTGGAGCTGTTATGGCCAATTCTCTTGGCGGCTTTTTTGGCTATGGAATGCTTGGCTATGACCACTGGCTGGGCAAAAAGTTTGCCGAGGAGCTTGGTATTCAATTTGGCTATCTAAAGGATGCTTTTCTCATCTTATACCTGAAATATATAATTCCCATTTTAGTCCTCGTAGTCCTGTTTCTCTTTGCATTGGGTAGGTTCATCAAAACATTTAAAGATAGACTTGTTGTAGTAGGAATCTTTGTCCTGCTGTTTATAGGAGGTATTGGCTATTTCCATGCTTTCGTTCAGGAGCTCATTGGGAGGATATTCATCAATGCCCCTATAGTTGAGACCCAGAGAACTGGTATAAACGACCTGTGGAGCGCTTATGGTCCAGTTATCACTCTCGTCCCATTTTTCTTGCTGTCCTTCAGAAGGAAAAAACCTGGCGATTATTTAGTTCTTGGTCTTGCCATGGTTTCACTTCCAATGCTCCTTGTGTGGTCCCGTTTCCTCTTTATAGGCTCGGTGGCGGTATCAATTATGGCAGGTGTCGGACTTGTTAACCTCCGGGATTTTCTCAGAGCCAAGCTCAACACAAAAAAATGGGTGTCAGGGGTACTGATGTTTGTTCTTCTCCTGGTGCCCATTGTAACTGCATTTGAGGGCGTTCAGCATACACTCTCTGTAAGGCCGTTTATGAACGACAACTGGAAAGAGGCTCTCACTTATCTCGGCAACCACTCAGGCCTTAATGATGTTATCCTAACGTGGTGGGACGAAGGGCACTGGGTGACCTATTATGCCATGAGGGCACCCGTTGCTCAGGGAGGCCCGAGCAAATGGGTGGCCCGATACTACCTTGGTAATAAAACCGAGCTTGACCTGATGAAGCTTGGAGTTGATTACATCATAGTTTCCCTTGATGCCATAAGCAAATTCGGTTCAATTATCCAAACGGCAAATGCCTCGGGCTACGCTATGGTTCTTCTCTCTCCTGTCTCCTCAGGTGACTTGGACACGCTGGCCTTTTCCTCACCCGGCTACATAGTTCTGGTATCCCCCGAGCACCGCTGGGACGTAAGGGTTGGCATCGGGGATACATGGGGAGTTCCTCGGGGTGTCTTTGTAGAGATGGGCAGGACTCTGGCTGAAGTTCCTCTAAAAGATACTCCGACGATTGGGGCTTACGTTTACATAAACCTCAACTATGGTTACGCCGTCCTTATGAACGAGAAGGCGTTCAATACGCCCCTTGCCCGGCTGATGTTTACAAATAACTATTCCTCATCCTATAGGCTTGTCTATTCGGATGGTGGAATCGTTAAGGTCTTTCGTTTTGTTCATCCAAACGTTATCGTTGAAGCTGGGAATAATTCTGTTGTGCTAAGGTTTGAGAATGCATCTGGGACGAGCCTTGGCATTTACGGCTACTTGGACAACGGCACTCTCGTATTCAAGAAGTGGTACGATGTGCGGAACAAGAGTGAATTTGTCCTTCCCGAGAATCTTAACGGTAGCGTTGTAATCAGGTACACATACTCTACAAAGAAAATAGTGCTCGATAGGGGGGTTTTTAGACTGGAGGATATGAGGAACTTAGAGAAAAGAAGATAAAACTCCAAGGGACACTTAGCGCGACCGGTAACAGAACCGATAGGAGCGGAGCGCCGTGGACTTCATTAAGAGGGAATTACAAAACCTCAAAAGTCCTCTCTATAGGAACTCGGTTTACATATCTTTATCCTCTTTAACCACTGCCATAGCAGGATTTTTGTTCTGGGCAATCGCGGCCAGGCTTTACCCCGCCGAAGATGTTGGCGTTGCGAGTGCCGTTGTGTCGGCACTTAACTTGACCTTTAACCTCTCAATGCTGGGTATGAACTTCGCGATAATACGGTTTTATCCAGAATACAAAGAAAGGGCCGTTGGCAGTGCCCTTATAATCACAAGCATGGCAGGAGTAACCTTCTCAGTTGCCTACGGTTTAAGTATGCGAATTTAAAGCTGTTTTCTGATTATTTTTCTTGTTTCTCTTTTGATAGAATACGATGATAAATATCCAAACTCAAGTGAATACCTAGTTTTAACAACTTCTTGACCTCTATCCTGAACAACCAAATAATGGCAGAAATGGCAGTAACATTTACTATCACAAACAAATGGGGGGACAATGACAGGTATAGAGATCCCATTTGGGGGATTTCAATCAACAAAGATCCTGCGAGTTTTTTCAAGTCTATATTAATGTTCACGAATCTCTTTATATGTTTCATCCTTGCAATCCACATCGTGAAGTATGCCACAAATGTTGAAAACGCCGCCGCGTATATGCCCCATACTGGTATGAGTACAACGTTAATCGCAGCGTTTACAAATGCTGCAATTGAAGATGTCAACAATGCTCCCTTTGACTCCTTAGAAGCAATGTATGCTGTTCCACTAAACGATGCCAGCGCGGAGAACACAGTTCCAAAGAGCAAAAATGGTGCATATTTCCAGCTCTCATAAAATGACTCCGAGAACAGGATGCTTGATAAGGGTTTTAGTAATGGAAGGAGAATGGCCAGCGAAATCATTAGAAGCGCCAGATATACATTAAACACCTCTGTGTAGAATTTATCCCTGTCCTGTGATTTGTATGACTCAACTGCGGATATCTGCCACGCTTGGTAAAATATCGTGGTAGGAATACGTAGGATTTGTGGTATTTTGTATGAGACGGCGTAGATACCAACCGCGTCCATTCCAAGGAAATATGCCAGCAGATACCTATCTGAGACATTCACTACCCACCACATTACCATGTTGGGAACCAAGAATATCGAGTATCCAAGCATCTTTTTTGCAAGCTCCCTATCAACGGAGGGAGTCAAGTATTTGCCCACTCCACCTTTAAAAAACAGGAAAGCCCATTTGAACCCCCATGAGGTCAAAACTGCTATGAAGTAGCCCCTGACCCCTAAGTTTAATTTAACGAGACACACGATTGCAGTTACAGCCATTACAATAGATGCAAGAACATCGGCTGTGACCAGTACCTTAATCCTTTTTATACCCTTAACAAAAGCCGTCTGGATTCCGTTGAGAGCATTAAACAGGATAAGGAGGTACAGCATAATTGCAATGTCCTCAGACAAACGTTTCGTGACTATATATGCACTTATCAGCGAAAAAATAGCCGTTGAACCAATTGCCAAGAGGGTTGACGTTGAGATTATCTTCTGCTTATCTGCTTCGGGATCCATGACGAATCTAAAGACTGCATCTGAGACCTGAAGAGTTATTATCGGTATTACCAGAGATATTGTGGTATTTACTATATCCACCAGCCCGTACTCAGAAGGGGTTAAATATCTCGTGTATACCATAACCATAAAAAAGCCAATGATTGTAGAGCTTGCTTGACCTATAGAAAACAGAAATGTGTTTTTTGCGAGTGTTTTGTATTCTCTCAAATTCTCATCACCTTAGTATTCGTCTTATTATGCCCCCTATCATTCTGCGTATCCTGAAGGTAACCGGATTTGGGGGTCTGAAGTATTGTTTCATCAGTTCCCCAAACGATATCTCCTTCGCATCTTTCAATACCTGATCCCTGATTTCTGGAATTGGAAGAGAGCCAGTGGTAATACGGGGGTTATGTTGAGTTGCAGTTTTCATGTCGACTTCCACGAGCTCTATCCTGTTGAGTTCTTTCAGTGTTTCGAGCAAACGTAGTCCTTTTGGCGTGTTCGCTATAATTACCGAGACACCCCGCTTGTCTCTCAGTTCTTTGGGCACTCCCCAGAAATCACCGAGGGTTATGTCTTCATACCTCGGAATGGTGCTGAATTGGCAGTGGTAGCAGGAGTGACGGAGGTACAGGTTTTGTAGGTATCCACGATAGAAGGGGTTGAGTAAATAATGTTCCTGTACTCTGGTTCCGTCATTGAGCTTAAGGACAACCTGATAATTTTCCCACCCTTTTTGTTTGTTCCTAAACTCAATTCCAACGACTTTTTTCTGGTACTTCTCCTCAGCCCATTCTAGATACTTCCTAAAAATTAGAGTGGACGGTACTCCGTGGCACACCACACCGACGGTTATCACTTTGTCCTTATTCTTCGAGTACTTCAAGAAAGTGTTTAGTCCGGCGATTTGGCAGGGAGTTCCCGAGAACAGGACGGGTTTTCCCTTTCGCAGTTCAGAAAGGGCCTCTTTGTAGGCCATCCCCACATTACTCTGAACGTATTTAGAGCCCATCAAGCGTGGGAGTTCATCAACATCTGTGACCTTAATATGAATCGGCAACAAGTTCTCGTCCCAAGCTACTCCAAAAACTACCCCTTCGTTTTCTAGAATGTATCTGGCAAGCTCTGGAAATATGCCTCCAGAGGAGCTTTTAATTCTGACTCTCTCATCTAAACTCCAACCGGCGAAGAACTTTGGCTCAAACTTCTCACTAAATCTTATGGGTGTTATTACTGGACAAAACTTTTGGCACACTCCACAATACGTGCAATTCTCGTTGATATACGGGTAATAAAACCCCTCCTCGTTCTCAACCATCTCTATTGCATTGTATGGGCATGAGTTATAGCAGGCAAAGCATCCCGTACAATTCTCAGTTCCAATTACCTCGATTGCAGGTTTCATGCTTGGACCTCCCTGAGAACTTTTTTTAGATACTTAATTGAGCGTTTTTTGTGGAAATTCAACTTTTGATTAATATCTCTCCAATCTATGTTCTCGAAATCTGAAAATGTTATCATTGCAGGATCATCAAGAAGCCTATCTCCTGCACCAATTAAATCCAAATAGTCCCGAATTCTTGTGACGGGAGCGTAAGGTTCAGGGTTGATGGAAACAAATGGTTTTTGGAATATTGTCGAAAATACTGTTCCATGAAAAGAAGAGGTAACCACGAATTTTGCACCATTCATCAGCCATATGAACTCCCGAGGACCATAGGGATAAAACGTTTCAACTCCTTTAATCCTCTGGAATAGGGAATGGGAATATGTCAAAACCTTGAGATGGTGTTTTTTAGCAAATTTGATCACAGGGGATAGTATTTCATTTGAACGGTAGAGGTCATAAACTAAAATGTACGAACCTTGCGGTATTTTTTGAGGGGGGTTCGCAATCTTCATCCACTCCTCTCTAGAAAGAAGAGCAGTGGGGTCCAGAACAATTTCGACATCTAATGTTGGGAGGACATCTAGCAAGTATTTAGCGGAACTTCTTTCCCGAACTGAAATAAAGTCAAACTCTGTTAGGTATCTCTTATAAATCGATCTTAGATGATGGGGTATTGGATCTCCGACACTCGCGGCATAGGATGCCTTGTAACTATTATGCGTAAAACCTAGTAAGAATACCTTCAACCTGTCAGTGTCATTGTATCGTGGAGACCAGACGACATCTGACCCTACGATAAATGTATATCCCGTGGAATTTTGATAATGCTTTTCGAGTTTTTTGATATCACTAAAGGTTTCTGATGTAAACTTTAAATAGTTCTGTTTGAACTTAGTTGTTGCTATTAATCTTGCTTTATGAAAATAGCGATGTTCAATTTTTTGCATACCATATTTTGGAACATTTAATATTGTAGAAATTAACAATTTTTGATTTTTAATCATATCTTTCATTAGTTCTAGTCTATTATATGAGACATTGGGGGTATAGTCGATAAATTTGGATGGCCTCCCTAATTCTTTAAGAGTCTCCTGCAACGCATAAGCTTGAAGGATTCCTCCAAGATTATAACTAAATTTCCTCCCAACTAGGGTTAGAAGCAAAACTTCCGTACTGCCCATCTTTTCACCCCGATGTTTTTAGTATTGATACAATGCTATTGTCATAGATCCTGCAACAATTCGTTGACTTGTATTTTTGAATCTCTTTATGTCTACCGTAGTATTCTGAGGCATGCTCGAACTTAGGACTCATATAAACATAATCAGGAGTTCCAGAGTACAGCATGATTTTCCTCGGGTAACTATATTTAATTAGGTTAGTTGGATATTCTGAAGGGTACAACTCTCTGGTGACAAATACGCGTGAATATGGTTTTAAATATTCATTCCCAAAATATCCTGCCACAATTAAATGTTTGTCCTCCACAAACAACTGTGGCCCTACGGTTAGGTTTGTTAAGGAGTTAAATGTATATGCCACTGGAGCCATTATCAAAATCACCATTAGAATATACCTTATGGCCTTTTTTGCTTTAAAGCTGGGTATATATCTCGAAAGCGGTATAAACACAACCTGAAACACCCTCTGCCCAAGGAAGGTTGTTATCAACCCAATCACGAACAGAATCCCACTTGACACCATCACGGAGACGTCGAACACGAGCTGGTGGGATAGCTTTCCTGAAGTGATGGCACGTTTTAACTCTAAAATAAATGAATACAAAATAATCCCTACCAACAGAATCAACATAATCCTCAGTATCAATGCCTGAGTCTCTACTATCCATTTAGGAACCAGCTCGTAGTGGGGGTGAGGGGTGTACTTTATTGGACCAAAAGCCCCGGATTTTCTGAAAAAGTTTGCAAACACCCACCAGGTCTCTCCTCTCGCCTCGCCCCACTGTTCAACAAACACCCGTAGGGGAATTGAAAGAAGGTTGTAAAACAGACACACGAACCCGAATCCCCAGATGGAGACCAATATCCCAATTGTCGAGTCCTTTATTCCCGACCGTTTAAGGATAACCCTGTTATACACTACAACTCCTAAGACAGGAAGGATATAAAACAGGAACATGAATGGATGGGTGAAAACCAGTGCGAACCAGAGAATCAGGATAAGGGCGAGAACCTTTAGTGGTTGCTCACCTTCTATGTAGTCAAAGGTTAATCTATAGAGATAGGGAAGGAAGGCAAGTGCAAGGGTCTGGGGGGCAACCTGGTCGTTGATAACGTAGAAGGAGAGCACAATATACGTCGCCAAGGATAGAATTGCGAATTTCATGTCCCTATCCTTCTTGTAGTAATACAGAATTAATCCAACATAAAAAGCTCCCAAAAACACGAACAGTCCAACCGTGTAGATGGAGATTTTGCCTATTCCCCCAATCAGCATCATGGATATTTCCAAGATGAATGAAACCGGATAAGATAGATACGAGAGCGAGTAGACTGAGAGGGCTTTATGTGTTATTCTTCCAGATGAAAGCAGGAACTCAATTAACCCAGATGGAATATCTGTTTGCTCATAGGGAACAACAAAATAAAGGTTCGTTATGTAAAATAAGGCCCCGTACATAAGCCCGATGATGACCAAGGGCCATTTGTCCCTTCGGTTTAGATTTAGGGAGGCAACGAGAAGGGAAGAGGATAAAATTAGTAATATCCAGTGAATAACAGGAACGGCTTTTAGTATGTTCGGGCCGTTGATTGAATACGAGAACTTGGGGAGATGTAGAATGTAGGTTAAGTCTATTAAAAATACCAGCAGGGACATTAAGGTTAAATTAATGAGTCTTTTCACCTTGAAGTACCTCCTTGGAATTTATCATATCCCCTTCGTAATATGGTATATGCTGCTGGTAATTTTGTTACTAATATTTTTCGGATGTATTCTATTATTGTGTTGTCAATTGAGTCCTGGATTAAGTAATAATACCTGTTGATTAGTTCTTTGCCCAGTTGGGGACTAGTAACGAGTACATCCTCGATCACCCACCTTATTCTTGTTCCAATATACACATTGAGATAAGGAATCAAGACTTCCATTCCTTTTCTCCTTAAAAACAAGCGCAGGGAATACTTAACATATAGAATGTCTCGTATAGTTTTACTTATTTTTTTAGAATTTACTCTCGAATGAGAATTGGGTCTCTGAACGTAAAAAACTAACGGCTGAGGGACGTATTTTATATATTCTGCAGAGGCTAATACTCTGAAGTTAAACTCTGGATCTTCAAGATATCTAATACCCTCAAGAAATTTTAACCTATGTGTTTTAAGTAATGCTCTCCTAATTATTAGGTTGCTACTTATTAACCGTATTTCTCCCATTAAAAATTGAATCAGGTTTTTTTCTGTATTTTTTTTAATGGCTGAGCCTCTATTAGAACATATTCTCTTAACTCTACCATTTGGAAATATCAAAGAAAAATCACTAAAGACTACATCATATCCCCTCTCTGCGACACTACACATTGTTTCTATAAATAACGGATGTATAAAATCGTCAGAGTCTAAAAACTGGATATATCGTCCTTTGGCATACTTTAGCCCTACGTTTCTAGCACCTGCAGGCCCTATATTTTCATCTAGGTTGATTAGTTTCCAATTAACTGACGAATTTTCTAGTATTTTTTCAACGATCTCACTGGTTCCATCGGTAGAATTATCATCTACAGCAATAATTTCGATTTTCCTTTTTGTTTTATTCTTTAGAATGGACTCTAAGGCCTTCGTTATATATTCCCTACTGTTATGCATAGGTATTATTATAGAGATATCAGTCATCCTGTATCACCAGTTCCCTATAAATAGTGAACACTTGTTTTGCAATCTTCTCCCACGTGAACTGCTCCGCGTACTTCATTATTTTCTCCCTGTCCCACTCCTTGTCGAGGGCTATTAAAATTTTCTTTGCCAGGCATTCAGGGTCTGCTGGAGGGCAGAGCAGACCGTAATCCTCGGAGGTTATTATCTCCGGGACGCCGCCAACGGCAGTCCCAACGAATGTCAAACCAACCCCCAAAGCCTCAAACATCACTGTGGGGTTCCCCTCGCTCAAACTCGGCAGGACAAAGAGGTCGGCGGCGTTCATCCAGAGAGGAATCTCGTCGTGGGGTTTAGCGCCAGCGAGGACTACATGATCTTGAACATTTAACTCATGAATTAGGCTCTCTATTTTTGGCCTCAGCCTGCCATCTCCAACTAACACAAGAAGTACATCGTTCTGTTTTTGAAGGACTTTTGAGAAGGCTTTTATTAAGAATTCATGTCCCTTAACAGGAGAATACATCTGAGCCACGTTTAGAATAATTTTTTTGTCTTTTGGAAGGTTGAGAGTCTCACGGGCAACGTTCTTAGGTATAACTCTAAATTTTTTCCCGTCAAATCCGTTGGGAATATAAAAAACAAGAGTTTCACCATTGGCAGTCTGTGAAATTAAATTAATGTCTCCTTTCCTAACTCTGATAATTGCATCTGCTTTTTTCCATACATTGAATATGAAATTATCCTTTTTTTCAATAAATCTCCTTAGTGTTTGAGAGGTATGCTCGGTGATAACCAGTGGGACATGATATTCTTCTTTTAGTTTAACTCCCAATGCCCCGCACGGCCAGGAATAGTGTGCATGGATAACGTCAAATTTAGCATCTTCCTTTCTGAGAAACCTCATCACAGCTCTGGTCTCTAAATATAACCACTCCCTCCTGAACCTATAAAACGTTACAGGGAATAGAGGATTCCAGTACTTAACAAAATACACATTAACGTTGTCCCCCATGGTATAGTTCTCGTAACGTATGTTTTTAACGCCATACTGATGTTCCCTGAACTTTTCTATTCCCCTCGGAATCGGAACTACAACGTTTATCTCATCCACGAGTTTGGCAAGTTCCTTTACCTGCTCCTTAACGAAAATTAAGCCAGTGTACTCATTGTTTTTCGTTGGGAAGTCGTTTGCTAACACTAAGACCCTCATATCTTGCTCACCTTTGATTCTACGATCCTCCACTTCTTCACCTTAGGAAGTTTATCTAAGTATTTTATTTTTATGTCAACCTCATTCCCTAATAGAAGCTTTAGTTCCTTTACGAGTAAGTTGATATCGGCTTCCTGTAGACTTTTTGTTGAGTATATCTCCACTACCAACTCATCGAGTTTAGTCTGTATAAAGTGCAGGTATTCGGGGATTGTGCTTATATAATGAAGAATCCTATGTTTGACGTAATGGTCGAATGCAACTCCGGAAATTGCTTTTCCTGAGGGAGTTATTACGATGTCATTGATACGTCCTTCGAGTGACTTAACTGTGATAAGACCTCTACCACAATTGCATTTAATACTCTCTGATTCTATTATATCGCCGACTACATAATTAATAAAGGGCATGGAGTAATTCCACAGACCCGTTCCAACGAGCCTTTCAAAGCCCCACTCATCTTCTATGAGCGTCATAATGCCAGTTTCCATAGTTTGATGATATGTCCCATACTCACATTGACCCATTGAAACAACGTATTCAGATTGGCTATACCAGTCAAAGATTTTAGTGTTGAATGTCATTTCAATTGTCTCGCGCATATATGATGGAAGCTGTTCGGAACTAGTTTGGATGACCCTTGGAGAAAATGTTAGGGCAAGATTTTCTTCTTCGATAGTTTTAGATACTATATACAGAACGTGGGGGTATCCTTTGATGAGTTCTGGCTTAAACTTATTTAGGACTTCTACCATTTTGATTATATGCTCTTTATCAAGAAGGTAAGAGTTGAATATCAACTCTTTGTATAAGCCATGCCATCTTGAGATCTTGTCTGACTTTCCGTATTCAAAAACAAAATCCCCTCTAAAAGTAGCGATTTTGACGTTGACATCTCTGATTCCTCCCCAGAATACCTGCCTCCACTGTGAAGCATACTCCCACTCTCTGTTCTGCTGGTCGAGGTAAAACTCCAAGGGTTTTCCAGTCGAACCCGATGTATAAGCTAACCCTGGCTTAAATTCCTTGTAATTTAAGGCTATTATGTCGGAGAAGTTACTTCTAATATCATCCTTTGTTAAAATTGGGAGTTTGTTTAGGTCTTCAATTTTCTTGATATCTGATGGATGAAGGTTTCTCTCTTTCATTATCCTGTGATAGTATGGAACATTCCGATAGGCATGCTCAATTAGCTTCCTGAGAGTTTTCTCCTGAAACTCAACGAGTTTATAATACTCCCACTTCTCGGACTCTCGTAAGAACTTGAGCTTTTCGTGAAATCCAGAGCCAAGCATGACTGATCGGGGTATTGGTTTTAGTGCAATATCGAATACCCTTTGCAACCAAGTAGGGCTGTTTTTGTACACTTTAAACCCCCAGGCGTATGGAATCCTCATCCGTGACCACCTTTAAGATAGTTGTTAGGGCAACCATCATCCACGCCTGCGCCCATCTCATGTATGGAATCTTGTTAACGAATCCTGGCCATATGTGGGCATAAAAATATCCAGCTGGGTCTTGCATATTTTTAATTGTCCATTCTGCTATCTTCCCGGCAAACTCTGAATACTTGGGATTTTTAAATGCTTTGTAAAGCTTTGAGAAGGTTATTATCCCCTGAGCTTGATTGTGGATATCAATCGGATACTTTATGGGATACCTGTAATAAGACCATCCTTCGGGAGAGAACTGGCGGTTCATATAAAAATCTACACCCTTTTCTATGGCTTTTGGAGTCCTATCCTTTAGAGTCTCCTCCGTAATGTAGGGCAAAAACGAAACGAGACCATCCAGTATGAACCCTTGATGGTAATCAATCTGCCAGTAATAAACCCCCGAGCCTGTATATAGAGAATATGGCCAAGCACCATCATCCCTTTGATGATTAATCAGGAGTTTTGTAACTTTCTCTCCAATATCTATGAGAGTACCATCAGGACTGTATTTTAAGAAAGAGGAGATGGTTTCAAGCGCCAGTGCCGAAACATTGAAGACTATTTTACCTTTCTCATTGGGGGTGTACTTGAAATAGATAGTATCATTGGAATTTTTCAAAAGCTCATCCAGCAGGAATCTCATCCCTTTGCGGGCAAGGTTGAGGTATTTCTTCATGCCCAAAATCTCATAAGCGACAAGGAATGACTTCAACGACTCAGTAACGCAGATTATATCCGGTAGTGAACGGGAGAGGTAATGTTTTGGGGCAATATAGGGAAAATAGTAACTTGCACAGGAGAATTTGTGGCCTTCGTTGCTGATGTTTTGTTCTTCCAGCTTTTTTAAAAGGAACTTTGCCTCTATTTTAAACTCCTCATGACCGGTTATGGAATACAAATACAGATACGCCCGAGAGAACAGAGCTAATGCCTTATTTGCACTCCCTTTTTGGATTCTAAAGAGGGGTCGTAGATTGAGGGGAGAGTACAGGTTCATCTGTATCATGGCTATGTTTAGCATTCTCTTGTCTGCAAACTTTCTGGAGATTTCGCCACTAAGCCCGTCGTAGGGATCCCACCCAATATATTTTTCCCTTTTCACCCACAGATACAATGAGTTCAATGAGTTCCAAAGCATCTGCGTGTTCATATCAATCCCCATAATATCCAATTGCCTTAGTTATATGATTAATTACCTGCCTCTTAACTTGCTCTGCTTTTTTAAACTCCCCCTGCCGTTTTTTATTCCAATTCTCGATAACGCACTCCACAATTTCCTCTGGCTCCCTTGAGTGGAGCATCTTACTCTTTTCAACCAAATCCCTGTCCACGGCGAGCAACTTCTCGCCGGGGAAGAACGACACAGAGGGCACACCCATAACAGCCGCCTCCCTCGCCATGGTTCCCGAGCCTGTAAGGGTTGCCTTTGAATGGTAGATCAGGTTCAACCCATCGAGAGCCCGTGGGGGGATGTAAACGTTGCTGAAACCGTTTGCTAATGCTCTTTCCTCTTCGTTTCTGGGGAGATACACGACGTTTATGCCATTCTTCTCAAAAAGTTTGAGTAACTCAGGAACCAGCGACTCCCCGTGGAGGACATAGAGGGAGGTCAGTGATTCGGGTCTTAACACTACGTATTCCTTAAAGGGGATGCCACTTTTCTCGATAAAGTTGGGGTCTGGAGTGAAGTCCGCTATGTATATGTGCTCTTTGTAGCCGGGGTACGTCATTACCCTGTCCCCAAAATAGCTCTTGAAGGTATTTTCCGCAACCTCCGGAACGAGAACGACGTCTGCCAGCTTCTTTATCCTCGACTCAATCCTCTGAAAGAGAGGCTTCTTTCCAATGAACTTAAGGTCATTGTCAAGCATAAGTATTATTTTCATTCCCCTAAGCCTTCCAGCGGGAATTGGCATGGCATTTTCAAAGCTCAGGAGGAGTTTTGCTCTGGGCGCTTTGTAAAGCAGTTTAAAGGTTCTTCCCGCGAATGACAGGGACTTCAGGAGAGGGTTGTATTTATCAGAGCCGAAAACCTCCCCATTGAGACCGTACATCCGTATCAGTTGTGCGGTTTCGCCCCGATTGAATCCCGTTACGTATATGGAATATCCCTTGAGATCTCTAATAATTGAAGCAATCACATGAACCTGTGGAGTATTCGCAACGTCAGCCCAGATGTCATAGGTTTTCCTTGCCATTTCCGAGCACCTTTATTTTAAAGCCTGCCTTGCGCCACTTCTTGTGGTCGAGGATGTTCCTACCATCAAAGACGCACCTGTTCCTCATTAGTTTCCCTATGCTCTCAGGGTCGAGGAACTTAAAAACATCGTGGTCGGTGATGACGACCAGACAATCGCTGTCCTTCACGGCCTCCTCAAGGCTTAAGAGAGGATATTCAAACTCCTTAACGAAGGGGTCATAAACTTTAACCCTGAACCCCGCGTTCTCTGCAAGTCTGATGAACCTAAGAGCTGGTGTTTCCCGGGCGTCGTCAACGTTTCCCTTGTATGCAACTCCAAGAACCGTGATTGTTGGATAGTCGATGCCATTTAGCATCTCTCTAACCCTGCGGAGGGTGTAGTTGGGCATTGTATCGTTGACGTGCCTCGCCAATGCTATTATTTTTCCATTGGCAGAATCCTGAATAACGAACCATGGGTCAATTGCTATGCAGTGACCACCAACACCGGGACCCGGTTTGTGAAGGTTAACCCTTGGGTGCTTGTTCGCAAGCTCTATGGCCTCCCAGATGTTAATTCTATACTCCTCGGCAATCTGGGCAAGTTCATTGACGAGAGCAATGTTCACATCGCGATATGTGTTTTCAATGAGCTTTACGAACTCCGCTGTGGTGGCGTCTGTTAGATAGATGTTGCCCTTAACAAAAGAGGAGTACAATTCCTTAGCCATTTTTGCGGATTCAGGAGTTATTCCACCAATTATTCTATCGTTGTGAATCATCTCGTGAATTGTCTTTCCTGGAATGGCGCGCTCCGGGCAGTGAACAACGTGGAAGTCAGTCCCTGCCTTTAGTCCGCTCTTTTCGAGTATTGGAATGAGAAGCCGTTCAGTCGTTCTGGGTGGAACCGTCGACTCAAGGATGACTAAATTACCCTTCCTGAGATGAGGCCATATCATTTCCGCGGCGGATTTGACGTATTTTAGGTCTGCTGCTTTGGTGTGCTCGTCAAGAGGAGTAGGCACTGCTATCAGAAAGACGTCCGACTCTTCAACTTGGGTACTTGCCCTGAAGTTGTTCTTGGCTTTTTCAAAAAGCTCTCCAAGGCCGGGTTCCTGAAAAGGAAGTTGCCCTGAGTTGAGCATCCTTACCTTTTGTTCATTGACGTCAATGCCAACGACCTCATAACCCGCCGATGCAAAAAGCAGAGCCGTGGGAAGACCAATGTATCCGAGACCAAGCACTGAGACTTTCATTTTCACTCACTCCCTCACTATTCTTGCCAGCACGTTCAACGTCAACCCAGCAACAAACAGCTGTATTCCGATTATCACGAATATGCCCGCACCAATTGCTTGGGTCAAATAAACGTGTCCACCCCTGTAATACGGCTCCAGAGCCCAGTATCCCAAAATCCCCGCTATGATGAAAGATATCAAGCTCAGGACTCCAAAGAGCAGTAGCGGTCGCTTATAACTAATCAAACTAACGATACCCGCCAAAACGCTGAGACCGTGGGAAACCGGGTGCTTCTTGTGCTTGTTGGGAACGTCGTAGCGGACGCTTATGGGGACCTCCATGAGCTTAATTCCCTTCTCGCTTGCCTCAACCACCATGGCAGTCTCTACGGAGTATCCATCGCTATTTAAGTTTAACCTCTTCAGGGCTTCAACGCTTATCGCTCTGAACCCACTCTGGGAATCTACCTCAACGTTTGATGCAATTTTTGTGCTTTTATTCAATACCCACAGGCCGAACCTTCTATACAAGGGGATTTCCTTTTTGCTTCCGTTTAAATACCTCGAGCCGATGACCAAATCGGCTTCTCCTTTGATTATCGGCTCTATGAGGAGGGGTATCTCGTCGGGGTTGTGCTGCCCATCTGCATCGATCGTTACAACGATATCGTACCCCTCGCTCATCGCGTATTCAAAGGCTGTTTTGAGTGCCTGACCTTTTCCCATATTCCTCTCGTGCCTTATGACAAGAGCCCCGGCTTCTCTAGCCACCTCGGATGTTCTGTCGTGACTACCGTCATCAACAACTAAAACGTCCCCATATTTCTTGGAAAGCACCACAACTGAACCAATCGTTAGCTCCTCGTTGTACGCTGGAATTACTATCAGCGTTTTGGCGCTCATATTTTAACACCATCACTTAGGGGTCTTGATGTGTATGACAGGTTATATCCTTTTAACTTTTTCTCGTGCTCTTATGTTTCTTATGGGCGGCAGATTATTCTATTAATTCTATACTGAAAATACCGAAAACTTTTTAAACCCTCGCTCGCCCTTAATCTCGGACACGCCCCGGTGGTGTAGCCCGGTCAATCATGCGGGACTCTCGATCCCGCGACCCGGGTTCAAATCCCGGCCGGGGCACCAGAATTCTCGCGGGCCCGTGGCTCAGCCTGGTCAGAGCGCCCGCCTGAT
>Ga0256838_1000809_pt1 | contig 16655 bp, 19 predicted proteins | sample 4571419metaG_FD_185978 | JGI IMG/M metagenome (GOLD analysis project Ga0256838, IMG submission 185978) | Hydrothermal vent microbial communities from Guaymas Basin, Mexico - 4571-419 | ecosystem: Environmental > Aquatic > Marine > Hydrothermal vents | place: Mexico: Guaymas Basin | collected...
AACTACTTTTCTCCTTCCGTAAACCTTCGTAATACCTTCAGCCTTTAAAAGGTTAAGGTCTCTTACTTTCTCCACCTTTCTCCTCAGGGAAGATTACGGTTTTAACTCTCCTCTTCTGACCAACTACTTCTACCCTTCCGCTCTTATAGGCAACAATTCTGTCTCCAACGAGAATGTTTTTCCCCTGCTTAAGCTTGGCGTTACCAATAAGAACTGCTTTCTCCTGAGCTGGGTAGTAAACCAACTGGTCACACCACCCCTCTCCCTTTTCACTCTTTATGTGAACGTTTCCTATAACCACTATTTTCTTAATCTCCTTTCCGTCCTTTGTAAAGTAAATTATTAACTTATCTCCGTTAAGAATCGTCTTACCGTGTTGGGCTACAACGTTCCCTACATAAACTGCCCTCTTTTGGACATCGTTATAATTTAGTTTCTGGGCCTCTATAACTACCGGAAGTTTTGGCTTTCCTCTTTGAGCAAAAGAGGGATTAAAGCAGGTAAATACAAGAAGAAGTACGATTATCAATCTCTTCATCTTACTCCCCATCTATCAAAGTTCTTACGTCCTGCGAGATTATAACCTCTCTCTCTTTAAACTTTAGAGTACAGTTCTTCCCAGTGGTTGTAGAACTTCTAATCTTTATAAAACAGCCCGAATTGGTAGTAAAGAGCTCCCTATCTACAAAGTAGGTACCTTCCTGAGAAGCTCCAAAGAGCTGACCGCTTTTTAGCTTGACTTTCACTACCCTCAACTCTCCCTTTTCCCTATCAAAGAGGGCCCTTTCAGCCTCAATCACTATAGGCGGATCCCTGAAAACCTTCAAAACCGGAGATTGAAGCTCTATTAAGTGCCTCTCCTTAAAAACCGCCAAAGGGGACTTTAAAACCCACTTCTCCTCACCTGTAGAGTTTAATACAAAGTTCTCTACAGTTTGCCTTTGGTGAACTTTTACCGAAATCTTCTTTGGAGGACCCTCTCTCCTTGAGAGGAAAATAACCAGAGGAACGAGAGAAAGAACAACCAAGATTAGAGCAACTTTATAAAAGAAGCTTCTGTTCATTCCTCTTCTCTGTTTAACAGGTAGTCAATAAACTCCCTTACGGCTCCCTTTCCTCCCTCCTTACGGGAGACAAAGTCAACAATCACCTTAACCTGAGGAACTGCATCTGCTGGAGCTCCAGAAATCCCAACCTTCTTTAAAATGGGGATATCGGGAAGATCATCCCCCATGGCAGCAACCTCTGAATCACTTAAAGAGTACTTCTTCTTTAAATGTAGGTAAATTTCCTCTTTATCTGAGACTCCTTGATAGAGCTCCGTTACTCCAAGTTCCCTGCACCTCTTTTCAACCTGCCATGAGTACCTTCCGCTAACTACAGAGACAATTAAACCTTCTTTTATTGCTCTAACAATTCCGTACCCGTCCTTCGTATTAAAGAACTTAACTTCCCTTCCAAAGGGATCGTAGGTAATAGTTCCATCAGTTAAAACTCCATCTACGTCAAGGATTAAGAGCTTTACCATAGGGGGAGCTCCTCCTCTGAAACTGGTCTAAAGCCCATAAACTCAACGTTTACGTTAATGCATTTTACACAATTGAGGTGGCATCCACAGAATACCCCGTAAGGGTTCCAGTGGACGTGGCCGTGGACTAAAAGGGAACAGTTATTCTCCTTAAACTCTCTGGTAACTCTTTCCTGAAGTTCAGTGTATCTGTAAGTCCTTAAGTCTTTTGAGGGAAAGTGGCAAAGGAGAACCCTTTTTCCTCTAACTTCCAAAAGGTAGGAAAAATCGTAGATCTCTTCAAAGAAAGGGTATAGCTCCTCCTCTTTAAACCACCAGTCGTGGTTACCCTTTATTAAAAATTTCCTTCCCGGAATGGAGCTCCACTTTTCAAGGAAACCTTCTGGCAACTTCCAGGCAAAATCACCAATTACGTATAAAGCATCATCTTCAGTTAAAACAGCCCGTAAGTTTTCTAATATTACATCCTCAAACCCTTTCCTTCTCTTTAATGGATTTAGCTTAAGGATATTTGAATGAAAGAAGTGGCAGTCAGCTATAAAGTAGTTCATAAGAGAAATTATAAGGGGGCAGAGCCCCCAAAGGAAGATTACTCTGGATTATTACCTGGAAGTTGAGGAAGAACCCTTGCCTGGAGGGGAACTTCCCCTGTCATTGAACGGAGGAAGTCCGCAATCTTCTTAGCTTCAGAGTCTGTTAACTTCTTACCTAGCTCTTTCTCGGCCATAATCTTAACGGCCTCTTCCAGACTGTTGACAGAACCGTCGTGGAAGTAAGGAGCAGTCACACCGACGTTTAAAAGCTGAGCAGTTCTGAACATGTACTTATCTGAGGCTTTCTTAGTTACTTTATACCTTCCAAGGTCCTTATTCCACTTAAATTTATGGAACTGGCCGTCTGAGAGAACCGGACCGTTGTGACAAGCAGTACATCCGTACTTAACAAACAGCTTCATGCCCTCCTTCTGTTCTTTTGTAAGGGCACTTTCATCTCCCAGTAGATACCTCTGGAAAGGAGAGTTTGGAGTTGTAAGTGTCCTTTCAAAGGCTGCAATGGCCTTGACTACGTTTGTGAAGTTAACGGGATCAGAGTCGTTTGGAAAGGCTTTCTTAAACAGCTCAACGTACTCTGGAATAGCCTTTAACCTCCTAACAACTATTTCAGGAGTTGAGTTCATTTCAACGTGAGCCTGAAGTGGACCCTTTGCCTGTTCCTCCAGAGTAGGAGCTCTACCATCCCAGAACTGAACCCTCAAGAAGCCGGCATTTAGAGTTGTAGGAGCGTTCCTTCCTCCAGTTTTCCACTCATGGCCTATGGAGGACTTAACGTTATCATCTCCACCGAGGGCCAAGTTGTGACAGGTATTACAGGAGATGACTTTACTCCTTGAAAGTCTCGGGTCGTAGTAAAGCATCTTACCGAGTTTAACCTTTTCGGGAGTTAAAGGGTTATCGGCCGGAATTGGCGGAAGTGCTGGAAGGGGGGTAAAGAACTTCTTGTACTTAGCGTAAGGATCCTTTGAAGAGTCAGCAGTTTCTCTAAGTGCCTTCTTACCAATAGAGGACTTTCCGTAGAGCTCCGAAGCGGCCCTTCTAATACCAAGACCCCTAGGCATTTTACCTTCCTTTACAGCCTTCCTGGCGGCTGAGATAAACTCAGAAGAAGTTTCATATTTCTTTAGAAGTTTTTCTTTTTCTGGAGCAAGAACGCCGTTGTGACATCCGGCACAGTTTGTTTCCCAAACACCTGCACTTGCAGAGGAACCGATTAACATGACACCCGTCAGAATAGTTAAAAGTTTTTTCATTTCTCCCTCCTTTTAAAGAGCCAAGACTTTCTAATAAAGAATATAGTTCTTTTGCAAGAAATTTTCAACTAAGGAGGGAGAGGGCAATAGAAGTGGCATCTTCAGGACGCGAGAAGGGATAGACCGGAAGGTCAAGGAGCTTTTTTAAACTTTCATAGTTACTTCTAAAACTATCACCTTCCTTTCCGCAGGAATTTAAGATAACGCCCTCAACCCTAACGCCTTCATCTAGACAAACTTTAACAGTTAAAAGAGTATGGTTTATAACTCCAAGCCTGTTAAGAGCAACAATTAGAACGGGAAGGGAGAGCTCCTTAACCAAGTCAAGGTATAGGTAGTTCCAGTTTATCGGTACCATAAGCCCCCCAGCCCCCTCAACTAAAAGGAAGGGATAGAGATCCGAGAGCTTAAGGATTACCTCCTTTATCTTATCAACATCAATCTTTACTCCCTCAACATCGGCAGCAACAGAGGGAGCAGCAGGAGTTTTAAGGGAATAAACAGGCTTAAAGTAAACTCCAGAAGCTTTAGAAAGGAGCTCTGCATCCTGACAAGAAGGCTGGCAACCTGTTTCAACAGGCTTAAAGCCAACAGCATCAAGGCCGAGTTTTTTCAGGGCTCCTATTAAAGAAATTGAAAAGAAAGTTTTTCCTACTCCCGTATCGGTTCCAGTTACGAAGAGCATTTTAAATAAGACTCCTTAACCTTTCCTCTGTTTGAGAGTGATTTTAAAATTGAAATCTCTTTCAATTTTAGCTCATCTTGAAGGTGAATAAGAAGTTGATCAACTCTCTTTGCCTGAGAAGGAGTAAAAGAAGGAATGAGTCTAGAAAGAGTAGATAAAAGTTCGCAAACCTTCTCATAGTCCTCCTGCTGAAAGGCTACTATAAGCTCCGAAATTAACTTTTCAACTTTATCTCTTCCCAAGCTTCTTTAACCCTCTCAAGCATCATTATCACATTTTCAAGCGCAACTTCATCGTTATCCTTATTGGCAATAAACAGTCCTACAAGGAGCGTTTCGTAGAACTCTCTCAAGTTTCTCGCAACCTCCCCTCCGGCCTCCATATCAAGGGAGGAGTTTAAAACTTGAATTATTCTCTCAGCCTTAGCTATTGAGTTTACTTTACCTGGAATATCTCCTTGACGAAGAAAAGTCAAAGCCTCCTTTAAAAGAGATCGTGTCAATCATTTTGTGTAAGCCATTAGGAGTACTTCCAGGAGAACATTTCCTGAATTCCTCTCTGGCTTCTTAAAAACCGTATATCCTGTATCGTTCTCTCTATCAAATTCGTTGTATGAATCACCTTCTGGATAGACTTAGGATATTTGAGAAAGGTAAGGAGCTTGTAAAGCTCTTTCTCCCAAGACTTTACAACCTTGGGATACTTTAACCCCCATCTTTCTCTTGAACTTTTCAAAACCTCTTAAAGCCTCCTCTTCCGTGGAGGCTTGATATATTTTTTAATCCCCTTACTATTTTCTTTCTATCTTTAGTTCTTATTTTGTTAAGAGTATTCCTCACTTTGTGAACCACACACAATTGAAAATCTGCTTTTGGAAAATATTCCTTTATCCTCTCTTCAAGGCCAATAACTCCATCCGCCACAAAAAGGAGAACTTTCCTTACTCCTCGGTCATAGAGTCTTTTTATCATCTCTAACCGGCTCTCTGCTCCTTCTGAGGGGTTGACTTCAAAGTTAAGTATTTCCTTGTAACTTTCTTCATCTATACCAAGAGCGAAAAGACTACTTCCTTTTCAACAATATCTCTCTTGACCAATAGCTACATACCGTCAAGCATTATCACTGCATATCTCTTCTTGAGTTTCCGCTGTTTCCATTTGCTTATCTCATTTACCGTTATTTTGCTAATCTCGCTAATCTAATTGTTGAAAGCGAGTACTTAAGCTCAAATATGCTTTCAAGAGTCTGAGCTGCTACTCTTGCACTCATACCAGAAGCAAACATTTCGAGAATTAAGTCCTCAAGGTTGATCTCTCTCCTCTTGTAAGCTTCTATCAATTTGATTCTGAATTCTCCTTCTCTGTCTCTCGAAATTTTCAGGTTTTTCAGCTTTCCAAGGACGGTATCAAGATTTCTGGCGTAGAAACCGTTCTTTGTTCCTCCGTATTCTTTGATAAATACTTCTCTTTCAGCCACCATGATGGATTCCAGTGTTTGTTTTACTACTTCTTTGATGAGGTCAGGTAAAACCCTCTGCAGTTCCATTTTCCGTAGGGATTGGGGTATTTTTTGGTTGTTCCCCAGAAAGAAAAGGTAAAACTTTTTTTTCATAGGCTATTTCATCTACGCAAGATAAAATATAGAATTTACTAATTCTTCTCTGATATCTTCTTTTACAAAGATAGAAATTTCATCCAACATTTCCGCCTAAACGCAATTTTAATAAAAACTCACTTTGATTATAAAAATATATTTGATCTATAAGCATTTTCCTCTCTTTACCAATTACAGCTTCAATATCCTTAACAATACCAAAAGGAGACTCCCCTAACAACTTTGACGACATAAATAAGTAAAACCTATTAATCAAAGATTGATTTATTAAAAATGTTGCTAAAGTTGATCCTCCTTCACATATTATTGAAAAAATTCCTAATTCCTTTTTTAATTTAACAAGAGCTTCCTTAAGATCAAGGTAATCCCCCAAACAACTAACAGGTAGAAGAGTCACTCCCATATCCTGAAGAATTCCTGATTTATAGCTCAAAAGAGAACTTTGGGCCGTTATAATTATTAAATCTTTTGGTCTTGTCCTAATTAACTGACAGTGAATAGGAATTTTCAAATCTTTATCAACTACTAAAGCTTTTGGTTGTATTTCAACTGGAACATAACGAACATTTAAGAGAGGATCATCTTTAAGAACTGTTCCTATTCCCACCATAACAGCATTATGATAACTTCTTAACTTATGAACAATATAACGAGCACTTTCGGAAGTTATCCACTTAGAATTACCATATTTATCGGCAATCCTCCCATCTAAAGTTGAAGCGAGCTTAAGAGTAATAAAGGGTCTATCACTTTTAAGATTAAATACAAAATCCTCTATTAATTCCTTGCATTCATTTTCTAAAACACCTACTTCAACTTCTATTCCGGCTTTCCTTAACCTCTCAACCCCTCCGGAAGCTACAGGGTTTGGATCCCTAACGCCTATAACAACCTTTTTTATCCCCGCCGAGATTATGGCTTCTGTACAGGGAGGAGTCCTTCCGTAATGGTTGCAGGGTTCTAAAGTAACATAAAGGGTAGCTCCCTTTGCTTCCTTCCCTGCTCTTTCAAGGGCAATCCTCTCTGCGTGGGGCAAACCTGCCCTCTCGTGGTATCCGGTTGAAATTACCTTACCATCTTTAACAACAACTGCACCAACGGCAGGGTTTGGAAGTGTTTTTCCTTTTCCCTTATAGCCTTCAGAGAGGGCTAACTTCATAAACCATTCATCTTTTGTCAGTTCAACCCACAAAGGGAGCTCCTTTTATTAAAAACCTTTTAAGTGGTAATAAACATAAAAGATCAGAAGGCCAACGAGGAAGATGAAAATCCCTATCTGTTTACCTATCGGCTTCTTAAGTCCTTTACTCAAGGAAGTTCACCGCCCTCTTAATCTCTTCCATCTTTTTCCTGGCAATCTCAGAAGCCCTCTTTGAGCCCTCTCTAAAGATATCAATTAGAGAATCTCTATCTGATAGGAGCTCCTCCCTTTTACTCCTTATCGGTTCAAGGAAGGAGTTGATATTCTGAGCAAGGAGCTTCTTACACTGAACGCACCCTATTTCTCCCTTCCTGCAGGCCTCTTCAATCTCTTTAACCTTCTCTTCGGGAGTAAACATTTTATGGTAGGCGTAAACTGTGCAAACTTCAGGATGGCCAGGATCTGTCTTCCTCACCCTTGCAGGATCAGTAACCATTGAGCGAACTTTCTTCTCAACTTCTTCCTTAGAGTCTGAAAGGTAAATACAGTTCCCGTAGGACTTACTCATCTTCCTACCGTCAAGGCCGGGAAGTTTAGGAGCTTCAGAAAGGTAAGGCCTAGGCTCAACCAGGAGCTCCCCGAAGAACCTGTTAAACCTCCTTACAATTTCCCTGGAGAGCTCCAAGTGAGGAAGCTGGTCTATTCCAACCGGAACAGTATCGGCATCGTAGAGAACTATATCTGCAGTCTGCAGAACAGGATAGCCTAGAAAACCGTAAGTTGCAATTTCCCTGTCCTTGAGGTTCTCCATCATCTCTTTGTAGGTCGGGTTCCTCTCAAGCCACCTGACGGGAGTAATCATTGAAAGGAGCAGGTGGAGCTCTGCGTGTTCTTTAATCCAGCTCTGAACGAAGAGTGTACTCTTTTCGGGAGTAAGACCGCAGGCAAGCCAGTCGGCCATCATCTGAACCGTATTTTCGGCCAAATCTCTCGTATCTTGGTAAGAGGTAGTTATTGCGTGCCAGTCGGCTATGAAGAAGAAGCTCTCTGCCCTATCCTGGAGCTCCAGCCATGGTTTTAGAGCTCCAAAGTAATTTCCAAGGTGTAACTTCCCGGTCGGCCTCATTCCAGAGAGAACTCTCTTTATATCCTTAGGCTCTTCGTACTTCTCAAGGGCTATTTTCATTTCCTTGTCAACGTTTGAGAGGATAAGCTTCTTCTCCATATTTACTCCTCAACCTCCTCGTACCTGTCCATTATTCTCCTGTAAACCTCTTTATAACTTTCAACTACCTTACCCATATCCTTCCTGAACCTATCCTTATCAAGTACTTCACCTGAAGACTTGTCCCAGAGACGGCATGAGTCTGGAGTAATCTCGTCTGCTAAAAGGATTTCACCGTTGCACTTTCCAAACTCTAGCTTAAAGTCAACAAGCTGAATGTCTATCTCGTCAAAGAACTTCTTAAGGAGCTCGTTTACTTCAAGGGCGGTTTTTGTCATCTGACCGAGCTCTTCCCTCGTAGCCCAACCAAAGAGGTAAACGTGATTTGGACAAACCATCGGGTCGTGAAGCTGATCGTTCTTGTAGAAGTACTCAACTAAAGGCTCCTTTAAAGGAGTTCCCTCCTCTACTCCATACCTCCTTGAGAAACTGCCGGCAGCAACGTTTCTAACTACTACTTCAACTGGAATAATCTCACACTTCTTTACAAGCATCTCCCTTGGAGATAGCCTTTCAACAAAGTGGGTCTTTATTCCGTGCTTTTCAAGGTACTCAAATATAACAGTTGAGATGGCACAGTTTATTACGCCCTTATCCTCAAGGACTTCCTTCTTAGCTCCATCAAAGGCCGTAGTGTCATCCTTAAAGTAAGCAACAAGGAGGTTATCACTATCGGTTTTATAGAGAACCTTTGCCTTCCCTTCGTAGAGCTTTTCTCTTTTTTCCATAACCCTTTCTCCTTTACTCAGTTAGTTTAATCACTGAAAATTATAAAGGAAAGAGGGTAACCGGTGTATAATTTACAGCTCTACAAGGATTCTTTGTGAGGGCTTGAAGATGAAAGAGTACTGCGGAGTCTTTGGAATATACAATAACCCAAACGCAGCTTACTATACTTACCTTGGTCTCTACGCTCTTCAGCACAGGGGACAGGAGAGCGCCGGAATTGCAGTAACCGATGGAAACAAGATCGCCTACCACAGGGACTTTGGTCTAGTCTCATCCGTATTTAAGGATGAAAACTTAAAGAGACTTACCGGACACGTAGCCGTAGGCCACAACAGGTACTCAACTTCAGGAGCTTCAGACTCGCCAGATAACATTCAGCCGATAGTTGTCTCCTTTAAAAACGGACAGATGGCTATAGCCCACAACGGAAACCTGGTAAACGCTCTTAAACTGAGGGAAGAACTGGAAGAGGAAGGTTCAATATTTAGGGGAACTTCCGATTCAGAAGTTATAGTTCACCTAATAGTCAAGTCTAAGAAGAAGAAGTTCCTTGACAAACTAATGGATGCCTTAGGTAAGCTCAAAGGAGCCTACTCTCTCCTCGTTATGACCAACAAGAAATTAATAGCGATTAGGGATCCTTGGGGATTCAGGCCACTGTGTATGGGTGAACTTGATGGAAGTCCAGTCTTTGCCTCAGAGACCTGTGCATTTGACCTGATTGGAGCTAAGTACATAAGGGACGTTGAGCCGGGAGAAATAGTCTTGATTGAAAACGGTCAGATGAGGAGCTACAGGATTCCCGGCTCAGAAGGAGCAAGGAAATCCCAGTGTATCTTTGAGTTTGTCTACTTTGCAAGGCCGGACAGCAAAATATTTGGAAGAAGCGTTTACGAAGTAAGGAAGGAGTTTGGAAGGAGACTTGCCAGGGAGAACCCAGTTGAGGCTGATATAGTCGTTCCAGTCCCAGACTCTGGAGTAGTTCCGGCACTAGGTTACTCCCAGGAGTCGGGAATCCCCTTTGAGCTTGCCCTAATTAGGAACCACTACGTCGGAAGGACTTTCATAAAGCCCCAGCAGAAGATGAGGGATATAGGAGTAAAAGTAAAGTTAAATCCGGTACCAGAGTTACTTAAAGGTAAGAGGGTAATAGTTATAGACGACTCAATAGTAAGGGGAACTACGAGCAGGAAGATAGTGAGGATGCTCAGGGAAGCTGGAGCAAAGGAAGTCCACATGAGGATCAGCTCTCCTCCAACAAAGTGGCCCTGCTACTTCGGAATTGACACTCCCACTAAAGAGCAACTAATTGCCTCTTCCCACTCTGTTGAGGAGATCTGCCACTACATTGAGGCTGACTCTTTAGGGTACTTGTCCCTTGAGGGAATGATTGAAGCAGCAGGAGGAGGTAAGGAAAACTTCTGTACAGCCTGCTTTGACGGAGACTACCCGATAGAAGTTCCCGAAACGATAATCAAACAGGCTAAGAAAGATTAGTGGCGCGCCCGGGGGGACTTGAACCCCCAACCCCAGGCTCCGGAGGCCTGTGCTCTATCCGGTTGAGCTACGGGCGCAGAGGTTAAAGGATAATATAGGACTTGAAGGGATATGGGTAAACTCCTTCAGCTCAGTTGTATCCTACTCTACCTAGTATCAACAGTAGCCGCCATTTTAGTAGTTAGCAAAGTAATTGAAGTAAGGTCAATGTGTACGGAAGAGAAGAAGAAGATAAGCTCTCTCGTTTCAGAAATTAAGGATTTAAAAGATGAAAACACCAGGTTAATGGTAGAGTATTACTCAAAGGTAAGACCAGAGTTGGTAGATAAGAATAGCAGTAACCTTAAAGACTTTAAAGAGGACGAGGTAGAGTACATTAGATGAGGCTTTTTATCCTCTTTAAGGAGCTCCTATCAAAGTTATACGGCTTCCTCAAACCCTTTAAAGAAGATAGGCTCAACTACTTTTTCTTTATGAGCCTCCTTTTAGTAATTATCTTTACGTGGAGGATATTTGACCTTTCATACTTTAGCAAGGAAAAGTGGCTAAAACTGGCCTCATCCCAGTTTACAGGGATATTTAAACTCTCAAGTGAAAGGGGAGAGCTTTTAGACAGGAACGGAAGTTTACTTGCAGCGAGCTTAAAAGTAATCTCCTTTTACCTAAGGCCAACAGAGATTAAAGACTGGGAGCTCTTTAAGGAAATAATTAAGGGAAAACCTTCCGTAATTGAGCAGTACGCTCAGAAGTCGGGGATAGGTGAAAAGAGGATTTCCAAAATCTTAGAGACCCTTAAACCGCTATCCGTTATCTCAGATGAGGAGCTCCGAAAGGCCTATGAAAAGAAGTACACGGTAGTTGTAACCAAAAGCGGCAAAAAGGTCAAAGTTCCCTTTGTTTGGCTGAAGAAGGACGTTCCTGAAGACCCAAAAGAAGTTAAAAGGGCAGTAAGAACTGCACTAAGAATTTACTACACCCTATCTGGAGAGAACAGGTTCAGGAAAAAACACCCGGACCTTATTGGATTTTTAACAGAGTACGTAAGGGTTTACCCCTATCAGGTTGGCTCAACTGTAGTTGGGATAACCAACAAGTTTGGAGAAGGTCTCTACAACCTTGAATACCTCCTTGAAAAGGAAAACGTTATAACCGGAGACGTCTTAAAACTCTCAGGAGAAAAGGACGTTCAAGGAAAGGTTTACTTAGGAAAGGAAGCAACTGTCTTCCTAAGGAAAAAGAAGGGGAACAACGTTGAGTTAACAATAGACGGGAACTTACAGTACATATTTGAAAAGACAGTTGAAAAGTACGGAAATAAGTGGCATCCAAACTTTATAAACGCCGTACTTATGGACCCTAACAGCGGTGAAATCTTAGCCGCAACCTCCTGGCCTTACTACAAGTACGGCCAAAAGAGGACGAAGGAGAACCTCAAGTACTTAATCCCAAGGTTCATTACTTCCCCTTACGAACCCGGCTCAGTTATGAAGCCTCTCGTCCTAGCAGCAGCCCTTAACGAAGGCTTAATAACGAAGGATACAGTTTTTCACTGCCCTCCCACAATGAAAGTAGGGAACAAAGTCTTTAAAAATGAGTTCCACGGAAGGGACGTAAAACTAAGGGCTTGGGAGATTATTGAGTACTCAGACAACGTTGGAATAATCCAGGTTGCCCAGCTCCTCGGAAAAAGGAAACTATACCAGTACTACAGGAATTTCGGCTTTGGTAAGAGGACGGGGGTAGAGCTCCCCGGAGAAAGCCCCGGAATTTTGCGCAACTGGAAAAAGTGGAGAGACGTTGACTTTGCCACCCTCTCCTTCGGACACAACATATCGGTAACTACACTCCAGCTCGCTGCAGCCTACTCTACTTTAGTAAACGGAGGGATTTACTACAAACCTAGGATACTCAAAGCAGTTATTGATGAGAAAGGGAAGGTCGTTAAAGAGTTCCAACCTGTTAAGTTAAGGAGGGTTATATCTGATAGGACCTCAAAGGTGATGAGAAGGATTCTAACAATGGTTGTAGAGGGAGGAACAGGAGTAGGAACAAAACTCGTTAACTTCTACATCGGTGGAAAGACCGGAACCGCCGTAAAGTACGACCCTAAAATAGGAGGCTACAACAGGAGCAAGATAACAGCCACCTTTGCCGGTGCCTTCCCTATAACAAACCCCCGTTACGTCCTCGTTGTAACTGTAGATGAACCGAAAGTCCCCAAAAATATGCTCTGGGCAAGTAAAATTGCGGTTCCCCTCTTTAAAGAACTTGCCCAGAGGGTTTTGCTGTACGAAAGGACACCGCCGGATAAGAGGGAGTATAGGGTAAAACCTGGAGGGGAAATCACTTATACCGAAATTAACAGAGACTTTATACTTACTAACGGCCTTGAGCAGAAGAAAAAGTAGTAGAATTCACAAAATCAAAACAGGTGAAGGAGCAAAGGGAAATGATTGAGATAAAGTTACCTGATGGAAGTACTCTAGAGTTTGACAGGCCTGTAACTGTAAAGGAAATCGCTTCAAAGATATCAAAAAGCCTTGAAAAGAACGCAGTAGGAGCGATCTTTAACGGCCAGATCGTTGACCTCCACACTCCTATCAAGGAGAGTGGAGAGATAAGGATACTAACTCCTAAAGACCCTGAAAGCCTTGAAATACTAAGGCACAGTGCAGCTCACATTCTAGCAAAGGCCGTTAAGAACCTCTACGGAAAGGAGAAAGTTAAACTGGGTATAGGCCCGGCAACTGAGGAGGGCTTCTACTACGACTTTGACCTTCCCGAGACCATCTCCCAGGAAGACCTGGAGAAGATAGAGAGGGAGATGGAGAGGATAGTAAAGGAAAAAGAGCCCTTTAGGAAAGAAGTAATAAGCAGGGAAAGGGCAAGGGAGCTCTTTAAAGGTGACCAGTATAAACTGGAGCTCCTAGAGTCAATTCCTGAAGGAGAGGAAATCTCAATCTACTGGCTCGGAGAGGACTTCTTTGACCTTTGTAGAGGGCCTCACGTTGAGAACGCCGGACAAGTAAAGGCCTTTAAGCTCTTATCAACTGCCGGCGCCTACTGGAGGGGTGACTCAAGGAACAAGATGCTCCAGAGGATCTACGGAACCGCATTCTGGAAGAAGAGTCAGCTTGAAGAGTACCTAAAACGCTTAGAGGAAGCAAAGAAGAGGGACCACAGGGTTATAGGTAAACAGCTTGACCTTTTTGGAATTTACGAGGAGGCCGGCCCCGGACTCGTCTTCTGGCATCCAAACGGCGCCGTAATCAGGCAGGAAATAGAGAAGTGGGTTGAGGAGGAGCACAGGAAGAGGGGATACCAGAGGATCTACACTCCCCATATAATGAAGGCAGACCTCTGGAAAATCTCCGGCCACTATAACTTCTACAGGGAAAACATGTTCTTCGTCCCAGTGGTTGAACACGATGAAGAGGAGAGGCTTGGAAACGAGGAAGTTCCTCTAACCTGTGAGGAAATTGAAAAGGCCCACTGGTACGCAGTGAAGCCGATGAACTGCCCCGGCCACATCCTCATATACAAATCCCAGCCCAGGAGCTACAGGGAGCTCCCAATCCGCTTCTTTGAGCTCGGAACAGTTTACAGGTACGAAAAGAGCGGTTCCCTCCACGGTTTACTGAGGGTCAGGGGCTTCACACAGGACGACGGCCACATCTTCTGCCGCCCCGACCAGCTCAAAGAGGAAATTCAGGGGGTAATGGACTACATACTGGAGCTCTTAAGGATATTCAACCTTGACTACGTAATCAACATAGGAACAAAGCCAGAAAAGTACATAGGAAGTGATGAGGCCTGGGAGCATGCAACAAAGGCCCTAATAGACGCCCTCGAAGAGAGGGGATTTGAGTACAACATAGTTGAGGGAGATGGGGCCTTCTACGGGCCAAAGATTGACATAGCCGTCTTAGACGCAATTGGAAGGAAGTGGGACGGCCCAACGATTCAGGTTGACTTTAACCTTCCAGAGAGGTTTGACCTAACCTACGTAGACAGGGACGGACAGAAGAAGCGTCCGGTTATGGTCCACAGGGCAATAATGGGAAGTATAGAAAGGTTTATCGGCCTCCTCATAGAACACTACGCAGGCCTCTTCCCAACCTGGCTTGCACCTGTTCAGGTTGTAGTTATCCCTGTTAGCGACAAGTTCATTGATTACGCAGACCAGGTCTACAGAAAGTTAAAGGACGCCGGAGTAAGGGTAAAACTTGACGACGAAAGCGCAAAGGTCGGCTACAAAATCAGGAAAGCTGAAACCCAGAAAATCCCCTACATGCTTATCGTAGGAGCTAAAGAGGTGGAAAATGGAACGGTTTCAGTCAGATCAAAGAGAGAAGGGGAACTTGGAACCATGACAATAGAAGAGTTTTTGGATAAAATCCTAACTGAAATAAAAGAAAAACGCTAATTGGAGGAGGTAAGCCATTAGTAAGAAGCTTGAACAAACGAGGGTAAACGAGAGAATCAGAGCAAGGGAAGTTCTCGTTATTGATGAAGACGGAACAAAACTCGGAGTAATGCCTACCTATAAAGCCCTTGAAATTGCCAGGGAAAAGGGGCTTGACCTGGTGGAGGTTTCTCCCAACGCAAAACCTCCGGTTTGCCGTATTATGGACTTTGGAAAGTACAAGTACCAGATGCAGAAGAAGATGCACGAAGCAAAGAAGAAGCAGAAAACGGTTGAAGTCAAAACTGTAAAGGTCCGCCCGAAAACCGACGAACACGACCTCCAGGTAAGGATAAAACAGACGAGAAAGTTCCTTGAGAAGGGGAACAAGGTAAAGGCCGTCGTTATGTTTAGAGGAAGGGAGCAGGCACACGTTGATATTGGAGAAGCCCAGCTCATGAAGATATACGAAGCTGTTCAGGATATTGCAGAGATGGAGAAAAAGCCCAAGAAAGAGGGCAGAGACATGATAATGATACTTGCACCTAAGAAAAAATAGCTTATAATTCCAACCCGTTTAAAACCCAAAGGAGGCTTAAGATGCCCAAGATAAAGACCCGTAGGTCTGCCGCCAAGAGGGTAAAAGTTACGGCAAAGGGGAAAATAAAGCACTGGTCCCCTAACAAGAGCCACCTCTTGACAAAGAAGAACAGGAGAAGGAAGAGAAGGCTTAAGAAGGCCAAGTACCTAGAAGGAGCTCAGGCAGCAAACTACAAACAGCTAGTCATCTACATGTAGCTTGAGCAGGCTCAAAGACCCTTTAAAGGGCGCCTGCAAAGCTAAAAAGGAGGTAGAAGATGAGGGTCAAGTACAGCCCAAGAAGGAAGAGAAGGAAGAAGCTAAAGAAGCTGACAAAGGGTTACTTTGGAGGCCGCTCAAGGCTCTACAGGACGATGAAAATTGCAGTAATGAAGTCCCTCTTTTACGCCTACGAGCACAGGAGAACGAAGAAGAGGGACTTTAGAAGACTCTGGATTACGAGGATTAACGCTGCAGTAAGGCCCCTCGGACTCAACTACAGCAGGTTTATTCACGGTCTTAAGAAGGCCGGAATTGAGCTTGACAGAAAAATACTTGCAGACCTTGCCGTAAGGGACCCTGAAGCCTTTAAAGCAGTTGTAGAAAAGGCAAAGGCAGCCCTTTCTGCTTAAGTCAATTGGGGGCTTTTGCCCCCTTTAAACTTTTAGATCTCCGTCCTCCATTAAAACGAAATCCCTTCCGTTCTTCAGCTCAAGGATAACCGTCGGCCTTTCAATTAAAAGGTCCATGTGGAGGTTCGCCTTTACCTTCCCCCCAAAGGAGCTGTTATCTCCAAGGGCTATGTGACAGGTTCCTAAGATCTTCTCAGCCTCCAAGATGTTAGTCTTAACCTTAGCCCTTTCGTTGGTTCCAACTCCAAACTCTGCAACGTTATCTGCGTTTCTCTCCTTATGGATCAAGGAATTAATGAATGTTGAGAAATCGTCCTCCCCAAGAGCTTCCCTTACCCTTCCAGACTCAACTATAAACTTAACTGGAGATTTAAGCTCCCTATCTGGAGCGTAACGGGTTACGAAAACGCCCTCTGCAGTTCCTTCAACGGGAGCTACAAAGGCTTCCCCTGCAGGAAGGTTGCCAAAATCCCCCGGAGAACAGATTTTCCCCGTATCAGCAAGCCCTTCCCTTCCGTCTAAGGAAAACTTTAAATCTGTTCCAAGGGGACAGGTAATACGGGCAGAGACTGAATCTGTCAGGAGAGAGGCAATTTCTATAGAACGCCTTGAAACTAAGTTCCAGTTTGCCTGTAAAGAGGTATAGAACATAAAGGGCTCAAAGAGGGGCATACTTGCAAATCGGATTGAGAGGAACTCTGAGCAGAGCTTCCTAAATAGGGTATGGGAGATTGAGTGTTGGTTAACGGCTATTACGGCAGTTGGAAGTTGATTTGGAGAAGTTGTTTCAAGGAGTATCTCCTTTACCTCAAG